>Ga0315314_1003448_pt1 | contig 12358 bp, 18 predicted proteins | sample TDP9_MG_FD_203631 | JGI IMG/M metagenome (GOLD analysis project Ga0315314, IMG submission 203631) | Freshwater sediment microbial communities from Lake Towuti, South Sulawesi, Indonesia - TDP9 | ecosystem: Environmental > Aquatic > Freshwater > Lake > Sediment | place: Indonesia: South Sulawesi...
AATTAGCCTCAGATGATCTCCTTACAGTTCAATAAACGCCTACCCAGATAAAAAAGTGGACATGGTTGACATAGGGTTCATCTCCAAAATAGTGGGTTCTAATGAAGGCCAAAGTAATTGGGATTACATGGCAGATGTTTTCCCGGACAGAAAAATAGATATGAAGGACGCTGGGTGGGCTGCCAAAAACTTTGGGAAAAAGGGAACATACATTGAAAATGACCTGTCAGGCGTTACAGTCACATTCGATACAGGTGATATTTCTTCACCCGACGATGTTGGTTTCGTAGCAATCCCGCAAAACGCCACAGGCTTCACAGTCAAACGCAACGGCAACACCATAGGCGCACTGATAACCTTCTGGTAACTTTTCGTTAACGTGTTGGCTTGTTTTCGTTTATTCTCACTACGTCTTCTAGTTGTGGCGTAGACACCTCGAACAGGACTGAGTCTTTCTTGCCGATTATTCTGTGAACCGTTCTAGGAACCAGGGTTATGTCTTCGCCTTCCTTCAGCGTGACTATCCTGTCGGCTAGGATGATCTCGACTTGACCTCTAAAGCAGTAAATCGTCTCCTTCTTATCCTTATGGAAATGTTGCGAAGTGTCGTGGTTCTCCTTTATTATCAGGATTTTTCCGCCGTACTCCTTCTCTTGGGCTATCCAGAGTTCTTTGCCCCAATCCTTCAATATCTCCTTCAAGCTCAGCCTCCAATCTAATGTTCTTACAATAAACTATGTAGTCGTGTCTTAAAAAGAGGAATGCTAAGAAATCGTGTGACTAAAGGAACTTACAGACAGAAGGCTGCTTCTCTGCGTTTCCCTTTCTCGACTCCATCAGCGTGATCAACGTGCGCACGCACGGCAGAAGATTGGCACAGTCGAGGCACTCGTCAGGGATCACGATGTTCTTCCACACAGCTTCCCCAGAGCCAGACTCCTTGGAGCGTTCGAGATTTCTCTCAGGGCTATCTCTGAACATAGTTGTTTTCATCTCCTCTCTGAAGGCTGCGACCAAGTCTTTTTCATCCATGTCCATTTTGGACAGGCAGTACGGGCACGCGTAGTAGGTTTCTGAGGAGTCTCCGCTCTGGTTGGTCAGCACGAGTGGGTGTGAGAACGGGTGGCTGCATTGGGCGCATGAGTGTTTGCTCATTTGTCGGGTTCTCCTGGCGCGTGTTTAACATATATTGAATATTACTACATGATATACTTTTACTCCGAAACCAAAATATATCGAAAAAGAAACGTCTTCACGGCTTGGCTCATTCGCTCAGTTTCTTTATAGTTTCCTTTATGATTAAGACAGACTTTTCAAGGCGTTTCCTTGTTTCAGGCGTCAACTCGAGCTCAAGGATTCTTTCGACACCGTTTCTTCCGAGGACGACTGGCACACCGATTGAGATGTCGGAAAATCCGTACTCGCCTCGTAGATACGTGGAAACACCCATCACTCTGTTTCTTCCCCTGAGAATGGCGTCGGTCATAATCGCAATGACGACTGCTGGCGCGTGAATCGTTGATCCCTTCAGTTTGATAACGTCGGAACCAGAAGTTATCGTCAAGTTCACTATTTTCTCGATTTGCTCCTTCTTGAGCAAACTCGTTATCGGTATCCCCGAGACAGAAGCGTATCCCACGAGGGGAACCATGGAGTCTCCGTGTTCCCCAATGACCAAGGCGCGGACGTCCTCCCTCGAAACGTTCAGTTCCATTGCGATGTAGGATCTGAAGCGTAGGGTGTCGAGGATGTTTCCCATTCCGAAGACTCGGTTTCTGTCGAAGCCTGACTCCTTGTAGGCTATGTACGTCATGACGTCAACTGGATTCGTTACAAGCATGAGCTTGCAGTCTGGAGCGTACCTCACAACCTCCTTCACTATGGACTTGACTATCTTGGCGTTTTTGTTCATGAGGTCGATTCTCGTCATTCCCGGTTTTCTTGCCTCGCCCGCCGCCACGACCACTATTTCTGAGCCTTCCATCTCGCTGAAGTCGTTGGTTCCTCTGATTTTTCCGTCGAACTCTATCGCTGGCGCGGCTTGCATCATGTCGAGTGCCTCGCCCTTAGCCAAATCTTCCGCGACGTCTATCAGGACCACATCGCTGACTCTGTACCTTAGGATGTTGAACGCCGCTGCGCTTCCGACTCTTCCTGCGCCGATTATGGAGATCATGGTGATCCTGTGAGGTTATCTTATTTTTAGTTCGAGGCTGGTCATGTCGCCCTTTTTGAAGCCCATTTTATGGAAGAATCTGAGGAGGTTCCAGTCGTTCCATCTCACCAGCGTGTAGACTACGTTTACGCCTTCTATGGGAGTTGTCTTGGCTTCTGGCTGCGCCTCCTTCCCGGTTCGTTTGAAGTTTTGTATGAGGCTCTTGAAGAGGGTTTTCCCTACGCCTCGGTTTTGGTGGTCTGGGTCTACACCTATCGTGTCTATCCAACCAACCGTGTCTGGCACTCCAAACTCCCATCCGCTCACATAGCCTAATATGAAGCCCACAACCTTGCCGTCTATTTCCGCGACCAAGGCGGGTCTCGGATAAATGTCAGCGTAACCGATTTTTCTTCTCCAGTACTCACGTCTCGCCTTTCCAAGGATTTTTTTGTCGATCTCAACCACTGCGTCTAAATCGTTTTCCGTGAGTGCACGAATCTTCAATCCAGCTTTCATAGAAACTCTCCTATGAACACATTAAGGATTTCTAAACATAAATATATTCACAAGGATGTCGTTTTTTGGAAAGAATTAATAGAAACGAAGAGTAGTTAGAGAAAATGGTTCTGCCAAAGGTGCAGGGGTGGCAGAGCATGGTCAAACCCGCAATGAACAAGAAGGGGGCTCGATGCGCGGGACTCAAGATCCCGTCCCGTAGGGGTTCGTGAGTTCAAATCTCACCCCCTGCACCAATTATCCACCATCCATTTATACAACGTGGTATGGAAATGGGCTCGAAACAAAGAGCAGCAATTCCTTTAGAGATTAAGGAAAAGTTGCTTCTTTACTGTAGACATGAATGTTGCCTCTGTGATAAGAAAGTTAGTGGTGCATACGAACGTAACATTCATCACATTAACAAAGATCCAAATGATAATCAATTTGAAAACCTTATACTTTTATGCCCAAATTGTCATGCTTTAGCAACTCGTGGAGATTTTGAAGAAGATTACTTAAGGACAGTGAGAGATGCCAAGATTCTCAATCTTGGCATCAAGAAATTTATTGAAAATAGAGAAACCCCTCAAATCGAATTTAAAATGCTTTTTTCTTTGAAATTGGAAAATCTATGCAGACTTCTTGAAAGCAAAAAAGACTATCGACAGGTGAACGACCTGGTTGACGAACTAATCATGCTGGTCAAAGACCGAATTGAAAAATGGGATGTGCCCTCAGTCAAGTTTGCTACCGAAGAGCTTTTTATGAAGCTTTACAAACATAGTGAACAAGAGGGCTTCTGTGAACTCTATACAATTTTTGAGGACTTATTCAGATACGCTTATTCTCAAAGGAAGTATATTCTTGGAGTCATGATTGGCATTTTCAGTCTGATCCTTTTCGGTTCATGGGTTCCAAATTATGATGTTGAAAGAGGCGAAAAAGCAGCGAGAGTGATGCTTAAATTAGGCATGGATTTTCTCGATAAGGATTTGTCCGTAAGCGAAGGGTGTTTGGAAGCAATTGATGTCTTGGCCGGGGATATGTTTGAGCCCGAAATATTCAGCAAAGAAATTTTGCTTGGAGCAAAAACATTCCAGAAATTGACTGAAAATCCAAAACTACAAGATTTTGTGGACCAATCAGTTGATTGGATCAGAACCAACGATGAATATGCATGGGAGGATGACAATAAAACATACCTAAAAGATTCTATCAGGTATGCTGAATGGGAACAAGAAAAATACGAAATAAACTTAGAGACTTTCAAGGAACGATTTTTGCTACCAGCCCTTGAGCAAAACATCTCTAAGGATATCCATGAGTACGTAGATTATCTAGGTGAATTAGAAAGTGAAGGCGATAGAGATATTTCATTTCCAGCTGAAGAACTGTCAAAAATGATAATAGCCTATGAATTTCTTCAACCAAATATTGCTGCTGAAATCAAAAAACTAATAGGGGAAACTAAAAATCCGTATATAGTAAATCTCTTTAAGCGCATAGTGGATAATAGCAATTTTCTTAGAAAGATTTACGGAGAATCTGACATGATAACCACTTTCGACGAACTGATAAAATTTCTTGAATCAAGTTCCGATCTTGAGAATTTAGGAGTCGGAGTGACAACTTATAATTTCGCAATGATCGACTTCACACGAAAACTCAAAAAGGAAGACGAAGAGTTTCTCATGAAAATAGCAAGAAAATACGAAATCGAAGAAAACTTTGAGATTACTAAACGTGGAATCCACTTTGAAATGGATTTCCTAGTTTACAAAAATAAACAGAACAATATGAAAAGACTTATTGAATTTCTTAAAGAACTCAATGGCAAGTTCAAACTGAAAAACTTCTCAACTGGCATAACCTTCGAACTACGTGATACTGCGGATAAATAAGGGGCTCAAGCCTTAAGGGAGACATCCTCCCTAGGGGTTCGTGGTTCGAATCCTTGCCCGCGGCACCATTTTTGTGTTCTATTTGATGTTGCAAAAGGTTAAAGTGTGTTCTCAAACCTTATAGATACATAGTGAAACCGTAGTGGCGAAAGTCAAGGACCATCTTAAAAGTGCTGAAGAATTCTATGCGCTTGGCACTAGAGAGTATGAAGAGGGTCGTTTGAAAGGTGATTTGACTCGCATGAGAGAAGGCTGTGAAAAAGTATTCCACGCATATGTGGAAGCAACTGCTGCTCTAGTTCAGAAGCGTGGCTTCCCCGAACCTGATTCGCACGGAGAACGCTGGGAAATCTTAGATAAGACAGGACAGAGGAGATTGATTGAAATCGGCGACTCCGCTTTTCTCTACTTGCACCAGTATGGTTACTATGGAGGAAAAATGCGTCCAGAAGTCGAAAAAACGATGAAAGACGTGAAAGAAGCCATACACCAAGTGCGCAAAGAAACAGCCCACACATCTTAACACGAGTTGCCTCACCCCACCTTAAGGGTTTGCTGGATTCGAATCCTGACCGCCACATTATGAGTCACTTTCAATTGTTCTAAACTGTAGTATTAAATAATCTCTTGACAGCTGCTATGCTGATCATTATTGGATAAAAAAGAAGTGCTGTTGCACGGAGTCCTTGTGGCAATACTGGTTGGCTGCACAGTCTATGTTCTACTTCCCCCAAAACTCAAACTCTACTACATCTTAGACAATGCCCATCTCGCAACCGAACAGCCAGACGGAACCTTCGGTAACATGCTCTGTCCCCACGATGACTCGGAACTAGCACAGATAGCAATAGTTCGTCACTCAAATATTGTGGATGCCCCTTGGAGGTATGCCTTCTATTGCGAAGTAGAAGACATATTTTGGATGAACAATTATCAGGGAGGAATAAGCGAAGCCAGATGGTACGGACCATTCAAAGGACACTTGAAATGGACGAATTCGCTAACGATATGTGGTGCAACCCTTTCTGGAGTGGCTTTGCTCTTAATTGCTTTTACGAAAACACGGCATAAACATTAAAATCTAGAACTCAACATTTGCTTTTTTCTACTGTTACTGGGATTTTTGAAAATCCATGATGTAGTGAGGCCAAACAGGATAGTTCTTCCATTTCAGTTGGAGATTCTTAATGTCTCTTGGTAACAGTTTTGTTGGCGGTTTGCACGCGTACAACGCGTTTGTTTTTAGAAGAAATTTTCCGATGAAGGAGCTTTGCTTTCTTGGAGACAGCCCCTCGTCTACGACTACTATTTTCGTGTTTGGCTTTGCCACCCGAACCATCTCGTGAAGCGCTCTTCTTTTCTCTCCGAAGGTGTTTATACCGCCTACGTGCATGACCGCGTCAAAGGTGTCGTTTTTGTATGGAAGGTAAGATGCGTTTGCTCTCTGCAACTCGATGTTTTTTCGTTTCTTTCTCTTCGCTTTCATTTTTGCATAGGTCAACATCCCTTTTGACACGTCCATCGCTGCGATCCTTCCGGTTGAACCTGTCTGCCTAACGAGGAAGGGCCAGTTCTGTCCAGTTCCAGTGGATATGTCAAGAACATGGGCGCCCTTCTTTATCTGAAGCCGTTTTGTCCACATGCGCCTTTCCAGAGGCGCTATTCCAACAGAAAACACAGGAATGACAAGGCACATGAGAATGTCGTAACTGCGGAACATCCTGTCGTATTCACGCATCCACTTCTCATCTTTTTCGTTAAGGAACTCAGGTAAAAGGAAATCTGGGATACCATCTTCTATTTTGTACTGCCTACTGCATGCTCCACACTTCAGGAATCCGGAGATAACCTCGTTATCGACGGTCCTTTCTATGTCTAGAGTTAAGTCACTATGGCATGCGGGGCAGCAGAGAAAATCCAGTGAATCTTCCCTCATTCTTGAGCCTCATTTTCATCGGAGATTTCACAGGGGAACTTCCCCACTATGGCAAAGGTTTTCCAGGTGAAAGATCTGCTGGTTCGAATCAGACTCGCTTAGTCGGTTAGTCTCTTACCTGTTCTTTTGCGAGTGTTTGGCGAAAAGCCTTACCGCAATTGGGGCACTTGAAGGAGCCTAAGGTCAGTTTTGGCTTTACTCCTGTCTTGACGGGTTTTCCGATTATTGTCCAGGTTTTTGTTGGGACTGTGAGTGTTCCGCACTTTGGACAATTCGCTAAAATGGGCTTTTCTGGCTGGGTTATCGTTTCTATTAGTTGTTTTCTTAGGTCTTCGCCTGTGGCTTTTATCTTTTCTATGGCGTCTGCTAGGGTTGTGGCTTCGAAGATGTTTCGGACCCATTTGGCGAAGTCTCCGCGCTTTTGGTGGAACTCTATGGAGGTGATTGGGATTTCTTTGAGTTTTGTGGTGAAGTCTTTTAGGCTTGTGGCTACTTTTCCTGTTGGTTTTGCGATCTCTGTGTAGAAGTGGAATCCTTTGTCGGGTGGAACCGTTTTTTCTGTTTGCATTTTTTGTTCCTCAATTATTATGATGTTACATTTTGGGTGTGTCCCGTATTTCTTTTTATATTCTTCTAGGATTTCCTTTTTTCTTTTTTGGTGCTTAAGGGTGAACTCTCTGTTGTAGTATCTTGTGGCTTGCTTGCAGGGGTCTTGGGCGAAATTTGTTTCTAGATATTCAGCGAAGGTTTGTTGAAGGTTTGGGCTCTCGCCTACGTATATGAGTTCGTAAACCTCGTTGTAGAGTCCGTAGACGCCTGGTTTTGGTGGAATGGTTTTTGCTTTTTCGCCCCAGAGGTAGAGTTTGGTGGTCATCTTTATCCACTGGAGGCTTTAGTTTCTTTTATCTACTACTAATGATTTACTATAGGGTGGGTTTGGGAGAGATGCTGGGTTGATGGGTTTGACTCACGTTCTCTTTGGTTTGTTTCTCTTCCTCTTGTCTTGGCGTCTTGGGCTGGTTGGTTTTGATGCGGCGGTTCTTGGGACTCTGATCGTTGGAAGCATCCTGCCTGACTTGGATCATCCTAGGGGTTTGGTTTACAGTTTGTTTGGGGCGCCTAGATGGCTGGCGAGAGGGGTTGGCAGAGTGGTTGGTCAGCGTGGGGTTCTTCACAGTCTTGTTGTAGCCATAGCCGTTCTGGTTTTTGGTTGTCTGGTTCTTGTTCTGGGTTTTGGGCTTGATTTCGTTGTTGGGTTGGGGTTGTTTGTGGGGTTTTTGGCTCACTTGCTTCTGGATTCTTTGACGGTTAGGGGTGTTGCTTGGTTGGCTCCTTTTTCACGTAAGCGAGTTGATTTTGTGGTTGGGACTGGCGGCGTGGTTGAGCGGGTGTTCTTCTATGTTTTGGCTGTTGTTTCTGTTGTTGTTGGTTATCCCTTGGTTGGTTATTTGTTCGAGTTTGATTTGAAGCGTATTTTTGGTTTCGGGGTTCTACTTGGGCTTTCTTAAGAACTCTGTTATTTGTTTGAGGAAGTTTTCTGCGGCTTCTACCGTCCATTTTGCGTCTTCTGGTTCTATTGTTGGGGTTGGTGCGTAATCTGCTGTTTCTCTTAGGCTTCTTGCGTGGGAGAAGATTGTTCCGAGTTCTCGTGGGAGTCCCTTTTCTTTGATTAGTTTTTGTCCGAATTCTCGTATGGTTCCTTCGTGGGTTTTTGGGTAGATGTTTTGGGTGGCTAGTGCGGCTTTCGCTGCGTGGAATATGGCGTAGTAGGCTCTGGAGACTGTGTCTTCGTGTTCGCCGAGTTCTAGCAGTTTCTTTGCTGTGTTTAGTTTTCTTTGGGCTTTTTGGAGGAGGAGTTCAACTTCTGACATGGTTTAGGATTTCTCCATAGAGTTGTATTCCTTCTTTCTGGATTTGTTGGGCGAAGCTTAGTTTGTTTTTTGTCCATACGATGAATTCTTGTTTGGTTGTGATGATGGCGGTTATTGGGGTGGATGAGGCTAGGGAGATTGGGTAGATTATTTCGTGTGTTCTTTTTCTTATTTTGTGGAGGTTTTCTTGTTTGGTTAGGATTAGTAGGTCTATGTCGCTTTCTGGTGTGGCTTCGCTTCGGGCTGCTGATCCGAATAGTATGATGTCTGTTATGACGTTGCCCAGTTGGGTGGTTATGGTTTCGGTTGTGATTTGGGCGATTGTTTGGAGGTAGCGGTTTAGGGATATGTATTGGTTGGCTGCTAGTTTTCTTACGGCGTCTCTGATGGCTTCGCTTCTGCTTACGTATAGTCCTTCGGCGACTAGTCTGTCGAGGATTTCTACGAGTTTTTGGTCGAGTTTTGTTGGGATTGCCAGGCTCATGGAGTATCATCAATTATTGAGAATTTATACTATGGTATAAAGTTGTCTGTGTTGTGTGTTATTTGTTGTGGGTTGTTAGGTATTTTTTTAGTAGGGTTTGGAGTTTTTTTATGGCTGTTTCGATGTTTGGTTTGGTTGTGAGGTGGAGGGGGATGAGGAATCTCCATATTTCTTCTTCCGCTTTTAGTGTGCCGTCGATGAAGGCTCTGATGTGGAGTTGTTTTTTGTAGTTGAGTCTTTTGACTAAGCCGTAGACTTGTCCTGGTTTGCAGAATTGCCAGCGGGTGTGGTGGAAGCCTTGGGTTAAGAGAAAGCGTTTTAGGTCGTTTAGGAAGGGGGGTGGGATTCTGATGGTTTCGCTGGTCAAGATTAAAGGTTCACCTAGAGGCGGATTTATGTTCCGTTCACTACACGGAATCGTCTTTTAAGTTTATCGCTATTTAGGGGACTGTGTGTACAGAAAGCTTATTAGTGTATGTTGACAGAACTGAGCGGTCAATTATAGATAGGAGTTGGTTGAGTTTTGGATGATTTGATTTGGAAGGTGCGGATTTCGGTGCTGTGGCTGATTTACGAAGTGGCTCTTTTGGTTTACATGATCTTGGAGAGTGTGGAGTTGGGTGTAATAGAGCGGGTAGGAGCTGAATTGTTGCTGTTGTTCGCAGTCGTGTTGTTGGTTCCGTTGGTTATGGCTTTTCTGTCCCTGACCTTGAAGGGTTCGATGAATCGCTGGGTAAACATTATCTTGGGTATAGTTTATGCGGTCTTTGAGCTTCTTGCGTTAAGTGAGGTTGCGGCAAAACCATCTGCGTGGGCGATACTGATGATTCTTTCAAAACTTGTGGTTCTGGCGTTGATTGTGTGGTATGCTTGGAAGTGGCCTAAGAAGGAAGGTTAACGCAGCCAAACCCATTTTTTATTTAAAGATTATACCGTGCATTTTAACTATTGTGTAGTGTGGTTTCTAGAGTTGTCGGTTAGTAGACTGTCTTCTTCGCTAGTATCGGGATAATTGTATAAGTTTATATAATGGTAGTGTCATATGCCTATTGAATGTAAACCATTTAGAGGTGAAAATGCGGTGGTCCAGAAGGTCCTTCATGAACCACAACTCGACACTATATTGATGGTGGAAAACGCTATCAGAGAAGCCAAGTCATATCCGACCAAGAAGGAGTTACTGGAGAGCCTGCCAAAGCAGATTCAGTATCAGACCTTCAACCGCATACTCGAATACCTCGAGAGCTCCAACAAGATAGTGTTTGATGGACGCAGAATAGTGTGGGTGTTCCCAGATAACCCGAAACTAAAGGAGCTTCTTGAAAGCAGCATCAGACTCAGATAGTCCCAAAGCGTGCTACCTATAGCCGAACCTTTTCTCATACTCCTTGTGACTCAAGATTTCCAGAACCACAACAGCTACGCCCGATTCATCAGCAACAAGCGTGTAAACAAGACGATTTCCTGTGTCCAAGTTGTACTTGTAAAGGTTGTTTATCCCGTGTTTCTGAACATAATATTTAGGGAACTTCTTTTTCTCAATCCCTTGTCCAGCGAACATGTTCTCTCTAAGCACATCTAACCCGTTATCAACAATCCGGCGAAGGTGAGAGCCCTTCTCCAACGAAGAAATGAAATTGGCAACATCTTGAGTTGCCTTTACACACGAAGGCTTCTTCGCCAAAAATCTCACCAATCATCGAACAACAAGTCTATGTTACGTCTCTAAATCTTATAAGAGATTTTCCACTTTTACAAGAAACTTCCTGTCTCTTCTTCACTTGTAGATAACCCAAGGACAACATGTTGATTGTTCATATGTTGATTTTGAAAGGGTTACCGCATGGTGTCTACGTTATTCCAAGTTCCATTTCGAAGTCTCTATAAGCTCTCTTGCGCTTAAAAAGTTCATCAATTTTCTTTACTTCAATTATTCTGACTTTTGTTTGAATTTCGTGGAATGTTCCTGAAAGGAGTTCATTTGCTTTGCGTATGTCCTCCTCAGCAACAACTAAGAAAATATTACGGTTCCAAAGGTCAAAAGCATGTTTCAACTTGCCCATAGCATGGTATAAGTCACCACCAATCTGAACCTCAAAAACATATGCTGGTACCGCTCTTTCAATTTTTCTCCAAACCACATCAAGCTTCCCTCCATCCATGTCGTACTCAGGCTCAGCGATGTGCTTCTGAAGGCGACCTATTTCAATGAGTTTTGCCTTTATTTGCTCGTGAGGAGAAACTCTTTCTTTCTCAACGACTTCCTTTGTTATAGCCTCGGTTGGAAATGCTTTTATAACTTCATTTGCTAATCCCTCTTTAACAATTTGAAAACCTCTGCGAGCAATTATTTTAAGTTGGTCAGAGACAACTTTGTGGGTTTCCCATTTACCTTGGGGGATAAGATATTTTACATCAAATTCAAAACGGTTTGGCCATATCACCTTTCCTTCTTTAACTTCTGAGGGCCAGAGTGGCCTATCTTGTTTGAACTTTCTTCGCACTATTCCATATCCAATTATTCCACCAACAGGAAGAGTTGCATAAAATAGCACGCTGTCACCTTCTGAGAGCAGTTCCCACAAAGCATCATGAGTCGGAGATGCTCTTAGTCCCCAAATACCACCTTGTTCAAGAGCAACTTGCCAATACTCAGGCGGTCCTACTGCTAACCAGTATCTCTGCATGCTCCATCCCCAGTCTTATTAATAGTGTTCTTAAGATATTAAAAAGTGTAGTATCCTCGTTTCTTACTTTCCATTCGAACTCGTTTTTCTATCAATTTTGGAAAATTCAATGAAGCAATTCATGAACGATTTCGTCTTCAATATAGTTACCATCACAGAGTCCCCCTCAAAAAAATAAGACGGAATATAAATTGTGCCATCCTCATAGATACATGCGTCTCCTTCTTGCTGAGGGGCTCCTATTTCAATACCTAAAGCTGGTCGCAATATATTTTTCTTAGCAACTATAACCATGAATTTATGAAGACTTTTCAACACTTTATCATCATTTTCTGAGGCTTTTCCTTTTATCGAGCTTTTTGCTAGCCATCTTCACTACGTAAGCAAAATTTGAAGTTGTCATCCTTGGATTGGAACTTGCCTAAATCCTGAGTTAAAACATGGCAGAGTTTACGAACTTACAAAAGATGAGAGAGAAATAACCGAACAGATTAAAAGTTAGTCACAATCAAGCAAGAAACCGAGAAAATGAGAAAGGAATACTCCTAGGCACAAACTTATCTTCTTCCTTCCTCTCTCTATGGGTAGATCTCTCACACGCACACACAAGCCAATCTTGAAAACAAAATGTTATCAACTGATACCAATAGGTCTCACGCTAACACAACTCTAAATGACACCCACTTCAAAATCAAAAAGCCAAAAACCGCTGCTCCACTCACCAGATGATAACGATAACCAAAATTTCTCGCGTTATCACCGAGAGAGATGATGAAGATATGATGAAAAAATAATTTTACTCCCAGAGAAGAAGAAGAAGGAG
>Ga0315314_1003449_pt1 | contig 12357 bp, 12 predicted proteins | sample TDP9_MG_FD_203631 | JGI IMG/M metagenome (GOLD analysis project Ga0315314, IMG submission 203631) | Freshwater sediment microbial communities from Lake Towuti, South Sulawesi, Indonesia - TDP9 | ecosystem: Environmental > Aquatic > Freshwater > Lake > Sediment | place: Indonesia: South Sulawesi...
TCAACAATAAAGAGCTCGCTGAAGACGTTATGGAGCTCGAGAGAAGAGTCGACACCTTGGCCTACCTGCTCAAAATGAACACAATGATAGCAGCCAGAAACGCCAAAGACGCCGAAGACCTGCTGGGAGTCTCGATCGTCGCCCGCTCGGCCAACAAGATCTCTTCCGCAGCAGCCGACATAGCACACATAGTCCTCCGCGACATTGGCATCCATCCCATTGTGAGAGAAGCCTTTGAAAAAGTGGAGGAGAATCTCGGCAGAATTGAGGTAGGCCCAAATTCAGTCCTAGTGGACAAGACGCTGGAGGATCTTGAGCTTGCAGCCAGAATCGGGGTGGACATAATAGCGATCCATAGGGGAAAGGATTGGGTAATCAACCCCGGGAACCACGAACTGATCCTCAAGGGAGATGTTCTAATGGTCCGCGGAACACTTGGAGGAGTCAGGGAATTGAGGAATCTAGCGGAAGGAGTATCCAGGCAACTGCAGAGGTGACAACGCTTGATTGAAGAGCATTTCCGGAAGATAGTTGACTCGTTGGTGACGTTGAAGGATACATCGGAACTCATGCTTGACCTAGCATATTCCTCTCTGTTGTTGAACAGCAGGGAACTGGCCCGAGAGGTCCATGAACTCGAGAACTACATGGACAATCTACATACCGAGTTTGAACTCCTCGTTCTCTCAAGCGGCTTCAGCCCAGGGGAATCAAAGGACTTTCTCGGCTTGATAAGGTTAGGTGTCGTCACGGAACAGATAGCCGACGCCGCAGCCGAGATTGCGGAGACTGTTCTGCGCGAGCTTGAACCCCACCCGGTCTTGAAGATTGCCATCGCGGAAGCAGATGAGACCGTTACCTCAGCACGGGTTTCGGAACATTCGCTGCTAAATGGCAGAACTCTGAAAGAAGCAAGAATCGCTGACGAAACCGGCATGTGGGTGCTCGCGATCAAACGGGGAAAGAAATGCCTACGGCCGAAGCCTGACACGAGGATAGAAGCCGGTGACGTGCTCATCGCCTCAGGATATGCTGAAGGCGAAGACGACCTCAAGAGGTTGGCTTCGGGAAGCGAGGAGCCTGAGGAATACATTCCGTTGTTCTGATGGAAGGAACAGTCAGGCACAGTGATCCTCTGCACAAGATAGTATTGGAGATCAGATAATCCTTCGAAAACAGGGAGGTCTCAGACTCTCCCCTTGATACACCCCTTGAACCTGTGCATCGATACCTTGATAAACAGGTAAGCGGATTCCTACTGGGCAGCCATCTGACGGATGATCGAGTTGCAGGTTTCGCTTCTCACAGGCAGAACAATAGATCAGGGCCGCGGCAAAGAATACGGCAAACTCTCAAAAGAGTACGCAGACAATGTTGCTGTTTGTGAGATGAACCCAAAGGACATGGAACAGCTGAAGGTACGTGATGGGGGCAAGGTCAAGGTAACCACGAAGTCTGGTTCTGTTGTCGTGACTGCTAGGAAGTCTCGTAGAATCCGGTCTCTAGGCATAGTCTTCATCCCCTACGGTCCATGGGCGAACCTTATCTTGGCATCAGACACCCACGGCACAGGCATGCCTCTGCTTAAGGGCGTTCATGCAGAGGTTAAACTAACCGAAGACAACGTTCTGAGTCTTGAGGAGCTTCTCACGCAATGGTATGGTGAAGAAAAGAGTCATTGAGGCGACCCGGAATCCCCGTCATACCGAATGTTGTCTGTCCCCTTTGCGGATGCTGCTGCGACGATCTCGAAGTCACTGTGCGGGATGATAGAATAGTAGCTGTGAAAAGGGCTTGTGCCCTGAGCGCAGCCAAATTTGAGAATTACTCCAATCATCGCAATACGCGTCCTCTTGTAAGGAAGAACGGAAAACTGGTGAAGACTTCTCTGCAGGAAGCCATAGAAAGAAGCGCAAAGATTCTTGCTAACTCCTCTTACCCCGTGCTTTACGGGTGGAGCTCCACAAGCTGCGAAGCCACCAAGGTTGGGCTGGAACTGGCTGAAGAGATTGGAGGCGTGATCGACAACACCTCAACGATTTGCCACGGCCCCTCGATACTGGCTGTGCAGGACGTAGGTCTTCCGGGAAGCACTCTGGGGCAGATACGTCACCGCGCCGACCTAGTCATCTATTGGGCAAGCAATCCCTGGAGTGCCCACCCTCGTCACATGGAACGTTACACAGCTCTGTCCGAGGGCAGATTTCAAAGAAGCGTCTGGAGACGCCTTCTGTTGGCTTTTCACGCGGAGTCTATCAGGAAAAGGATTCTGCGAGCAGCAAGTGTTGCCTTCAAACGACGCGCCCCAACCTCCCCTCCCAAGGAAACCGGTGCAAAGCGAGGGACGCTTGCGGTTGAAGAGAGGAAAACGATTGTTGTTGACGTTCGCAGGACACGTACCGCCGATGTGGCTGACTATTTTCTCCAGGTTGAGCCTGGCAAGGACTATGAGGTTCTCCAGGCGCTCCGAGCGCTAATCCGCGACGGAGAGCTCGACATCGGAGAGGTCGGAGGGGTGCCTGTCGAAACCCTTGAAGAGATTGCTGACACCATGGTAGACTGTAAGTTCGGGGTTCTCTTCTTCGGCGTAGGTTTGACGATGAGCCGGGGCAAGCTTCGAAACATAGACGCCGCGATAAGGTTAGTCCGAGACTTGAACATGCGTACGAAGTTTGTCATAATGCCGATGAGAGGGCACTTTAACGTTACTGGAGCCGACACAGTCTTCACTTGGCAGACCGGATACCCCTACGCCGTTGACTTCTCCCAAGGCTACCCACGGTATAATCCGGGCGAAACCTCGGTCGTCGACATACTGCAGCGAGGGGACTCTGACTCCGCGCTTGTTGTCGCGTCCGATCCGGTCTCCAATTTCCCAAGAGAAGCCACACGCAACCTTGTCAAGAACCCGTTAATAGTGATCGATCCTCATCTGTCGGCTACAGCGTTGATGGCAGACGTGGTGATCCCTTCAGCCTTTGTCGGGATTGAAGCAGAGGGAACAACCTACCGTATGGATCACGTCCCACTTCCCCTGAAGAAGATTGTTGAACCGCCTGAAGGCTACCTTCCCGATGAAGAAATACTGAGAAGAATGCTGCAGGAAGTCCGCAACCTCAAGAGACCTATTGCTTCGTGACTTTGACTTGAACCATCTTTGGGTACGATGATAGAACCTTCTGCAGGATAGAAGAGTCTTGGAAATGCGCATTCCTTTACCTATCTGTTTAGTGACACTTCTGAATCCTTTAGTGTCACTTTAGCAGCCCCGATTTGTCAGTAGATTGTCATGGCGCATGCCAAATCAGGGGATATGCCCCAGAAGCAACCTGATTCTCCGCTGTATTTAAGTATTGGAGACAATATCTTGTACTGCTGTTGTTTGGAGGTGCACGGCGCTCGGGAAAGTTCTGGTCACGTCGGCTTGGCCGTATGTTCAACACGTGCTCCACCTAGGAAATCTTCTGCCCATTCTCTCCGCCGACGTTATAGCAAGGTATCACCGCCTCAAGGGAGACGAGGTTCTCTTCGTCAGCGGCTCTGATGTTCACGGCACACCGGTTGAGGTGGAAGCGGTAAGACAGGGAGTCTCGCCGAAGGAGCTGACGGAACGGAACCACAAGCTCGTTGTTTCTCTCTTTGGCAGATGGGCCATATCCTTCGACAACTATACAACAACAGAAAGCCCCGTCCACAAGGACTTCGTGACAAGCCTTCACAGCAAAATAGAAAAGAACGGGTATGTCTTCACCCAAGAGGCAGAGCTGGCCTACTGCCCTAGATGCGAACGGTTCCTGCCTGACAGGTTCGTCGAAGGCAAATGCCCCTATTGCGGCTATGAAGGAGCTAGAGGTGACCAGTGCGAACAGTGCGGAAGGCTTCTGGAACCAGCTAAGCTTGTGGACGTCCATTGTGCCATCTGCGGGGGGCAACCCATTTTCCGGAAAGTGCTGCACTGGTATTTCGACCTACCAAAATTCTCTGAGCAGCTGCTGGAGTACATTCAGAACAATAAGCAACTCCCCGACAACGCCCGCAACTTCAGCGTGAATTACATCAAAGAAGGCTTGAAGCCAAGACCGCTGACGAGAGACAGCGAATGGGGGATCCCTGCTCCATTCAAGGGTGCTGAAGATAAGACGCTTTATGTCTGGTTCGAAAACGTTCTCGGCTATGTCTCCGCAACCGTTGAATACTTCAAGATTCATGGCGACGGCGAAAAGTGGAGAGACTTTTGGTTTGACAAGGATGCGAAGACACTTTTCTTCATAGGCAAGGACAACATACCCTTCCACACATTGATCTTCCCCGCATTACTGCTGGCTACCCATGAAGGCTATAACCTGCCTTGGAACGTCAGCACGAACGAGTTTCTCAATTTTGAAGGGCAGAAATCATCCAAAAGCCGCAAGATCGGAATCTGGATAGATGAAGCCCTAGAGATGTTCCCCGCGGACTATTGGAGATATACGCTGATCGCCAACCGACCGGAAACGAAGGACGCTGACTTCACATGGAGGATTTTCCTCGAAAAGGTGAATTCAGACCTCAACGATACTCTTGGCAACTTTGTCCACCGTGCTCTAAGCTTCATCAGCGACCACTACGAAGGCAAGATCCCGGAACCGAAAGATCTCGACGAACTCGATGAACGTATATTTGATCGTATAGGGAAGACCTGCAACAAGGTGGAGGAGGACCTAGAAAGCTTCCAGCTCCAAGCCGCCGTACGTGAAGTCATAGAGTTGAGCCGCGAAGGAAACAAATATCTCAATGAGAAGAAGCCTTGGAAGACAGCTAAAACCAACCCCCAGTCCACAGAAAACACATTGTATGTTGCTGGTCAGATAGTGAAGGCTCTCTCAGTCCTGCTAGACCCTTTCATACCCTTCACAGCAGGGAAACTCAAAGGCTGCCTTAACCTGCCAAGAGAAGCCAAGTGGAAAGACGCGGTTCAGCCCCTTCCGGCAGGTCACAAGATTAAAGAAGCCGAACCTCTCTTTCATAAGATTGAAGCCTCGGAGGAGGAACTGCAAGAGATGCTCGAAAAAGTTAAGTCTGTTCAGCAGAAAGTCTCTTTTGACGAATTCTCAAAGATGGATCTGAGGGTGGGCAGGATAGTCAAAGTTGAAAAGGTTTCTGGCTCGGCCAATCTCATGAAACTCTCAATTGACATTGGCGACAACCAGCTGAGAACAGCTGTTGCCGGAATAGCCAGATATTATTCGCCAAAGGAACTTGAGGGTCTTCACCTAGCCGTGGTAACAAATCTTGAACCCAGAAAAATCTTCGGGATGCAATCCGAAGTCATGATACTAGCTGCTCAGGACGACAAAAACGTCGTGGTTCTCCAGCCTCACAAAGCCGTTAAGACAGGAAGCAAGATAAGCTAGCATCTATCTGACAGAAGTACGGCCTAAGTGACTGCGTTGGCTCTCAAGATCGACCTTCATGTTCATACCTGCTACTCAAAAGACTGTGCTACGACACTTGATGAGGTAGTCCTTCATGCAAAGAACAAGGGCTTGGACGGAGTTGCCATAACTGATCACGACACAGTCGAAGGCGCACTAGAACTAGTGAAAAACAGGGCCAACCTCATCGTAATCCCTGGGATAGAGGTGTCGGCGAAGCAGGGACATATCTTAGGGTTGAATGTTACGGTTCCTATCCCGCGTCAGCTAGACGTGAAGGAAACTATAGAACAGATACACAGGGCTGGCGGGATAGCCATTGCGGCGCATCCTTCAGCAGTTTTCAAGAATGGCATAATGTGCATAGGCTTCGACAGGAAGGTCTCTTCATATGGGTTCGACGCGGTTGAGGTTGTGAACTCGTCATGTTTTCCTTTTTGGCTGAATGGCTTGAGTAGGAGGTTTGCCGTTCGTATGAGTCTTCCACAGACCGCTGGAAGCGACTCTCACCTTCCAGAAACCATCGGCTTGGCCTACACGCTTATAGAGAACATCGAAGCCGATAAACACGCCCAAGATGTGATCCAAGCAATCAAGAAAGGCATGATTATGCCCTATGGCAAGCCAACGCCCTGGAGGCTAAGACTCAGAAAACTCGCTGAAAAGGGAAAAAAGGTAGATTGTTCGGATGATTCGAGTTCTAGAGCTGGTACAAACCCAAATCCGTGCTGATGGGTTTCATTGCATCCTCCGAGGCATCCAGTTCATATATCTCAGGCGCCAAAGAGCCATATCCGCTTAGCAGATATCGCGATCGGACTCCAGTCATCACAAGTGTAACCTTTAAGGTTCCCGCCAAGCTTGGGTTCACCCTGGCGCCCCAAATGACCAAGGCGTCGTCGCTCATCATCTGCGTGACTATCTCGCCCACTCTGTTCGCCTCCTCGATCGTCATCTGCTCATCGCCTGAGACGTGGATCAAGGCTCCCTTCGCCCCGGCATAATCGATGTCGAGCAAAGGCATGTTGAGCGCCTTCTGTACAGCTTCTTCCGCCCTGTTGGGAGCATCTGATTCGCCTACGCCGGCAACGGACACGCCGCCTTTCTTGACTATGGTCCGGAAATCCGCGAAGTCCAAGTTTATCAGGCTTGGGGAAGATATTGTTTCAGTTATCCCGCCAATCATGTTTGCTAGGACGCCATCGCCGACCTTGAAGGCTTCATTTATTGGTAGTTGTGGCACCAGTCTCATTAGCTTGTTGTTGTCTATGACGATGACGGTGTCGCACTCCCTCCGCATATCAGTAAGCCCCTTGATGGCGTAGGCGATCCGTCCCTTCTCAATCTTGAAGGGCATGGTCACGACCCCAACAACAATCGCCCCCTTCTCCCGAGCCATCTTCGCCACAATGGGCGCAGCGCCAGTGCCAGTTCCGCCGCCCATGCCAGCTGTGATAAAGGCTATGTCAATGTCCTCGAGGACTTTGGCGACTTGCTCTGCAGACTCCTCGATCGCTGCTCTTCCAATACCAGGGTCGCCGCCTGAACCAAGTCCCCGGGTCAGCTTTTCTCCGATCAAAATCTTCTGTTTAGCGTGGGTAACATAGAGGTGCTGCATATCCGTGTTGATAGCGACGCATTCTGCCGCCAAGTTGCCGGACTCCATCAGTCGACTTACCGTGTTATTTCCGGCTCCTCCGACCCCGAGAACCATTATGCGGCAGAAACCTGGCTCCCGGAGCCCTTCTGGAAGGGTTTCGTTCCACGTGAACTGGAGAGCCTTGTCAGCTATCTTTGACATGCTTCTCTCTTCCCCACAACTCCATCGAAATCAGATCTCGTATGGCCACTCGTATCGCTTCCGCTCTGTGCGGGTAGTATCGTTTGGTCACTAGTTCGTCTAGAGCTTGCAGATAGGGTTCGGGAAGATATATTGTGATGAGTCTCATTCATTCTCACCTGTGACCATAAAAATCGCTGGCTTCTCATAAATATCTGTATAACATGATTCAAACATGATTCATACATGTCTGTTACATTACTTTATAAATCTATTTACTTTGCCCAAAGCAACCCCTCCTCGTTCATGTAAAATACACGGGAATGAGAACTCCTCATTGCGGCTGAAAATATAATATTGGACGTTCGTCGGCGAAGGTCATCCTTAAATAGAGTACAGGTGACGATTTGGTTGGTTGAATTGGCCTCAAGTGGACTCACGGAGCTCCAGCAAGCCTCAAGCCGTCCTGCTTCCCAAAGCGGCAGGAGCATATACGTGGAAAACTATGGATGCACTGCAAACAGATTTGATTTTGAGGTTTTGCTTGCTCATCTCATCAACGCTGGCTACTATCTGGCTACAGACGCCAGTACAGCTGATATTATTCTGGTGAACACGTGCGGCGTGAAGAAACCAACAGAAGATCGCATAATGGGAAGGATCCGTTTTCTAAGCCGACATAGCAAGCCGTTCGTGATTGCTGGCTGTCTTCCCAAGATCAACTTTGGGGCAGTTGTGAAAGCCGCGCCGAATTTCTCAGCCTTGCTAGACCCCCAAAGCGTTGACAAGATAGTCCGGGCTGTAAGATCTGCGGAGAGTGGCAGGAAAAACGTGGTCTTCTTCTCGAGGAAGCCGATCGATAAGCTGCATCAGCCCAAGATAAGGCTCAACCCGTTCATCGAGATCATAGCGATATCCGAGGGTTGCGCTGGCAAGTGCTCCTTCTGTTGTGTGAGGTTTGCTCGAGGCGCCCTGTTCTCGTACTCAAAGGACATCATTGTGAGGAGGGTTAGTCAAGCCGTGTCAGAGGGGGTTAAGGAGATATGGTTAACATCGCAGGACACTGGAGCTTACGGGCTGGACATTGGAACGAACCTCTCTGAGATGCTTAGGGAATGCTCCAATATTGATGGCAGTTTCATGTTAAGGGTTGGGATGATGAACCCGGATCATGTAATGCGAATGCTGCCGGTGCTTGTAGCCGCCTACAAGAACGAGAGAATCTTCAAGTTCCTGCATCTACCAGTTCAAAGCGGGGACAACGAGACCCTGAGACGGATGGCCCGAAGGTACACCGTTGAGGAGTTCAGAACCATAGTCCACACGTTCAAGGAAGAGATTCCACAGATAACGCTCTCGACAGACATCATCTGTGGCTTCCCTGGTGAAAGCCGAGAAGCCTTCGAAAAGACGCTTAGACTGGTTGAAGACGTTCAACCCGACATCGTCAACATCTCAAAGTTCCTCCCGAGACCCAATACTCCAGCGGCAAGAATGAAGCAGCTCGAAGCCGATGAGATAATGGATCGGAGCCGAGTGCTAACCGAGTTGGCTAAGGAGATATCTCTCCAAAGAAACAGGAGATGGTTGAGATGGGAGGGCGAAGCATTCGTCGACGAAAGGGGCAAAGACTCTTCATGGGTTGGAAGGAACTTTGCCTACAAGCCGATCGTGTTGAAAAGCGACCGGAATCTGGGTGGGCAGTTTCTGCACGCGAGAATTATCAAAGCGCATCCAACCTTCCTAGAAGCCGAGGTTACCTGATTGCCCTTGAGTAGGTAAGAGGCTCGGTGGTGGAAGGTTCGCCCATTCTAGGAGTTGATCATTTTGTTTATCTTCTCTTCCATCACGTGTCCGCGACAGTAGACAAGGGCCTTCTTCACGCCTTCAATGTTCTCGGCTTTGTTTCTTATTTCCATTGCTAGCCTGACAACCATTGGACAGACTGGGCTTGAGGGTGTAAAGTCGATTCTGAAGACTCCGGGTTCGGTCTCCCTTACGCTTCGGATCATCTTCATCTCACCGAAAGTCATGCCGGTCTCGAAGTCCACTATCTCCTCAACCTCAGCAAGGACTTTGTCTCTCAAACTGACCATCGTCTTTCGCCACGCCATTTCTAGTAGGACTTATCTAAGGATTCTTCAAAGATATGGATCTCTCCTTAATAAGATTACAGTCCAATTCTCATCTTTGATTCTGAGGCAAGTTATGTCTACCTAGTCAAAGGAGGAGAGTACCTAGAATGCGATAGTCAACTGAGTGGAAAATGTTGACGCCCCTTAGGGTACGCGACTTCAGCAACAGATCGACCTTGTTGACTGCTTGACTTTCTCTTTCTCTGCTTGCTCGCTCAGTCTTCTGGTAATGCCAGTTCCTATGCAGATTCCGAATGCTGCGGAAAAGCAAGCCAGAATGAAAGTCTCGTGATGCAAGTCCTCCCTTTGGAACCACACTCCCCAGTATAGGAACTGGTGAAGCATTATCAGGAAACCTAGAACCGCGAACAGCGTGACAAGGACCAAAGCAGCCCTATCTGGATGTGTCATATGGCAGTTTCACCTTGGGCAGCGCGCAGATCACTGTATGCATATGGTACCTCTTTTCCCGCATAATAAGCTTAAATACGGAAGATGATCTGATTAAGGTGTGGGATTTCAGGAGATTCTTTTCTAGCATATTAACTAGGGGAATCCGCTATGGACGAAAGCGCTGTCGAGGTGAAATATGAGCCCATCAGAGAGATTGTGATATTGCAGCGGCATCTCTTCTCGTCTCCTGACGACTTGGCAAGGTTCGCATCAGTAGTCGCAGCTGGGAAGACACCCGGCCTATACTGGGCCGAAGAGGTGGTTTTCCTATACTTTCTTCTTCCCGCCTCGACTGAGACAGCGGCTAAGGCCCTTATTGAGGAAGGGCGCGTCCACTGGACCTTGGTTGGGTATGCGCTCATGCCGAGATATCAGCCTGTGATTGAGACGAAGGAGAAGATTATGTTGCCGGTCATCGACCTATCCTCTGACCCAGTGATCAGAAAGGTCGCAAGATGGCTTAGACAACAGAAATAAGTGGAGTCTTGGACAGCCACCGCTATTGTCTCATGAGTCATCCCAAGAAAAGCTCACCAAATGGAATGGTCCCTGTAGGGTGTGCGGCTTGAAGATAGGTATCCTGACACGGAACGAGGAATCGTGGTGTTCCGCTCAGTTAAAGAACTCACTAGTACGGCATGGTGTTCTTCACTTCTGTTTCAGCTTCCCGACTCTAGCGGCCCGAGTTGGACTTAAACCTGAAGCGGCGGTTGGCGAGACTGATCTCTTAAGAGACCTGAAGGCAATCATCGTTCGACCTATTGGTCGTGGTTCCCTGCAGGAGACAATCTTCCGGATGGATCTTCTTCACAGGCTTGAAAGACTAGGCATGTACATCCTGAACCCGCCATCAGCGATTGAACGTTCAGTAGACAAATACTACGCTCTGACTCTTCTTGAAGAGGTAGGTCTACCCGTTCCCCGAACCATAGCGACTGAGAACGCCGATAGAGCGTTAGAGGCATTCCACGAATTAGGCGGCGACGTCGTCGTCAAACCTGTCTTCGGCTCACGTGGGATGGGTTCCACAAGGGTTTCAGATCCTGATGTCGCTGAAAGGATCTTCAGGTCGCTTGTCTTTCATCATGAGATCCTTTATCTCCAAGAGTTCATTTCCCACGGAGACTACGATGTCCGGGTCTTCGTTTTGGGAGACAGGATCCTAGCCTCCATGCGCAGAGTGGCAGATTCTTGGAAGACAAACGTAAGCCTTGGAGCAAAGCCCGTGCCCTATGAGCCACCCAAGCAGATCGAGAAACTTGCCTTGGAAGCTGCGAGAACGGTTGGCTGCGAGGTAGCCGGCGTGGATATCCTCGAAACGGAAGGCGGCTCATTCATAATCGAGCTTAACAGTCAGCCGGGCTGGAGAGGCCTTCAATCCGTTGCAAAAGTGAATATTGCAGATGAAATTGTCGACTATGTTCTGAAAAGGACAGCAAGAAGGAGAAATCGATGCGAAGGACGGCCATAATTCTCGCCGGAGGAGTCTCGAAAAGGTTTGGCCAAGACAAGACTCTAGTTCAGATCGCCGGCAAACCACTCATTTCGAGAGTCTACGAAAGAGCACGAGAAGCCGTCGAAGAGGTCATAGTTGTGGCAAGTTCAGATGGTCAAAGGGAATCCTACGCGCCACTTCTGCCAAGTGAGACCAGATTTGCTGTCGATGTGGAAGGTTCGAGAGGCCCTCTCGTCGGAGCCTTAACCGGTCTAATGAACGCTCGCGGCGAATATTCCATTCTCTTGCCATCGGACACACCCTTTGTCTCCACGCAGGTCATGAAGCTGCTCTTCGACATCTCTCAAGGCTTGGACGCCGTGATTCCCCGATGGCCGAACGGATACATCGAGCCGCTCCAAGCCGTCTACAGAACTAACGCCGCGTTGACCGCGTCGAGAGTGGCTGCCACGAAAGGTGAGACGAGGCTGCAGTCCATGATTTCTATGCTTAGAAGGGTGCGATACATCTCGACAATCGCCATAAGAGAGATAGATCCCCATCTGGTCACGTTCTTCAATGTCAACGCACCAACGGATCTCAGAAGGGCGGAGCAACTGATCGAGAAGAAGACGGATCTGTGAGAATCCTAGATGTTCACTTACAGAAACAGGGCCTTCTCCTTAGGCCACAAGAGATCTCTTGCAGTTGCGTCTTCGGACTCTTCGTAGCGATACCCTCGGATTATGGCTGCCGGAATCCCCTCATCCGCTTGGCCGATGACCAGTTCGGCAGCTGAGGACAACTCATCAGCCACAGCCGTCTGTTTAACCTTAAGGGTGTAACCGAAAAGGTCGGTCTCGCCTCTCCGGTCGCGGATTGGTTTCATGCCGGCGACACCCACAGCAACGTTAATCTCGCCCCGCCGCAACGCACGTCCATGGGTATCTGAGACAATCACAGCAACGTTCTTCCCTGTCAACTCTCTTATCCATTGGCGAATTTTCTGCGCTGACAGGTCTGGGTCAACCGGAAGGGGAGCAACGTTTCTTTCTCCGGGAACGTTCGACCTGTCAACTCCAGCATTGGCGCAGATGAAGCCATGCTTGGTCTCTGTGATTATGTGGCCGTCTCCCATGC
>Ga0315314_1003451_pt1 | contig 12350 bp, 7 predicted proteins | sample TDP9_MG_FD_203631 | JGI IMG/M metagenome (GOLD analysis project Ga0315314, IMG submission 203631) | Freshwater sediment microbial communities from Lake Towuti, South Sulawesi, Indonesia - TDP9 | ecosystem: Environmental > Aquatic > Freshwater > Lake > Sediment | place: Indonesia: South Sulawesi...
ACGAATTCAGCGATGAGAAAATTCAGCACCTGAGGACTGTTGTGGACAGGCTATCCATCGCCAAACAAGTGGCTAAGGGATGGTTCGCAAAAAGAATAATGAACTCCATAATAGCGCGTGCGGAAAAGGGGTTGCACTAGCTTTTTTATTTAATCTCAAAATCGTGTAAGCACTTCTGCGCCTTGAAATCTTCTTTTAACCTCTTTCCATGAATGTTTTTTGGAAAGGGTAGAGAATCCTGTCTTAACGCCGACAATCTAAACGGATATTTTCTCTTAGTCAGACCTTTCATCTTTGTTAATCTGAAGTGAGAAATTTAAACGAGACAAGTCACGTATCCCGGGCTACCAAACTCTAGAGTGTAATTTATGCTCACTCAGCCGAGAGAGGGCTTTCCGTGTGTTAGAAAGTGTTAAGTGCAGTTTAGCACGAACATGTGTTTGGTGACAAAATGATTTTCATCACCTTCGGGAGATTTAGAAAGAAGCCGACGAAGGCTATGATCGCTGAGTCATCGAAGCTCATTGAGCAGGCGCTTAAGGAGACGGGCGGCAAGATCTTAGGTTTCTACTGGACACTTGGCAGATACGACACAGTCCTCATAACAGAGGGAAAGGACGAGAAGACTCACATGAAACTCGTCATCCGATTCGGCGACATGATCTCACCGGAGACTCTCGTCGCGGTGCCCAGGGAAGAAGCAATCAAGCTCGTCGAGTAACTGGGCGTGACATAAAAGTCTTGATGTAGGCCTTGGGCTCCAAGCTTTGGAGCGCTTCTCCTCTTTTTTGGATTGAATGAACATTATGGCCGCTTCTTTTGCAGGAGTTGTAATTTGTCAGAAATCGAAAAAGCATTCCGATTGCCAAGAAAAACTAGCCATTTCTGCAACATTTTAGCTGTTCTTTATTTACAGAATGACGGAAACCAGAATGGTTTGAACGAGAGCTTGAATCTGTTCAACTACCACTTTAAATTTTATTCTGGGTTCATTTTGAAAACATTTTCCCGAAAGGACGCAGAATTCGTGCCGTTATCTTTTATTCTGCCAAAGATCGGATAAGGGAATTGAGGCATCGAAAACTACGGCTATGGATAGGTGTGACTCCATGTTCCAGCCACAGTTACATAAATGTAGAAACGGGTTCCAGACGAGCTTGACACAATTACATTAGCGTTCCAACTGTATCCACGACGAAAAGTCCAATATGTGCCATTATAATAGCTTAAAACTGTGAATTGGATGCCGTCACTCCAGATGCTGGCGTTAACTTCACCCAGAGTGTGTCCAATGTCTTCTTCCCAGACTGTAACATTGTTCCAGCCTGTGTTCAGTATTGTTGTTGGGGTAAAGACATAAACCCAAATCTGATGAGTTATAGTGTTTGTTTCGTTTTTCTGAGCTGATGTTAAAAGCAATTTCCCATCATAAATGTGAGGATTCAATGTATTGGGATAGACTGTTATACTTATATCATCTTTGGCATTTACAGCTATCCTTTTTGGGGGAGTCCATTGTCCGCCTTCTATTGCCGTAAGCCAACAGCTTGCATCGCTTACTGTCCACCAATTGATATAAGCGATACTGGGATAGATTGCATTAACTGAAATTACTGGAGTCGAATACGCATTATTCTCCACATAATTGCTTATAAGCTGGTCTTTAACGTCCCATGCCGTGACGTTTTTATGGCAGTATTTTATGGATAAGTCGCTTGCTACATACGTTAAATGTAATGTTCTATTGATACTTACACCAGAAAACTTCCGACTATCAAGTATTGTTGAGGTGGTGACGTTTACAATTGCACCAAGAGTATGGTCATCCATGAATCGTCCCTTAATTGGTTCGGCATTTTTCGCCCCGATAATGTAAACATCATTGTCATACACCATGTCATATACATGACCGTAGTCGACATTGGTGATAACTGCTTTGGGATAACCTTGATAGGTTTGCCAAGTTCCATCGGTTTTATTGGTCATAGTAAGCATAAGTGTGCCATTCGCCAATTTATACCCCATGAAAACTTGGTCGTTCTCGGTTATTGCAATTCCAGCTAAATAGGCATTTGCACCTATATTTGCTTGAACTGTTTGTTGTGGCTGTAACCAGCTTATAGTGCCGTTGGCTAAGATTTGTCCTTTACGATAATAAATATGCCATTGCTCAGGTGCCACCGTATAATAGTAAAGTTGATAATAGGCATACCAGTTGTTGCCAATTTTTTTAGAATACCAGTAAACACTATTATCCCCTATTGTTTCGTTAATTATTATGCCACCCCACGTCCATGTTAAAGCATCTGCCGAGTGCCAATAACTAAACTCGTGTTTCAGCGGTTCTCCGGTCATTGCAACGGGTGCTGTGTACCATCGTCCGTTTGCGTAAAAGCTTTTTCGACCGTATGGATAGCTCAGTTTTGTCTCGCACTCGTCATGTTGAGGCGTTATTGGCACATAATAGCTTTGGTTGAAAGAAGCCCAGAGAAGTCTAATGTGATAGATTTTTGTTTTCTCCCAATTACCGAGGGAGTCATTCGCCCAGAATCGATAGGAAACAACTTTTGTAGAAGCCGAGTTGAGTTGAATTGTTACATTACTCCAAGTGGATGTACCACTTAAAGCACCACTTATGTTATTGCTTAGCCATGAGCCACTGCTGTTATGGTTGAATGCGTAAGAGCTTAGTCCGTCTCCATCGTACCACTTGGAGTAAACGACTATATTTTTTGTGGCAACGCCTTTATTGAGCATTTCACCATTAAATTCGGTGACTGAAGCTGGTCCAGCAAGAACTTGCAGATAAGCTCTGTAAACATAGGTTAAGCCATCACTTTTCAGTTTAATTGACATTTTTGCATTATTTACTTTTAGTGTCGTATTCAAAAGGCTCGTTGCATTTATGCGATGCCACGTTTTAAAATCTGTTAATGTTATATTTTGTTTCAGTTCATCTGTTCCAGTTTTAAGCGTGACTTCGATTTTCTTTTCCACTCTATGTGCCTCTATCCACAACCAGACTTGCTGAGGCGTTAAACCAGTTATGTCGAACCAAAACCACGACATATTTACGTTGAGTGTGGAAGCCCAAATCCAATTGGATGTGCTATTGTTCAAATAAGGCGAAGCACCGTAAGTTGCCCACCCGCCTGTTGTATTATCAAAGCTTGTAACCCATAATTCTCTTTTTGGCGGAAGCGTGTATTCTACGTAAAGCTTAGGTTTGTAAGTTCCCGTTTCAGCGTAATAAACGTTAACCCATTCAAGACCCGTTGGTGCAGTGCCCGCTATGTCTCTGCTAGAAAGCAAAGCCAATTTTGTTGTGGATGTTATGTTTATCCAGCTTGGCTCTGTCAGAGTTATGTTATAATAGGTATTCAATGCTATGCCGTTTGTGTTTAATGTGCCACCGTTGCCAGAGTAAAAGGTCCTATCGAAGTCTGCAAGTGCTAAAGGGTCGCTTGGGCGTGTTGGTTGCCCATTCTGAATTGTTATGTCAAAATCAGTGTCGCTTAAATCAGAATAAAAAGCAATACTTAATTTTGCACCCGTCACTGTTGCTGTATCTGGAATAGTTGCCGTTGGAAAATAGAAAAAGCTTCTCGAAACATAATGCACAAGAATGGAAGGGTCATAGCGTTGTCCCAGCTGATGGTATGCGCTTGTGCTAAACTTAATATTGGCGCTTGCCGAGTTTCGACATGTGCTATAACTTGCATCAGAATTTCGCAAAGTTCCATCTGTTGTTGCCCCTGTGAAAACTTCGGTTATCGCTCCAGTCGGCGGGATATTCAGAAACAGAATCGGCTGCAAAACCGTGTAGCCGATGAGAGAAGCCAATAACAATAAGGCAGAGATGATGCTGACTTGCAGGTATCTGAAAGCTCGCTTTATCTTTTCCATTTTACGATGTTCTCCTTATTTGTGAAGGCTTGATGGCGATTCCAACTGAGCCAAACATCCAAGCAATCAACTCCCAGTGGTTATGGGTCAACTTGTCCGAAGCGTTTGGCCACTGCAGCTATGTCTCTTATGTCTATCTTGCCGTCTGGAAAGCCTGGTGTTGAGCCGGTTAGGTCGCAGTTTGCTGATGCAGGTGGCACAGCTTGTCCGAAACATTTTGCGACAAGAACTATGTCTCTTATGTCCACCTTGCCGTCTGGCCAACCATCAGGCCCAGTGATGTCGCCTATCATAGCAACTATAACCCAACCGCCAGAAAGCGAGTTGTCGGATGTATCTTTTTCATATGGGACTGGGAATATGTACGCGCTTATGGTGTAGTTGCCTTTAGCCAGGCCCGTTGTGCTCCACGTGAAAGTGATGGTTATGGAGTTTCCAATCGGCAATGTCACATTTCGTGTTTGGATGATGATTGTGTCTGAGTAAACGGTTAGATTGAAAGTTTCCGCAAAGTTTCCTTGATTTGCCACCGTGACAGTTATGTTCATGCTGTAGTCTTGACAGACAACTGTCTTAGAGGACGTGACGTTTGTTATAGCTATGTCATGTGTACCAACTGGAACTTGCCTTGATGCAGTGTCGGTTAGTCCTTCGCTGTCTATGATGGTCAATGTGACATTGTATATCCCAGAAGATGTGTAAACATGCATAATAATCGGGTTGGTCGTAGAAGTAATGTTGCCGTCGCCAAAATTCCAAGCGTAGTCAGTGATTGTTCCTCCGTTTGGTACAGATACAGAAGCATCAAAAGTAACAGTCTCGCCAGCTTGAGGGACGGTGGGTTGCCAAGCAAAGCTTGCACTTGGCGGCGTGCCAACAACCGTTATCGCCTGCGATTTGCTGCTTGACAGTCCTTCGGTGTTGGTGACGGTGAGCGTGACTGTGTAGTTTCCTTTTATGCTATATCTGTGCCCTGTGAGCGCTGTGGTTACGGTTGTGATATTGCCGTCGCCAAAGTTCCACATGTAGCCAACAATATATCCACTGTTGGCTGTGGATGCAGAGGCGTTGAAGGTAACGGATTGTGTTGATCCAGGAATCTGAGGTGACCAAGTAAAGCTCGCAGTCGGATAGGCTATTATTTTCAAAGTTTGCGAGGCTGTGGCTGTAAGTCCATCATTGTCTGTAACGATTAAGGTTACGGTGAAGTTTCCCGCAGTCGCGTACACGTGATATATGATCGGTGTGGTGACTGTTGTGGTGTTGCCGTCGCCAAAATTCCACCCATAACTCGCTATGGAGCCATCAGGATCATAACTATCTGATGCATTAAATGTTGCAGTTTCTCCCACAAGGAGAACAGTTGGAGAATAATTGAAAGACGCTATTGGAAAGACAAACAAAACCTCACGTCCATCTGGATGATTTGCTAGGTCAACGTAGGTCTTTTTTTCTGCAACGGGATCAATTAACAATGTGACAGTTACGTTGTCTCCGTCGGCGTAGCCGTGTGGAAAATTCGCCAACTCCACTAGGTATTCTCCATAAGCGTTAGTGATCACCGTGTCATTATCGCTAGTAGCATCGTCTCTGACTCTTACAGCAATGCCGGGTTGTGGAACGCCGTTTCTCATAACACGTCCATAGATGGGATATGGATAAAGGATGTAGAATTTGGACTCAACAATCAGCGATGACATTAACAGCAGCCCACATGCTGCCCACAAAATTCTCCTAATCATCTCTCCCTATCCAAATAAACCATAAATGCATCAGATATTTACCTATTACGGAAAAATCTTCATCCGTCCCCAAGCCCGCAAGCCCCAAGCGCTCAATAGCAATAGGGCAGAGATGATGCTGACTTCAGGTGTCTGAAAGCGCGCTTTTATCTTTTCCATTTTTCCACCTTCTCCTTTGTTGTGTAAGCTTGCTTAGCATTTCAACTGAACCAAACGTCTCGATAGGCGACTCCTTCCAAGGAAGAGAGGGTCTAAAACCCGCCAGGACCCGTTATGAAAATGTGTTACCCAAACGTGAGGTCCAACTGAGGTCTCGCCTGCGTCTAAACGCACCTTCCAGTCAGAAATGCTCAACATCTGCAACAAGTTTGCGAGTAGATGCATGCATGCAGTGAGTATGGGTTGTTGGCGATTTGGGTTTTCGCCTAGGCCTAGGGGCTGTCTTGGGTGTCCTAGGAGATTAAACCTTACAAGTATAGTAATATTTTTGTAACAAATAGCAAGATTAAGCGCATAAAACTAGACAAACGTAAAGCAAACAAAACAAAAATGGTACACAAAAAAAAGAGGAAAGAACGCCTAAGACTTTGTTTCTGCATGCATGCATGAATGCAGAAACCTAGAGGGGCAGGTCTCAGTAAAGCCTAGGGCTAATGAAAAACCTAGAGAGGTAGGAGGTCAAAAAGCAAAAAGAGAATCCAGTTTCTGCGAAACCTAAATTGGCAACTGCTTGAGCTCAAGCTCGTTAGCGCGAGGCAGCCCTGTTCGGGCGCCTACCTTCGCTATGCATTTTGAGGCTATGAAGTTTCCGAGGCGTCCACATTCGTACAGGTCTTTTTTCTTGACTAAGCCGTAGAGGAAGCCTGCGCAAAAAGCGTCTCCTGCGCCCGTGGTGTCAACCACCTTTGTTTTGTAGGGGGGAAGCATGTGGCTTTGGCCGCCGTCGGTAACATAGCATCCCTTTTCACCCAATTTCACCGCAACTATCTCGGCGCCCTCTCGGAGGAGCCGTTTGACGCCCTCCCTCCAGCTTTTACCAGTCAGCAATTTGACTTCGCCTTCACTTGGCATGACGACGAAGCAACGCCTTATGATGGGCTTCAGCTCAACCAAGCCTTTCCGTGCGTAGATTTCACCAGGGTCAAGGCTCACCTTAACATTTGACAACTCTTCTGTCAGCTTTTTTTGGGCTCGGAAGGGCTTTTCATCAACCGAAGTCAAGTGCAAAAACGCGGTTTGCCTAGCGTATTCGAGGTTAATCTCTTCAAACGTTAAGGTGTCATTGACACTTGGGTGTACGTAGAGCGCTCTCTCACCGTTTTTGTCCACGAAGGCTGAGACCGTGCCGCTTCTCCCTTTTGTAGTTATTACTATTCCCATAGTATTGACGCCTTCCCTTCGAAAATCGTCGAGCAATAGTTTGCCCTCATGATCATTGGCGACCTTGCCAATGAATCCTGTTTTTGCACCTAGCCTAGCCAAACCAACCATAGTGTTCGCAGCTGACCCGCCGGGCCATTCACTCATGTTGAGAATGAAGCTTTCCTCCCCTTCCCTAGCGATTCTGTTGACACGGTAGAGTTTATCTACGTTTAGCGCGCCGAAGCCTACGACATTAAATTTCATGATGCAAACGCTCTCTTACTCATAGATTTGAGCATCGTTTAAAGATATGCCGCAGATTTATCTAACGAAAAATGAACTCTTATGGCAAGTCTTCAATAAGGAGGATAGAACGTTAAAGGACATTTTGAAAAACTCGTAAAGACCGCCTTACTTTGCATTTTGCTTTCTAAACACCATAGACATGGTTCGAACGTTGGCTTTCCCAAGACTGGGAATTGAAAGAAATCTTTTCGTAGTTTATTATCCTCAGCTGTGGTTCCTTCTGAAATCTGCTTCACCGGGTCTGCCCGTGGGATTGTATCGCTTTGATGTTTACCTAGAACCAAAAGAAGATGAAGGATTTTTCTCATAGTTGAAGGAGCTCGTTGCCATTGTTTACCTAGTCGTCTTTTTTGCAGACATTTTCTTTCTGCGTTTAGTCATGAGAAACATATCCATCTTGGGTCGTTTTTTACCCTAACTCTTTTAGGAATATTTTGTGTTTGCCGAGTTTTCCTCCGTAGTTGCCCGCTGAGATTTTGATGACTCCTCTCATGTTTTTGACGCGCCTTATACTCGCGCTCATCGCCTCTTTAACAGCCTCCAACGTCACACCATTGATGACTATTTCTGGAATTGAGTTTACGCCGTGTGGCACCTTTGAACCTGAAATTTTTCCTTTCAGCGAGGGGCAGTACGGGTGATTAGTTGTTGGCCCAATCTCGGGATATCTTGTTTCAGGCTTTGAGCCGGCCGAGCAGATGTCGAAAGGTGTGACAACGCCTTCAACCTTGTGTATGGCTTGGAGGGCTTTGTCTCCAGCCTTCAACGCGGAGTCCTCGTCTATGCACATCAGCCAAATGTTGCCACCTGAAACACCAATGCCATAGCCCAAATAACGTTCGATACGGAAACCAAGCATCAAAATGGGAATATTAATGACTCTGCGACCTCTGTATTCCTCTTCCCACTCGTAGCCGTCGCCGCAATGACCCACGCTGTCCATAATATCAAACCTGGTTGCCACATTTAACGCGTTGAAAACGCATGTTGTGGGTTCCACCAAGATTTCTTGACGTATTCTGTAAGAAACCTCTTTGATGAATTTTTTGAGTGAGGCTTCAAGTGGCTTGGAATCGTCGATGGCGCCCCAGAACTGCACGACAGCTCCACTGCGGTTATCTGGCGTTTCTTTTGGTTTGAGCCATTTTTCTACTCCGCCTTCAGTTCTGCCCACAACCACCATGGGCAAGGCGGTTGACCCATAAGCCGCCCGCTTTAGTCGAGTTTCATCTTTGGCTGTAATCATGAGGCGGCAGAACAGACCATCAAAAGCTTCGGCATAGGTGTCTTCAACCTCAACCATTCTTCAACCCAGCCTGCCTATTGCTTCGCCTCTTACACTCTTACGAAAAACTGTGCTCTCCTGCATCAGCTTTTCCATGTTCTGTGAAGTTACAAGCTCAACTCTGGGGAATTCTTTACGACAAAGTTTGAGGAAACATTTTTTCAGAGGCTGATACAAACCGAATTTTTCCACAGCAGAGGGCCTCCATTCTCTGATCAAATTCATGACCTGACGTTTTCCAAACCTACTGAAAACATTGGCCAACACCCCGGTCACAACTGCATTTTCTGACAGTACCGCAACTTCCGCCTCTCTAACAGCAAAAGCATTGCCATTGAAAGAGACAGTCAAGCCGTTTCCGTTGCGCAGGAGTCTGAAGACCTCTACATCGGTGATGCTGTCCCCCACGTACATCACATTATTGGAACTAACCTTCAATTTGGCTACTATTTCCCTCGCTGCTGCAGCCTTCTCCGAGCCTCCTAAGGGATTTACTTCTCTCAATATCCTGCCTATCTCCACAGAGGAGATGTCTCTCCAGAAGATTTCGTCCAGCCTATGCACCGTCTGCTGGAATCTTTTTGGAAAGTCCTTCAGAGATTGAGCGCCCTTGGGAATCTCCGGTATGGGCATTTTGACCATTTCTTCTCTCAGCCCTTTCAGTTTCACTTTTTCTTCTTCGCTGAGTTTGTACTTGTCCAAGTTCAATCGAGTGCAGCAGACATTCTCAAAGGGAAAATTCATGACGTGGCATAGAACAAGCATGTAATGCTCGTAACTTGTGCTCACAATGAAGGATGGCATGAAACCTTTGACGAACCGTAGCATTTCTTTTGCGCCTGGAACCAACAAAATGTTTCCCGAAGAATATTTCGTCATGGTTTCGTTTGTCACGCCATAAGCCTTCAAGAAGGGAAGAATCAGTTTCAACGTGTTTCCAGCCTTGTAACCCTCACGCTTAACAATGTCAGCTAGAACATCATCGTATCGGCTTATCAATGTGAAGAGACGGTTTCCCTTAGGAATGAATTGGCTCGCAAGTTCGAAGGCATTGTCGTTTTTTGAGACTGGTCCTTCACAATCGGAAATGAAGATTTTCTGCGGCTCAACAGACGTCGGTGTTGAACTCATGGCTTGTGTAGCCTCAAACGGTTCATGTGCTCTGTGCTTTTGGCAATATGCTCTCTCGAGGCTATGTCGTTTCTATGCCAGAGTGCTCCGCCCTTTATTGCTCTTATGCCTTCTATCGAGGTTTCTCTTGCTGTTTGGATGTTGTCCCCTATGCCCACAACACAGACTGCGCGTGAAATTAGAGCATAAACCTCGTTATTCCTCAATTCCATGGAGCCAGGATAAATTCGGATGTTGTCCCCGTATTTCTGGCTCAGTTTTTCAGCTTCTTCCAGGTTTATTGGCGTGTTCATTTCGTCTTTGTTAACTCGGCTTTGAAAGGCGGATGCGTATCCGCCGTAGTTGGGCGGCGCCTTATAGGTTACAACCGACGCCTTTTCCTCAACTGTCACGTGAGTTAGGTTTCCTTCGAGAATCTTGTAACAGATGTCCACGAAGTCATCCCTCAAAACAGGTAGAATATTCTGTATCTCAGGGTCGCCTGGTCGACTGTTGTTTTCCAAGAGTTTGGGTCCCTTTCCTGTGTGAATGAAAGCGTCATAGAAGGGTATGCCGCGCAAATCGGTGCTGTTCGCTCTCCTGCGCAGCTGATTGAAAAGCTTGTTCACCAGTTCAATTTCCTTCTCTCTGTCCTCTTTGATCATGAAGGGCAAGATGTCGCCTGAATCCTTGTAGGAGCCCATTCCTCCCGTGTTGGGTCCCTTGTCATCATCAAAAGCCCTTTTATAGTCTCGGGTTTCAGGCAAAGGCGTCATATGTCTGCCGTCGCACAACGCTTGAAAACTGGACTCTTCACCCTCAATTTTTTCTTCAATAATCACGGCTCCGTGTTGGTAATTGGCGACAAAATGCTCGAAAAGCTGTTCGCGAGAGTTAAAGTGGTCACCCCATACTCCCACACCTTTGCCAGCAGCAGGCTTGTCGGGCTTAACTGCCACTTGATTTCTTAAAGTGTCTAGCCATTCGTAAACATCTTTTTTGACCGCGGATAGACTTTTGTAGTTTTTCGGGTTGAAAACCTTGAATTTTGGGTTGGCCTCAGGTGCCACTTTTTGGAGGAGTTGGCGCTGTGCAACCTTGCTAGCTTCGATGGCAAAGTCTTTGGTTGGACAGATAAGGGGTACGTGCGTCTCGTCTTCGATACGGTCTCGGATGCCTTCAATTATCGGTTTTTCTGGTCCCACGATTCCAAAGTCGATTTTGCCCTTGTGTTTCTTAACGAATTTCGTGATTTCTTGTATGTTAAGGTCGGATATGACAGCGTGTTCCTTTGCCCTTTTTACATTGAAGGGATTCTTCTGCTTGTCCACAACGTAGATTTGTGTCTTGTAGTTTGGGCTGCGGGTGAAAGCGTCTATCATGACGGCTTCTCTTGAACCGTAAGAGACAACTAAAATACCGACCTTTTCCATCACATCACGCTTGCCATTTCGTAGACTCGTCCCGTCTCTTTGTAGCCTTTTTCCACTCTTTCCCTCATGTTATCTGCCATTTTTTGGGCAAGCGGAGTCGGATACCTACCGGCTACGCAGGCCATGCAGAGTTCGTCTTCGCTCATGCCAATTGACTTTACGAACCCTTCTGGCGACTGATAGTTGACAGAGTCTGCGCCGATTATTTTGGCGATTTCTTCCGGAGTGTGGCGAAAGCCGATTAACTCGCTGTAGGTTGCCATGTCGATTCCATAGAAGCAAGGACCAATTATGCGTGGAAAGGTGATGAACAAGTGAACCTTCTTGGCTCCTATTCGGCGAAGTTTCTCAACCACAACCTTCGTGGTGTCGCCTCGGACGATGCTGTCCTCTGTAATCAAAACCTTCTTTCCCCTAATCCTGTGTGCGAGAACGTTGATTTTTCTGTCAATTGTGGCGTGGCGTTCCTCGGGCAGCAATATGAAAGCTCGTTCAGTAACGTATCTGTGCCTGCGGATTGAACGCTCCCACCGGAGCCCCGTAGCCTCGTGCACGCCGTAGGCCACGTCGTCGCCTGTTTCAGGCATAGAAATAATTAGGTCAGCGTCCTTGGCAAACTCAGCGTATTCCCGTGCCAAGTTTCGGCCAAACTCTTCTCTGACCTCATAAACGTATCGGTTGCCAAGCTTAGAATCGGGTCTGGCGAAGTAGGCGAACTCGAAGGCACACAGCGCCTTTTTTCGACAAGGGGCAATTTCTTCTCTTGTGAAGCCCTCTTTGGTCGCCACAACCAATTCGCCTGGCTCGACTTCAAAATCAAGTTCAAGGCCGTTTATGTCTAAGCCCACGGTTTCTGAAGAGACAGCCCATAGATTGCCCGTTGGGCTGCGACCGCAGCAGAGAGGCTTGATGCCGTATGGGTCTTTGAATGCAAACAACTCGCCGCTTTGGGTCATTCCACAAACCGAAAACGCGCCCTCAACATCTCTCATACATGTCTTTATCGCGGAGGGCAGGTCTCTTTTTTCCATTAAGCTCATGAGTAGTTTTGTGCCCAAGAGTTCAATGTCGCATTCATAGGTGAAGCTGGGAAGTCTGCTTCTTATTTCCCATCTCAGTGGGACAATATTGACGATGTTGCCGTTGAACGCTAGAGCTATTTTTGTGCCTTCTGCCTCCAAAAATACGGGTTGTGTGCCCTTGATG
>Ga0315314_1003452_pt1 | contig 12349 bp, 12 predicted proteins | sample TDP9_MG_FD_203631 | JGI IMG/M metagenome (GOLD analysis project Ga0315314, IMG submission 203631) | Freshwater sediment microbial communities from Lake Towuti, South Sulawesi, Indonesia - TDP9 | ecosystem: Environmental > Aquatic > Freshwater > Lake > Sediment | place: Indonesia: South Sulawesi...
TACATTGACTTGTTTTGTGTTTCCTAGCACGCTTTGATATGTGCTTTCTACTAAGAGAGTGGTCGTTGTGTTGATGAAATAAGATTGGTCAACCTCGACTTCTCGACCCGAAAGTTTGTATGTGAAGTTAGCGTAGGCTGAGGAAACTCCGTAGCCGTTGGCTCCCCAATAAAGCCAAACGCCAGACGAATAGGGCGGTGTCTGTCTAAGAGTGTAATTCAAAACGCTCCCTCCAAGCTGGTATTGTAGGCTGAGGAAGGAAGACCATTGCTGAAGATTCCAAGCGAAATAGCTGTTTTGTCCTCCATCTGATATATTTGCGAGAGAACCTACGACAACGTGTTTGGAACCGAGTTTAACGGTGAGAACAAAATCGCTGAAAGAATCCGACCCCATTTCCGCTGAATTTTTTCCAACTTCTAGGATGTAGAATTGGGCAGAGAGGAGCAGAGAAGCCATGATGAACGCGGCAATCACAAGAATCTGACCCGAGTTTGCTCTTCGCCTCATTCTCTTCGCCTCTTCAACTAGCCCACGCTAACTGCAAATGAAGAACAAAAAACTCCACGTTCTCGCTTTGAGTTGCACAAACATATTGAACCGAAACAGCTTCGCCACTCAACAAGTTGCTGTTCTGAATGACTTGAGGATTTATCTGACGCCCATTTGCATCGTAGACTGTTAGGTTGAACGAAACGCCTACGGGCAGTAAAACGTCTAGCCCCTCCATTATGTAGGCCCATTTTTGTTGCACGATTAGACTTCCAAGCGTGCCGTTGGCGTCAAACTTCATCAAAGCCTGTATTCCAGTGTTGGCCAAAGACTTCTGCTTGATAAGGTTGGAGGTAGACGGAAACGTAACAGAGACCAGCAATGCCGAAAAAATCACGGCAACTGAGAGAAAGGCTTCGATTATTCGGATTTGTCCTTTCTGGTCAAACATTACCGCTCAGTCCTCCCCACTTGGTCACAACCTCATAGAGGACGGAATCTATGGTTACAATGCGGCTCTGAGAAACGATCTTTGATCCAGCGGTGCTTGCAGTAAAATCGGCTCCTGTCTGCAAGGGCAATTGGGGATAAGCCACCCACTCTGCGAACGATGTTGACACGTTAGAGCCTGTGAGAACCAGAATCATCGGGCTCGAATCCAACAGACGCGGGACATAATATTCAAGGGTCTGAACCCCAATAGTCTTCTGGGCTAGACTAAAATTGTGGTTGAAAGAGAACGCCTGAGCCTTCAAAACCTCTACCGTTGAGTAGGCTAGGGGCACATTCAAAACATAGTCCAGTGGGCTTAGTCTAGTAAAAGTCTGGTTGGGCAAAGGCGTCTCTGAGTTGTGGCCAAAAGCGTAGACGCTGAAGGAAATCATCTGAGAATTCGCTCTTGCCCTTGCAAAGACCAGAAGAAGCGCTGTTCCATTCAATGAGTTTGGAACACTAACTGCAAAGGAGCCCACTCCGCTCGAGGACGTCGAACTAATCGTTTTATTCACAAAATCCTGAACAACCACATAACTGCTTAGGTCCGCTGAAACGGGCATCCCAGATTTTCTCGTGGCAACCTCAAACTCGTAAACAGTTGCGGCACCCACGGTGAAATTTGAAACAACAGTAATCGAGACCTCAAACAGGGTTCTAATCTCAATGTTGAAGCTGACATCTTTTACTCCAAGCGCTTCCCAGAGGTCAGCATAGGTCAGAGAATAAATGTTTGCGCTGTTCAGGCGCGAAACCTTGTCTATGTCGAGTTCGTAGGGCTGAGAAGGGTCAGCAGTAGCCAGACCGAAACTGTCAGGAGCGACATCTTTGAGTTGCCCCCAGTTTGTCGGGGTTCCCGCTGTGAGAAGAAGGTGTGAAGCGAGCGGTTGGAAGCGTTCAGCCTCGTCTCGATTAGACAGGTCGTCCAGATATGGAGCCATCAGTTTGGTTGTGCCCGCCATCGCTGAAAGGACGAGTATGACTATGACTGTGCTCGCGAGGAAAGTGTCGATGGACGCTGATGGCAACGGCTTGTTCCTCCTAGCTGGGAACGGCGGAAGACAGCGTGTACAGGCCTGCCAAGAAATACTGTGACAACACTAGAGAGACATAGGCTGTGGCTGCTAACATTGCGGAATACTTGAAGCCAGCTGCAAATGTGCCCTCGTTAATCTTGCCTATGAAGAACCCTGACATCCACGTTTGAATGATTATGCCCACTGAAAACAGTGTTATCTGCAGCTGCATAACGTCGAATGACGCTCTTGTCATGCCTGGCAGCGTAATCTGAGTGAGAACGTAGATTGTTAGAGCCACGATTGTTGTTGTGAGTGCAATCAAGACACTCCAAACGAAGGCTAAGATAATGTAGGGCTTGAGCATCGACCGCTTGTTTGTTTCAATGTCTTTATTTTTCTCAGAGTATTCTGCAAGTATATCCAGAGCGTTGGCTGAGCCACCTCCAACCTCAATCGTTTCGATCAGGATGAAAAAGTGAACCAGCGCGGGCCAGCTTTGAATCTTCTGTCTGATGTTTGCAAAAATCTTCTTCAAAGCAACTCCCCACTCAATCTGGCTTCTGACGAGTTCCAAGAGTCCAGCGAACCTTCCGTATCCGTCTCTTTTCGAAGCCTGTATGATGCTTTTTTCTGGCGATAATCCAATTTTTCTGTTTTCCGTGACGTCTCGCAGAAAACTGGGCATGGACTCTTCAGCAGCGTTGTTCACAACTGCCACTTTGTAATAGGCAACGGCGGGAGGCATCGAAACAACTGCTAGGCAGAGCGTCACGATTAATGGCAACATGCTAGTGTCAACTATAAACTGTAATTGAGGCACAAACGCTACTAGCAAAGCGAAGACCGAAACGACTGCCGCTGGAACAATCATCTTGAGGTAAACCGAGGCAAGAGACAAGAACGTGCTCTTGCGTGCCTTGTGGGCAACCAACATAAACACCAGCGAAATCGAGGGCATTATCAAGAAAATCAGAACGTAAACGAAGGGGTTGATCGAACCTGTCCTCGACATGCCCGTTCGCATGACCTCGAAAATTGAAGTTGAAGACATCACAACGTACAGGATGTAGGTGCAGAGGATAACTATCAGCATGACGGCATAAGCCTCGATGAGCGTTGCCAATTTTTCGATTGAACGGGTAGCGGCTGCGCTTTGCGCTTCCAATATTGAACGCAGCTTGCTTTTCAAGAAGTTGACTGTGCTGCCTCCGCTCCTGACAGACGAAACAAACCCAGCTAGAAAGTCTCGGTAGAGTTTGGAACTCGTCTTCTCGGCTTTTTTGTGCATAACAGTAAGCGGGTCGTACCCCAACACCTCGACCTGTCGAACCACGTCTTCGGCGTCTGACTGAATCTTGGGTAAAAGCTGAACGCTCCGCATTTTTTTCCAACTTTCATAAAGCGTAACGCCGCTTGCAGCCAGCGTGGTGAACATCATGACAGCGAAGGGCAGCTCTCGGTCGATTTCTTCAGTGGATTTTTCCCCAGAGAATAGGCTAAGCATCCAACCGAAGACTCTGCCTATGCCTGGAGGTTTCAACAAGCCCTTCATCACCATTTGAAGTTTCTGAACGACTCGGTCTGCAAGACTTTGGGGCTGTGGTAGTATTTGCTCAGAACCTTGTTGACGCTTCTGTGGTCTCTTATGTTGTGTTCAACCATTTTCTGCAGCACTTTCTTGCGGTCTTCAAACTCGGTCAGCAACCGCTCAAAGGGTATGTCCAATTTTCTTGCCAAGCGCTTGAGCAGAATGCTTTCCTCTAGCTTTTCTTGAAAAATGTCTGTTGAAGCGTTCCAGTCGAACACGTTAACGATTTGGTTGGCTTCCTTTATCTCAGACACTTGGACAAACTTGCGGCTGGACACTTTTTTGCCCGACTCTAAAAACACTGGAGTCTGAACGTGGCGCACAACGATTACGCAATTCATCAAGGTGATAATGGACGTTGGAATGTTCATAGGGGGTTGAGTGAGTCTCTTAATGGATGTTTCCACGTCTTCAGCGTGCATTGTGCAGAGTCCACCGTGGCCTGTGGCTAATGCCTGAAACAGCACGTAGGCTTCTTCGCCTCGAATCTCGCCCACTATTACTATGTCTGGCCGATGCCTCACCGCAGATTTAATGAGGTCGTAGAGGCTGATTTCCCCCTCTCTTTCAGTCCCAAATCCGGAACGCGCAATCGTTGAAGTCCAGTTCTCATGGGGCAGGTTTATCTCAGCCACCTCTTCAACCGTGATTATCTTGTGGCTAGGTCGAATCAAACACGCAATTGCGTTTAGGGACGTGGTTTTGCCAGCGCCGGTGGCGCCTACAATCATGATGGGCATTTTGTTTTCGACGAGAAGCCAAAGATAAGCCGCTATAGACTCGTTTATGGTCTCGTTGTCGATTAGGTCCACGATAGTGAAGGGGTCTTCTCGGAATTTTCTGATGGTGAAGCTTGTTCCAAACGGGGTTGTTTCTCGTCCGTACGACACGGCTAAACGATGCTTGCCGGGCAGGGTCACGTCAACTATTGGAAAGGCGATGCTGATGTGCTTTCCAGCCTTGTGAACAATCTTCATGACGAAGTCATTCAGTTCTTCTTCATCGTTGAAGAATATGTTGGTCTTGATGTTTTCATAGACTCGGTGCCAGAGAAAAATCGGTTTGTCTAACCCGCCGCACCTTATATCCTCAACGTAAGCATCGTGCATCAACGGGTCGATTTTTCCATAGCCCACAACGCCTCTCTCTAAGTAGTACTGGATTTTTCGAACGCCGATGGGTGAGATTCCCAAGAATATCTTGGGATGTTTTTCAATTATGTTTGGCAGTTGTCGATGGAAGGATTCGCTTAGGGTTTCTTCTGCTTGAGGCGCTTTCAACTCGTATTCTAGAACGTTTCTGATGCGGTCAAAGGCTTCTGTTTCCTCTCTTTCCAGCGGAAGCTCATCAACTATGTAGAGAAGTTCGGCTGTGGCATCGTGTTGAACTATCGACGCGTATGAGAACGGTGGCTTGAGCGGGTAGGTTTCGACCTCGCTGTATCCCTCTGGTGCACCATGATGCTTGAGACCTAAGTATCCGACTAACGTTTCCGAAGAAGGCTCACCAGACCTGTTTTCCTCTTGTTTCTTGCTTCTTCTCCCCAATTTTGAACCAAGTTTCATAGGCATTCAACCCCCTGAATAAGCGAGATTAAACTGGACGATTGACCCAGTCATGTAAGACTCGAGAATGGCTGCGCCGTGTCCTCCCACAAAAATGCCTGAGGCCGACGTTCCTTTGGGCAAGAAAAGTCGATTCGGCGGCGTGCTTTCTACGATTTCGCCTAGGGCACCTTCTATCCAAGCCGCTGAAGAGTCGTTTCGGGCGCGCAGCCAATATTGTCGATAGCCTATTGTGGCGGGCAATTGAACGAAAACTCGTGATGAGGAGTTTGTTGAGGCTGTGACCGTTATGAGTTCGTTTGCCTTTGTGGTAACCTGATTGAGAATGTTTTTCAACTGCTCCGTTTCCGCGGTGGCTTTTAGGTAACTTGTGTAAGCATTAAGTGTGGCAATCAGAAGGCTGGCTACTGCGGCTAAGGCAACCATGGTGTAGATGTGACTTGCAATAGTTGATGGCAAGCAATCACCAGCCTAAGTCTTCAATTTTAAGGTTACACGCGATGGTTTCTAGGTTAACTATGGCACCAAGCGCATTGCTTGAAATGGGCAGAGAAACCTCTCCGACGCTTCCATCCAATTCTGCTTTAACTAACAGGGACGTTATCTGAGAGGTGAAATTGTAGCTTCGGCGACTCGAAGTAACGCTGAGGCAGGATACCTTGAGGCGGAAGCTTCCGAGTCTAGTTATACTCTCTGATGAATTCAGGCTGATTATGTAGACTCGCAGGCTGTTCAAGGGTTTTCCATCAGATGAGCCTGTGACTGTTGCTCCAGTTAGTGGTCGATAGGAAAGTGTGATTTCATAGTATTCCACGCTCTGAGAAATGTAAAGCTGAGTCATTGTAGATGAGCTTTGGTTTACGATGGCGCGGTTGTCGCCCTTTAAGAAGACTCTGTCTTGTGCCTCTGAGGACGGCAGTTCATAGACAATTTTTCCAACTGAGCTGTCATAGAAGACATCATAGAAAGAGGAATCATCGGTAAGGTTCAATACCAATCTCTTTGCGGTCGGCGCAACTTTGAACTCTCCTCCGAAATCGCCGAACTCGTAGATTTCGTAGGAGCCTGGTGACCAAGACACAAACTTGACTACCTTTTCAAGTGAGAGCATCTCCTGCTCTACACCTGAAACCTTCAAGGTCAAAGTTTTGGCGCTGATTCTGGTTATCGAAAAATAGTAAGTGACTGTAACTAGGAGAGTTAGAGAAACGAACAGCATCAAGAAAGTGACGGGCAAGGCTATCGCTCTGCGAGAGGTTAGAAGTCTTGGCATGCCTTGTCTTCGCTCACGTCTTGCCATGCAGCTCACTACGCTATCCTGAAGATTGTCGATAGAACCAGCTACTTCTGCTAGAACATTCAATATGATGATTTGTGTGTAAACCTGTACTACACATCAGAATACTGCATACGTATTCTAAGAAGAATCATTGTTTTGTAGATAGAAAGAAAAAGAAAAAGGGTTAGGGAACTCAGGGCGGTTAGATTAGAGGCGTTGTCTTAAACAGATGCTTCTACGTTTGATTCTTTGTAGTACTGTGCGTTCGCTGTGAAGAGTGTTAAGCCAACGGTGACGCCGATGTCGCTCACTGAAAGGCTGTCAGGGTTCGTTATGTAGACGAGCATGCTCCAGCCAGACTTTAGTATCAAGTCTTCACCCACTGTGCCCTGTGTAAAGTCGTATGTGGTACTGCCAAGGGTTACCATGGCAGTTCCGTTTAACGTACCATCATTTTCAGGTGTCACATAAGGCAGATCAACTGAGATCGAGTTTTGTGTCTTGCTGTACCACAAGCTGTCCCAAGAGGATTCTTGACCTCGAACCGATATCTTATCGAGCACTAGGTCACGTCCGCCGGTGTTTATGATGAGGAACGCGGCTTCTGCGAAGGTTGTGCCATTGTGCCAGAAGTGAAGCTTGTACACCTGGATGCTCTCTTCTTGAACCCTAGTCGTTGTCACGTTGATTGCATAGAAAGTAACCACTGTTGCCAAAAGCACTGAGACTACCAAAATTATCAGCGTTGTCACTACGGTGCTGAGCCCTTTCTTATTCTTCAATAGTGTTTTCATTTTCTTATTCTCCGTACGTACGGAGCGGGTGCTCTCTTAAGAGATAAGATAATTTGTGCGTAGAATTGTACTACACATCGACAAACAATGATGTTGAAAAACAAAAATAGAAAAAAAAGAAGGTTTCTTACACAGAAGCGCCTACGTTGGTCTCTTTGTAATACTGCGCGTTCGCCGTGAACACTGTGAACCCTACGGTAACGCCTATGTCGTTGACTGAAATGCTGTCGGGATTAGTGATGTAGACTACCATGCTCCAACCTGACCTCAGAATTAGATCGTCACTCGCAGCAGTAAGAGCATAGGTTGTTGAACCTAAAGTGACATTTTTTCCAGTCAGTGTGCCATCGTTATTTGGAGAAATATAATACAGATCGGCTGAAATCGCGTTAGTTGTCTTGTTATAATAGACATTTGTCCATAGAGTCTCTTGACCACGAACAGAAATCTTGTCAATGACCACATCGCGACCGCCGGTGTTAATTATCAGGAACGTCGCTTCAGCGAAGGTTGTTCCGTTTTGCCAGATGTGCTGCTTGTAAATCTGTAGGCTTTCTTCTTGAACTCTGGTAGTTACCACGTTGATGGCGTAGAAGGTTACGATGGTAGCCAGCAGAACCGCAACCACTAGAATAATCAGTGTTGTAACAACTGTGCTCAGTCCTTTCCTACTCTTCATGAAGTGCTTCATGCAGTCTTTCGCCTCAACCAGTGGCTTTTGTTACTATACATAGTGCCTTGGGTAACTATGAGGATTCGTCTGTAGCAGACAGCTACACATCCCAAAAATTTTAATCAGAAATTTTGACGACGAATTCAGTCGAACGGAACTAGGACTGTTATCGTTGTCTCGGATCGAACTTACATTTCAGAGTTCCACAATTCTGAAAAGAGGGCGCCTAACGCTTTGATAAAAGCTTCGTAATTGGTCCAGAGAGCCGCAAGTTTCTCCTTTTTTTCTTCCAGTTCATCATTTTGCTCACCATTTCTGTTTATCAAGAAAAGAAGCTGCTCTTGGTCAACTATGATGAAGCTTGAAAGGCCGCCCGGAAATGTTGACAGACATCTGACGCCGTTTAGTTTTAGTTCCTTGATGAAGAATCGACTCTTGGTTGAATCGTTGGTCAAAAGTCGAACGGAAAGGTCCTTCTTTTCTATTCTCTCCAATTTATCCAGCAAGCCCGAATGGTAAAAACGGGAGATGTCAGAGTCAGATGTGTACACCCAGATTTCGCCTTTGCTCTTCATCAGAAGTTCTTCTGCTTTCAAATCGATTTGTTCTTCGCCCTCAAGTATCTGGAAGACCTCTTTCCTCGCATACTCGATCTCGGCTTTAGGGAGCGAAATCCACAGGTCGATGAGGTCTCTCTTTTTTCTTTCAAGCAGCTGCAGCCTGAGTTTTTTGCTCTTTATTAAGAGGTCTAAGGTTTTTTCGAACGGTGTTGCCACAAATTTTAATGGTTTTTCGAAAACCGAGGAAACCAAACCCATCTTTTCGAGGTCTCGCAGAATCCTGTATGTTTCTGTTCGATGCAGTGAAATGACCTCTGAAATCTCGCTTGCCTTGAGCATGCCGGTTCTCGCTAGGTAGATGTAAACCCTTATCTCGTTTTTGGACAGTCCTAGCTTTTGTAGCGTGTTTTCGATTGCCTCTAGAGATTTTAAGGGGCCTTTGTCTTTCATTACGAACTTGTATAGCCTCGCTTTTTCGTCGTACAGTCTTACGACGGTTTCTGGTTTTTTGGGGATGGTTTCCATGAGGGTCAACGTTCTCACTTTTTGAATCCAATTCTGAATTAATATCGAAAGGTGAATTTCTTGTTCTGGTATATTTTATACTTCTGAATTCAAAATCCACATTGCTAATCAACTCTGACAAAATCGCTCAGTACGTAGCATAATGGTATATACAAATTCTCTTATTGCCATTATCAATGCTTGTAACCAGTGAAATCGTGAGCTAACACAATCTCGTGGGGTTTAGTTATTGGAAAAAGTTGAGGGTCAGAACAGAAGTGGTGAGAATTCCGAGCCTATTGTCATTGTGGATGCTACTTCAGCCTCTCAAGGCTCAGACGATCAGATGCAAGAATATCTCAAAATCCTAAGCGAAGAAACCCTTCAACTGAGTGAACTTCTCTGGCAGGAAGAAAAACTCGCGAAGGAATTCTGCTCTCTCCTCAAGCATGTTTTGAGGCAGTTGCACCTGTCTTTCAACCTGCCTGCAAACATTCTTCCACACCGCGAGAAGATACAACACATAATTCTGAGTGAGGAGGCTCATCTGATTCTGATAAACGACAAGAATGAGGTAACGTCCAAAGCCTTGGAAGACTATCCGCCAAACGTCGTTTCTAACATGGTTTCGTTCATCATCCCTGAACTAAGCAAGTCATTAACGTTGTACAGGAAGAAAATCAGCTTAAGAATAGAACTCTTTGACCAGGTAAATCGTGAGTTAAGGAATCTCAGCAACACGTATGAGAATCAACCCCAAAAGCCAGAAGGTGGGCCAAGTCCAGTGGACAACGGCGTGAAGAAAGCTCTGTCGACTCAACAGAAAGACACGAATGAGAAATAATGAAAAAGGAGAGCCATGGGAATTGTTAGAAAATTTGGCCACGGAAATCCGCAGTTTCTATTCCCTGCGCGACTTGCGTGAAAGCATCGAGAAAGAAATCGAACAGTACAAGGCTGTCGCAGATGAATACAGTCAATGGCTAGGCTCCTTTCTGAGGGACATGGAATCAACTCATGGAAACGAGGAATGGTTCAAAAAATTATCAATATCTCAAAAGTCTCTGCAAGGAAAAGCCAAGAAAGAGGGCGAGAAAGAAGGAAAAGGAAAAAAATCTCAGAAATCAACCGCATCCCTAGAGTGGGTTTCTTTCAAAGACATCATGTTAAGCGCAAGTGAGCAGGGAGAAGCGGAGCTACTGTTTGATGCCGTGGAGGAAATAAATCGGAAAATCGACCAACTCACTAGGGCTAAGACTGCGATAGAGAATCTGGAAAAAACAGCGCTTGGAAAAGACATCGTTTACATAACTTACATTCGCAACGGAGTCCCAGAGAAGATAGTTTTGCGTCACAAAAGAGACAAGGAATTCGCCGAGAAATTCAAGTTTATCGCTGATTTTTCCATGTTAAAAGAAGTCTACCCTTGAAAAGCATTAAGCGAGTGCACTGAACTCAAAGAAGGCATCGACGAACTTTTTCATCAACTCATAAGGCTCGTTGACAACACAGTTTATTCGAAAATAATTCCTAACCGCTCGGCTTTTAACACCTATTCCTATAACTCCGATTCCAGAGTTTTCAATCTTTTTGACGCATTTACTCAGTGTGGCTTCTGCGTTGGCGTATCCGGATGGAAAGAAATCAGACACAACGACTAAAAGCTTCACTTCTTCGACTTGTTTTTTCAAAGCTTGGCTAGCAAGTGTCATTGCGTCGGGTATATAGGTCATGCCACCATGTTCTAACCCGCCTATTCTCGCCCTCACTCTGTTGTTGTAGTTTTCAGAAAACTCCTTCATTATGTAAAACCTGTCGTTAAAGGCAAATGCGCTCCAAGCATTCTGATTTGAAAACAGGTTTCTAGCAACTTCGCAAAGGCATAGTGCTATGCCGCGAATTTCCCCTGTGAAAAACCTCAGGCTGTGACTCGCGTCTATGAGTATAGCCCAGGCGTCTTCTCGGGTTTGAAGCTCATCGCGCACAAAAACGTCTGTTCGTTGGCTCTTGCTCGCTACCACTTGGATTGCTTCTTGCATGTCGAGCATTCCCATTTCGTGTCTGTAGTCCTCGCCTGCCAGGTTCTTTAGCAGGCGGAGCCTCTCGAGAACACGCCTTATCGGGCTGCTGAGAAGGGCTCTGGCGTAAACAAATTCGGAAAAGTCTTCTCGCGGGAACTCAAAAGAACGAAAACGAGTCTTGCTTCCCAATAATCTGTACTCCTGTAACATCTTCCTTTCTGTTGCCTCTTTGGATTCCCACGTGGAAAACACCTGTGACACTTCGTTATCCAGCGATTTTTCCATCAGGTTTCTTTGGGTGTCATCGTATTTTTTGGCTCCGTTGAGTATGTTTAGAGCCCATTCGAGGTTGTTTTCCACATCTTTTTTTGAGGGTACATCTCTTCCGAAAAAGACGGAATCGGAGCCGTGGTTCTCAGCGTAGAGTGGAGACGGCACTTCTGAGGTTTGTCCATATTCTTGCAAGACTTGATACATGCTGTCAGCCAGTGCGATTCTCTCTTCGAGAGCCACACTGGAAATCTTTTGTGAGACGTTTTCCTCTTGTTCATGTATTCTCATTTTGGATAGTTCTTTCTGCACTAGGCTTTCGATGTCGTTGAGCGCGGATACAATGTCATTAACGTCTGTTCTGAATTTGTTTGGGACCTTACCCTTCATCGTGCCCATGAAAAACTGGGACATCACTGATGCCATAAAGCGGGTTGATGGATTAGAAATCAGATGGGCTGGTTTCAATTTGAGATACGACAGAGTATCTGCCACGGCGACATCGTTTACAAACGGTGCCCAAAGCGTCTTTAGGCAGGCTCTCACGGCTACGTCTTCAAGCATGCCCACAGCAAATGTTGCCAAGTCTATGTTCTTGTCTTGAGACCAGTCAGCATACGCCCTGTAGTCTGATGCCGCCACGTGCATGCTCAAGTGGAAAGCAGAAGCCTTGAACGTCTGCCACAGGAGTCTTTTGTGCACTTCATTGTTCGGGTCGAAAAGCAGACCGAGGTAACTTATCAGTCCATCCTTTCTTCTTTTGGGTTTTGCTAAACATATTATTGGACCGCGTTTTTCTCTTCCAAACACGGGATATGTTACGTCGTCTCTGAGGAGAATCTTGACGTCTTCATGGTTTTTCTTTGTTATCTGGAACGAGGTCAACCAGACGTATTCGAAAAGGTCCAAGCGAGAGGCGCCCTGCTACTTGTTGCCGAAAACGGCGTAAACAACCCGCCTAACCATGCCCTGAATCTCCACATCGTCACTCGTTGTGCCCACAATCGTTTCTTCGGCTGTTACCTGAGGAGTGCCACCGTCAGCAACCAAAGTAGCCCAATTGATTAAATCGCCTGGCGAGGGGCCGTATGG
>Ga0315314_1003453_pt1 | contig 12346 bp, 18 predicted proteins | sample TDP9_MG_FD_203631 | JGI IMG/M metagenome (GOLD analysis project Ga0315314, IMG submission 203631) | Freshwater sediment microbial communities from Lake Towuti, South Sulawesi, Indonesia - TDP9 | ecosystem: Environmental > Aquatic > Freshwater > Lake > Sediment | place: Indonesia: South Sulawesi...
GAAAATAGGACTCTCTCTGACATCCCAGCAATCATCGCGCTTACTGAAAAGGATGCCGCCATATGCTTTCACCTCGTTGGAGGAAGAACGGATTACGCTGGCTTCTTTGGAAATGATTCAATATTCCTCAACTGGGTTAAAGACCTGTTTCTCTATTACTGGGACAAAGGAAAGCGAGCCTAACGCGCCTGCAGGTTCTGTACCCTGAACGGTGCTAGTCTCTGGGGACTCGACCCCAATATGGAAAAATTCCTAAAAGCTAACCGAGAGTTTGAAAGTCGTCCGACTAGGTTGATGTAGCCCGGGAGAGATTCCCGTCGCTTCGTCAAATTAATGACTTTCGCTGAGAATTTAAACCGAGATGTAAACCTATTCCCCGGCGCCATAAATCGAACTTTTCTTTTGTGTGAACCACAATGGTGATATTAGGTTAGAAACAAAACTGTAGGGGTACTATGAACAGGCCAAGGGTTCCAAAGACCGATTATGCGAAGATATCGGGGTACTATGATAAGCTACGCCCCGAGCCAGCTAACATCTTGCTGTTTAGAATCGTTGAGTATGGAAGAATCGACGCAAACAGCACGGTCTTAGACGTCGGATGCGGCACGGGAAGGTTCCCTCTTAGTATATCGGCTATGAAGAATTGCCTGATCTGTGGTTTGGAACCGTCTCGGGACATGCTGAAGCAAGCGGCTGCCAAGGATAAACTTAGGAAAATTTTATGGTTGCGAGGTGACGGGCAAAAGTTACCCTTCCGAGACGACTTCTTCGACTGCGTCTACATGACGCTGGTTATCCACCACATAGAAAACAAAGAGACGGCTCTCCGAGAAATCCACCGCACACTAAAGAAGGGCGGAAAATGCGTGATTATGACAACTTCACACTACCGAATCAAGAGAAGTATTCTTAACGATTTTCCAGGCGTAACCGCAATAGATCTGAAGCGCTTTCCTTCGGTGCCTTCCCTCAAGAAAACGATGATAGAGATTGGCTTTAGAGATGTGCATCACCACCGAGTCAAACAGTATGAAGACATGTCGACAGATGATTATTTGGAAAGAGTCCGAAAGAAGTACATATCAACCCTAACTCTGCTCAGCGAAGAAGCGTTTCAAAGGGGCTTGAAGGTTTTCGAGCGAAAGGTGCGAAAAAAGCACGGTGCAAAAATAAGGCGGACAATATGGTTTGATTTTGTTGTTGGAACGAAGTAACTTCCCTTCCTAGAATGTGGAGAAGTTCCCATTGTTTGAGCGTTGCAGGTTTCACTCAAACTCTCTTGGCTTTGCGATAACTTCTCTGATTCTTAGATCGAAGAACCTTGCGGCGTTGGCTGGCTTTATGAGAAGGGCTGTGTCTGCTCCTCTATCGCTTCCGGCAACAGCTATGATGTCCCTGTCCATTGGGATGAGCCCGGCGTCAGCCGCCATCAAGGTAATCTCTACACAGACCTTGGTTCCTTCACCCAGCCTTCTTAACGTGTGGGCGATGAGTTCGAGGGGCTGAAGGGTTCCAAACTCTTTGCGGATAGCTCTCTCCACGCTGCTTAAAGCGTGAGTAGCCGTTAGAATGTGAGCTTCGTTCTGTAGGATTTTTAGCCGATTCTCTTCAGTCAACTCTTGGGCGCCGGGTTCTGTGAACCCAGCGTGATGCGTGACAACTATAAGGTTGAAGCCTTTGAGAACCTCTGAGGCTTTTACTCCTGTCTCACCTGTGGTTGAGGCCACAACGATGTGGGTTACGCCTGTAGTTTTGGCGTAGTCTTTCACAAACTTCAACAGGGCGTCTGTGTTGGTTTTTCCTGGCGACGTGAAGTAGAGTGTTTTGCGTTCTATTGTGCTCATTTTCTTTCACTTCCACATGGCTGTTGTTAGCGTACCTGAGTCTTTTTTAACGGTCTTCTCTTAAGCTTGGTGCCACATACAGTGCAGGTTTCGCCTTTGTAGTCTGGCTGATACTTGCGGTAACAGGCTGGGCAGTACATTATCCAGTGGTGGCGAAAGCGTATGCCAAACGTCATTAGGGGTGCAAACTCGACGCCCACTTGGTCTGCGACGTTTTGAATGGAATAGTCGTCAGTAACGATTAAAGGAGTGCGCCCCATGTCCTTTAGTTCCAGTGCCAAAGCCAAAACCTGCAGGTCAACTTCCGAAAGGAAGAGCACGTCGCCAACGGTTTTTGAGGATTCTTTTATCTTTTCAAAAAAAGTGCGGTTGGGGGTCTTCACTTTTAGCTTTCCGCTTTCGATGGCGGTTTTGAAACGGGTCCATGGGAGTGAGTTCGAAGCCAACTCGTGCTCAACGTTTGGAACTGAAAAAACCTCGTCGGCAACTGAAAGCGGGTCGAATCCTGCAATGAAAGCAGATGTGTCGAGAACGATTGCTCTTCCACTCGGCGGCGTCAACGCCTTTCGCCTCTAGAAAAGAGAAGCCTGCCCTTCAGTCGGTGATAAAAGTCTTCTTTAAACCTGACAAAGCGTGATTCGTGCTCAGATTTCGTCACTGTTAGAAAAGATTTCTCGGCTCCAGTTTCCGTCTGGTAATGCCCATCGATAACAACTACAGCTCTCTTTGGACTTAGCAACTCCACTTTTAAGGTGGACTCGGCAGAAAACACGATTGGATGAAAAACCGTTAACGGCGCGATAGGTGTGAAAACAAAAGCCTTCATGTCCGGGTCTATCACTGGGCCTCCAGCTGACAGTGAATATGCTGTTGAGCCCACTTGCGAGGCGATTACGGCACCGTCTGAACGGCACTCCGCAACTGGCACCTCGTTTTTCCATATGTGCATATGAAGCAGTTTTGCTGGAGCCCTAGACGTAAAGACCACTTCGTTGAGGGCATCTGGCAAACGTTCGTCACCGATGTAAGTAGCCAGTTTCATGTAGCGCTCAAGTTTAAACTCGCCTGTCAGGAACTTGTCAACTGCTTTAAGCGCGTCTTCTGGTCTCACTTCGGCTAGAAATCCTCTCACGCCCATGTTGATGGCTAGTATCGGCGGTTCAGGTTTGGGCAGTTGAAGGCACGTTCGCAGAATGGTGCCGTCTCCTCCGATTGTGATTACAAGGTCGACTCGCATCTTTTCCAAAGGCGCAGCCAAGTCTGACCGCTTAATGTGTTTGGTTAACCTCGGGTCTAGCATTACGGATAGTTTTTTGGCTTCTAAATGAGCCACTAGTTTTTCAACGAGTTGAAGTGCCTTTTTCCGGTCGACTCGGCTAACGATACCCACCTTTTTTGCCAACGCACTTTTTCTCCAGTGCAGACACCTAGCGATAAATTAATTAAACTATAAAATCATTGTTGTAAAAGCTATACGATTTGACATGGGGCGTCGTAATGAGCAAGCCTGTTGAACTTGGTTCTATAAAAATCGGCAGCTACGTTATGGTCGAGGGTGAACCGTGCCGCATAGTTGACTACGCCAAGTCTAAACCCGGCAAACACGGCTCAGCCAAGGCTCGGGTTGTAGCCATCGGAGTGTTCGACGGGGTCAAGAGAACGTTTGTTAAGCCTGTTGATTCTCAGGTTGAGGTGCCCATAATTGAGAAGCGGAGCGGACAGGTCCTAGCTATGTTGCCTTCTGCGGTACAGCTTATGGACCTAGAAACCTACGAGGTGTTTGAGTCCCCCCATCCAGAAGACGAAGACTTGAAGGGAAGGCTCTCGTCCGGGGTTGAGGTTGAGTACTGGCGTATTTTAGGCAGAACAAAAATCATGCGAACCAAGGGTTAAAGACAAAGATTTTAGATATGTGGCACGGTTCTTTGTTCTGGAGGTTCCCAATCATTAGGTGAACTGAAGTACCATGGAAGAAAAATACCAAAAATTGAAAGAGATTGCTGAAAAAGAAATGAGAGACGCCAGTCCTGCTCATGATATAAATCACGTAATAAGAGTTTACAGTTTGTGCTTGCGTTTGGCAGAACACGAGCCTAATGTCGATTTAGATGTCTTAAAAACAGCGGCTTTACTCCACGATATTACAAGAACTAAAGAAGATCATGGAGACCAACAGATTGACCATGCAATTCTTGGTGCTGAGGTGAGCGAGAGTATCTTGAGAGAGTTAGCCTATCCGCAAGAAAAAATAAACCATATCAAACATTGCATTGCGACTCACAGATTTAGGGGTAGAAATAAACCAAAAACAAAGGAAGCAAAAATTCTAAGTGACGCCGACAAACTAGATGTTTTAGGAGCAACAGGAATTGCAAGGTCTTTCATAATCACTGGCGACGTTGGTCAAAAATTCTATTCAGAAACTCCCATAGATAAATATATTAAAGAAAACCTCCTCGGTGGAAAACACAATGGAAGAATTAAAGACGTATCAAAGCACGCTCCAAACATTGAATTCGAAACCAAATTCAGGCACATTCCCAACCAATTATATACTGAACAAGCAAAAGAAATTGCTAAACAAAGATTGAAGTACATGAAACAATTTTTTGAAAGATTAAAAAGAGAAATTTATGGTAAATTATAAGTTAGCCTTTTTTGTTTGTGTGGTTCTCTCTATCAGAAAAGGAGTGCAAGGGACAAGTTGAAGTTCGTTGAGCAGATGAAACTGCACAAGGGAATGCGCGTCAGCCAACTCGTCAAGCAAATGAAAGCCGCTGGAGTGTTGGGCGCGGGCAAGATTGGAGAAGCAGCCCAGCTGGTTTCGGAAATGTTTAATGACCCAGACTACACCGTTTTTTTGACGTTGGCGGGTCCTATAGTTCCTGCTGGTTTCAGGCGCATCATCCGCGACTTGATTGAGAATGAATGCGTGAATGTTTTGGTCTCGACTGGCGCCAACATGGTTCACGATATGGTTGAGACGTTGGGCTACAGGCACATGGTGGGCACTTTTGCGGCTGAGGACAGAAAGCTCCAAAGGGAAAAAATTGGGCGTATAGGCGATATCTACATCGAACAAGAGGCTTTCCAAGGCTTAGAAAAATGGCTCTTCAAAACCGTGGAAGCCATACCTGAAGAGAAGCGAAGGCGCATCTCAGCTGCAGAACTCCTAAACGAGATTGGAAAACGAATTGAAGACAAAGAGTCCATTCTGGCATTAGCCGCCCGAAAAAACGTGCCAATAATATGCCCAGCATTCGTTGACTCCATAGCTGGCTTTCAACTCTGGACCTTTGGACAAGACAAAACCTTGCACATAGACCCGCTTCAGGACGTCAGCGTGCTCATGGACAAGGTCTATGAAGCCAAAAAAGTCGGCATAATCATGCTGGGCGGAGGCGTGCCCAAACACTTCGCCCTGTTCGCTAACACCTTCCGTGAAGGCGTGGACGCTGCGGTTCAAATAACAATGGACAGACCCGAACCAGGCGGATTAAGTGGCGCCTCGTTAGAAGAAGCCATAAGCTGGGGCAAAGTCAAGCCTAAGGGTAGAGCTGTTACAGTAATCTGCGATGTCACTATAGCTTTTCCATTGATAGTTGCTGCTGCACTGGAGAAGCTTAGTAAAAAGTAGTTGTGGCTATGCTTTTTGACCCAACCAGATATGTATTTAAGACTGTGGCAGTTAGGGTTTGAGAGATAAGCCATGGCTCTCGAACGCTTCGGCTCCTCCATACATGATGCTTTACGCAAGATTTTCCGAGCCCCAGTTGTAGACGAAGCAGCCGTCAAAGAGTTGGTGCGTGACCTTCAACGAGCCCTCCTGCAAGCAGATGTTAACGTTCAACTCGTCCTAAAGATTTCAAAAAATATAGAGGACAGGGCGCTGAAGGAGAAGGTTCCGCCAGGCGTATCGAGACGCGAACACGTTGTTAAAGTAGTCTATGATGAATTAACCCGCTTCTTGGGCGAAAAACCCGTTTCTTTGAAAACCGAACCAGGGAAAAGAACAGTGCTCATGTTGGTTGGCATTCAAGGTTCGGGTAAAACAACAAACGCAGCAAAAATTGCAAGATACTTTCAAAAACGTGGATTAAAAACCGCCTTGATTTGCTCTGACACCTATCGACCTGGAGCCTACGCTCAGCTGCAACAGTTAGCAAACCGTATAAACATTCCTTTGTATGGAGAACCCCAAAACAAAAACTCCATAGACATAGCCCTTAAAGGGTTGAAGCAGTTTCTCAACCAAGACGTTGTCATCATCGACACGGCGGGACGCCACAAGGAGGAGAAGGGCTTAATCGAAGAGATGAAGACGCTGGAAAAAGCAATCAAACCAGACGAAGTCATCCTCGTGGTAGACGGAACCATCGGGCAACAAGCAACCATACAAGCGAAAGCGTTTCATGAAGCCACACCAATAGGCTCAATCTTCGTAACCAAACTGGACGGCTCAGCCAGAGGAGGCGGAGCCCTCTCAGCCGTTGCAGCCACAGGCGCACCAGTAAAATTCATCAGTTCAGGCGAAAAAATCGAAGACATAGAACCGTTTGTGCCTTCTCGATTCGTTGGGCGTCTCCTCGGCATGGGCGACCTACAGAGCCTAATAGAAAAGGTACGGGAAGCCGAGGTTCAGGTGCCTGAGAAAAAAATGAAAGCCTTCTTGTCAGGCAAGTTCACGTTGACCGACATGTACGAGCAATTTGAAGCCATGAAGGGCATGGGTCCCTTCAAGCGCCTCTTGAAAATGATTCCGGGGCTTTCCTACAACATACCAGACGATATGATGGAGATGGCTGAAGACCGCCTCCAAAAATGGCGAGTCATCATACAATCCATGACACCCCACGAACGAGACGACCCAAAAATCTTCAACGCTTCACGAATCAGACGAGTAGCCCGAGGCTCAGGCACCAGCGAAAAAGAAGTGAAAGACCTGCTGCAGCAATACGGCATGATGAAACGAATGATGAAAACACTCCGCAGAAAACGAGCGCTACCCTTAATCGGCGGAAAGAAAATTTCCATGGACCAGCTTGGAAAACTCGAAAAATAGCCGCGCCAACGCTAAGAGGAAGATTTTGATGATGGATATGCTGGAAAAGGCACAAAGAATGCTGGAGAAGTATCCTCTCTGCAGCCACTGCCTTGGCAGACAATTCGCCCTGCTGGGTTGCGGACTCGACAACCTAAGCCGAGGAGAAGCACTCAAACTCTCACTCACCATGAGAGCGCATCAACAAACCCTAGGCAAGAACAAAAAAGGTTTTACTTTACTCAAAACCCTAGCGTCAAACGGCAGTTTTCACATGGCTGCTGAACTTCTTAAGCGAATGAACAAGAAAGTGAATGGAAAGAGGAGTTGCCACCTCTGCAACGGACGCTTTGACTCTATCACCGACTTGGTGAAGTGCTCTGTTAATCAACTGCAACCCCTCGATTACTCTACCTTTCTAGTGGGTGTTGAACTCCCAATCGAGGTTGAGGAACGCGAGGACGAGTTCAAGGCAGAGTTTGAAGTAAAACACGGGGAGAGCATGCGCAACGCCTTCAGTCGAGAAATAGGCAAACGAATCGCTGAAGCCACTAGAAAGACGACTGACTACAAAAAACCAGACGTGGTTGTGCTTCTCAATCCATACGAGGAGCGGCTCAATATTCAAGTTAATCCAATCTACATTGCTGGAAGATACCGCAAACTGGTGCGCGGCATCCCCCAATCAAGATGGCTATGCTCCAAATGTCGTGGAAGAGGCTGCGAGCGTTGCAACTGGACGGGCAAACTGTATCCAGAATCGGTTGAAGAGCTCATAGGCGAACCCATACGTCAACACGCCGAAGGTGAAGCCATGGCTCTCCATGGAGCTGGACGCGAAGACATAGACGCCCGCATGCTAGGGCAGGGCAGACCCTTCGTCATCGAGGTGAAGAAGCCCAAGAAACGGTTCCTTAACCTGCGCAAACTCGCCAAAACTATCAACCAGAAGGCGCATGGAAAGGTGAGTGTTTCTAGCCTCCGTTTTGTCAGCAGGGAGTGGGTTAGGCGGTTGAAAGGGACTGAGGCAGCTGAGAAGGTTTACAGAGCCATAGTGGAGTTTGACAGGACGGTTCAAAACAAAGAGTTGGCGCAGATTAAGACGAGATTGGTGAACACGGTTATTCATCAGCAGACTCCACGGAGGGTTCTGCATCGAAGAGCTGATTTGGTTCGAGAAAAGCACATATACGAGGCTAAGGTAAAGAGGTTGACACCCAACCGCATTGAACTGAGACTTAAATGTCAAGGAGGGCTCTACATCAAAGAACTCATCACGGGCGACGAGGGTCGAACCGTCCCCAACATAGCAGAGATAATCGGTGCCCGAGCCACAACGCTTGAACTCGATGTCCTGAACGTTTTAACAAACCTGAAGGAATGAGCACTAAATGGGAAGAAGAGCAAAGGGTTATCGCCACAAGACACGTTCACTATTGACCAGAAAGCCTAGAGAGAGGGGAAAAACGGGCTTAAGCAAAATTCTGCACGCTTATGTGGTGGGTGAAAAAGTGGTTGTAAAAATTGATCCCAGCGTTCACAAGAGTATGCCTCATCGACGCTTTCACGGGAGGGTTGGTGTGATTGTGCAAAGGAAGGGCAGGTCTTATGTTGTGAACGTAACCCAAGGAGACGCCGTGAAAGAGATAATCGTTCGCCCCGAGCATCTTGAACCATACAGTGGCAAGTTGACGAGGTGACTGGCATGCCCAAAAAGGCGATACGTGAACGTTCCCTCACTATTCCTGAAGTGAAGAAGTTTCTTGAATCTATCGGCGAAGATAAACTAGACCAGTTTCAACGCAGATCATTAGACTACTCTTCCAAGTTTTCACGGATTGAACCTGAAAAAGCTGAAACATTAGTGAAAGCGCTCGTAGAAAAGTTTGGATTGGAACTAGAGGAAGCCATTCAGGTTGTAAACTCTATGCCCGAGAGCATTGAAGAGATTCGCGTGTTTCTGGCTGGCGGACGCAAGATTGTCGAGATGTCGAAACTGCAAGAGATTTTAAATCTTTTGGACGAGTATAGGAAATAGAAAATAGAAGCCACTTTTCAAAACAAGATAGTTTGTCTGCCAAGGTGTGGAAAAGAGGAGAATGGAGAAAGAGAAACGATACGAAGAATACGCCTACGTTCTAGACTATCTCCCCCACGGCAGACCTGGCGCCAGACCGAGTTACAGAGCAGGCGCTTTGGTGCAGGTTGTAGGCGAAGAGTTCTTCACGCTTTTAGAGGCAACTGTCCGTGAGGGCTTGGTTCTGAAGCCCTATGACCGCGTTTATGTTGGTAAAGAATCCCGTGAGCAAATCACTTACATTATGGGGCGAATAAGCTATGAGGAGTTGACATCCACTGCAAAGTTGGAGTTGCCCACGGCTCTTGAAAGAATTGTTTTGAATCGGGAACAATGGTTCATCAACTTCTTCAACACGGCTCAAGCCATAACCCCGAGAATGCACGCTTTGGAGCTTATCCCTGGCATTGGAAAGAAGTACATGTGGCAAATCATAAACGAGAGGGAAAAGAGTCCTTTCAAAAGATTCGACGACCTGCAGCAACGCGCCAACATACCCAGTCCTGCAAAACTGGTGACTAAACGAATACTTGAGGAGCTGTCTGGTGAAAGCAAGTATAGGCTTTTCACGCGGGCACCCTAGTGATACAGGGATGAGTCTTCTTCAAAGGACCAAACATCTTCTGCATGTCTACAGAGTTTACCCTAGGAAACGCTTGGGACAGAGCTTTATGACAGACAGCGCCATTTTGCAGAGGATGGTTTCATGCGCTGCGTTAAACAATGAAGATGTTGTCTTGGAAGTGGGCGCTGGCTTAGGCTTTCTCTCGAGACTTCTCTCTCAGAGGTGCAGTAAAGTCTTGGCTGTGGAAGTAGACCCAAAACTTGTTCAGGTGTTGCGTCAACAGTTTCAAGGCGTGGATAACATTGAGTTGATTGAGGGCGACGTTCTCAAGGCTTCTGTTCCACCTTTCAACAAAGTGGTCTCCACACCGCCCTACTCTATCTCGTCTTCTCTACTCTTCTGGCTTCTTGAAAGACCGTTTGACGTGGCTGTCTTAACTTTTCAGAAAGAGTTTGGGGAAAGGCTTGTGGCTCCCGTTGGTAGCAAAGATTATAGCAGGCTTACCGTTTCCACTTACTATCGGGCTGAAGTGGAACTGCTTGACTACGTGTCGAGAACAGCGTTTTATCCGCCACCAGACGTTGACTCCATAGTTGTGCGGTTAAAGCCTAAGTCAAAACCTCCCTTCAGAGTTAAAGATAAACAAGCGTTTTTCGAACTTGTTCAAACTGTTTTCACTCAGCGAAACAAGAAACTTCGCAACGCCATTCTGCCCTATTTGCAGAGACTAGGAGTGACTCGAGAAGAAACCCAAAAGCTGGCTGACTCATTAACCTTCCATGACAAACGGGTGCGTGAATTGGCACCTGAAGACTTCGGAGCCTTAACAAATGAAGTCCTCGAGAAAACAAGCGTTCTACGATGACCTTGTCTTCCAAGTTTTCGAGGATGTTTACGAACCAGCCGAAGACACGTTTCTCGTAGCGGATACTCTGACTCAAATTGTTGAGGAAGGCGACACGCTACTGGACGTTGGAACAGGATGCGGCATATTAGCCATAATCGCAGCCAGAAAAGCCCAAAAAGTGATTGCCACAGACGTGAATCCCCAAGCGGTTAAGTGTGCCCAACTGAACGCAAAACTCAACGAAGTCTCAGGTAGGATGGAGGTGCGCTCAGGCGACCTTTTCCAACCAATACATAAAACTGAAAGGTTTGATTTAATCGTCTTTAACGCACCATACTTGCCAACTTCTCAACGTGAACAGAGAACATGGATTGGATGGTCTTGGGCAGGTGGACCCACGGGAAGGCAACTCATTGACAGATTTATTATTGAGGCGCCGCATTATTTGAAAAGAAAGGGCAAAATTCTCTTGGTGCAGTCCAGTCTAGCCAACATCGAAGAGACTTTAGACAAATTTTGGAAAGCAAACTTAAAGGCGCAGGTTGTTGCTGAAAAGAAAGTAGCCTTTGAAACAATAGTTGTGATTCAAGCCAAGGCATTTATTTAAACAGCACATCAAGAATTGTCAGGGTGAAGAATTATGAAGTTTCTCGTGTTGCAGTGGATTAAGCCTCAGGTACCCATCGAACGATTAGCTCGTCTAACTCCAGCTCAGTTCAAATACCTCAGCAAGTTGGAGTCGCAGGGAAAAGTTGAGCAATACTACCATCTGATAGGGCAGCAGGGACACATGATAATCTGCAAAGTAGACTCAGACGAAGAACTGTCAAGAATAATAAGCGAAGACCCGTTGTTCTTCGACAGCGAACGCGAAATCCACCCGTTAACAACCCGAGAGGCTCACGAAAAACGCTTGCTGGAACTGCTGAAGCGAAAGTAGATTCTAAGAGGTGGAGATGGTGGAAACCGAAATGGTGACCATTGTTATCAATGAGGCAGCCTACGGCAAAGAGAGAGCTTGGAACGCGCTTCGACTGGCCATGGCTATGATGGTAAAGAACATGAGGGTCAACATATTCCTCCTCGAAGACGGAGTTGCTGTCGCTAAGAAGGGTCAGCGCCCACCCGAGGGCTACTACAACCTAGAAAAAATGTTAACCGAACTAGTCCAAAGCGGCGCAAAGGTTCGAGCCTGTGGCACCTGCCTCCAAGCCAGAGGAATGAGCCAAAATGATTTGGTGTCTGGGGTAGAAGTGGGAAAAATGCTTGACTTGGTTCAGTGGGTCAAAGAAAGCAAGAGCGTTCTAACGTTCTAAAAAGATGAGCCTAAGCCGTAGCTATTCATTCTTCTTTTTCTTTTCCTTCTCAAACCTTTCAGCGTGACTTTCACAACAGAAGTAGTGTTCCTTGCCGTCAATGACTCGCTTGTGAATGGCAAAGACGCATTTGCCAGTCTTGTCACAGATGTCAACCTTGCAGTAGTCACACTTTATAAACGCAGCTTTCATTTGTTCGCCCCCTTCTTCTTCAAATAATCCTGTATAGCGGCATGTAATCCATCCGCAGCCAAATTAGAACAATGCATCTTAATGGGCGGTAATCCGCCTAAGCTGTCAGCAACATCGCCTCTGGTAATCTTCATAGCCTCCTCCAACGTCTTGCCCTTAGCCAACTCAGTTATCATACTGCTCGTGGCGATTGCAGCGCCGCAACCAAAGGTCTTGAATTTTATGTCTTCAACAACATTGCCTTTCACCTTAATATAGATGGTCATTAAGTCGCCGCAGACTGGGTTTCCTACTGTTCCAACTCCATCAGCATTTGGTATTTCGCCCATGTTGCGTGGGTTACGGAAGTGCTCCATGACCTTCTCAGTGTACATTTTATGTGAGCAACTCCTTTGGGGTTAATGGTGAGATGGCGCGCAATCTTTTAACTATATCGGGCAGCGAATTGACAACGTAGTCTA
>Ga0315314_1003454_pt1 | contig 12346 bp, 9 predicted proteins | sample TDP9_MG_FD_203631 | JGI IMG/M metagenome (GOLD analysis project Ga0315314, IMG submission 203631) | Freshwater sediment microbial communities from Lake Towuti, South Sulawesi, Indonesia - TDP9 | ecosystem: Environmental > Aquatic > Freshwater > Lake > Sediment | place: Indonesia: South Sulawesi...
CGACTCCCCGCTCGATCGCCAACACATCTCCTGGCTCGAGCTCGACTATCCGGCCGGGCAGAGCGATGCGACTCGTTCCGACGACCGGGATAACCAGTTCGTGGTGGTCCGCAACATGCGTATACCGAGAGCCGCGGATGGTGTGCTGGGAATCCGGACTGCCGTTGCCAGCGCGGATGACGCGCCGCGGATCGACCTCAGCGGCAAGCTGGACCAGTCTCTGCCTCAGTATGTCAACCGCGGACGCCACCCTGCCACCTCAGATGCATGATACCCGACCTCGATCGCAACGGCAACGTCAGCGGGCCTCCCGAACCATCGGCACGAACCTAACCGGGATGACCGCGGTCTGCTCCAGCTTGCCCTTGCTCTTGCGAAGGAGGTAGAGAGTCTGGCTCGTCCACTGCGGGCCCACCGGGATCACCATGCGGCCGCCTTCGGCAAGCTGGTCCTTAAGCGGCTGCGGAACCTGGTCGGGCGCGCAGGTGACGATGATGCCGTCGAACGGCGCGTATTCTGGCCAGCCGAGATAGCCGTCTCCTGTCTTCACCTTGACGGTGTCGTAGCCCAGACGCCGCAGGGTCGCGCCAGCGCGCTGCGCCAGTGTTGGGACGATCTCGATCGTGTACACGTGAGGGGTCAGTTCGGCCAGGATTGCCGCCTGATAGCCGGAGCCAGTCCCGATCTCGAGCACCCGGTCGCCCTGCTTCACCGTGAGCAGCTCGGTCATCAGCGCGACGATATAGGGCTGAGAGATGGTCTGCCCCTCCCCGATGGGGAGAGGCCCATCCCCGTAGGCATGGGGGCGCTGCTCGGCCGGTACGAACTCCTCGCGGGGCACCTTCGCCATCGCCTCAAGGACGCGAGGATCCTTGACGCCGCGAGCGCGAATCTGCTGGCGCACCATTCGCTCGCGATCAAGCTCAAAGGCTGTCCGGGCAGGCGGCGCGGTGGGCGCGGCCTGCTGCCGGCATCCCGCCACCCAGAGCAACGCGGCAACGGCAAGCGCGGCGGCCAGCACACTTCGAGCGCGTGTCATGCCCTCCACCTCCCCGCGACAACGTCTTGTCTGCCCGCGGCGTCTTCCCTGTCGCCGGCGGCAGGGAATGGGCGCCGGCCGCCCCTCGGTTGTCGCGGCGCGAACCGCCGTGCTATAATCCCGACGGGCCGGAAGGCCCTGGCCGTTCATCCGACCGGCTGAGGAGAGGAGACCCCGTGGCGAGCTTCGACATGGCGCTCGTAGATGAGATCAGGCGGAGGCTCGACGCCAGCTATGAGGAGGCGCTGGCTGCCCTGGAAGAGAGCGATGGGGATCTGCTCCACGCCCTCGCCGCCATCGAGCGGCGGCGCAGAGGGCGACAGGAGGCGATGGAGGGCGGGGAGCTGATCGGCCGCGCCGTCGGCCTAGCGCGGGAGGGAAAGCTCGCCGGCCTGAAGATCAAGCTGGGCGATCGCGTGATCCGAGAGCTGCCGCTGCCCAAGAGCCCCGCTGGCGCGATGCTTGGGGCGGTGCTGGCCGGGCTGCTTTCCCAACTGACCGTGGACCTGGTAACCAAGCCGGCAGGGGCCGAGACCGGAGAAGAGCCCGCGGCCGATCCAGTCCAGGAGCTCGGCTGAGGTGACCTTCCAGGAAGTCATCTTCGCCCTCGAGCAGTTCTGGTCCCATCGCGGCTGTGTTATCGAGCAGCCGTACGACGTCGAGGTGGGGGCCGGCACCATGTGCCCGGCAACGTTCCTGCGGGTGCTCGGCCCGGAGCCCTGGCAGGTGGCCTACGTGCAGCCCTCGCGCCGGGCCGACGACGGCCGCTATGGCGAGAACCCCTACCGGCTGTACCGACACCTCCAGTACCAGGTCATCTTGAAGCCGTCGCCGGATGACATCCAGTCGCTCTATCTGGATAGCCTGCGCGCGCTTGGCTTCGAGCCAAAGGAGCACGACATTCGATTCATGGAGGATGACTGGGAATCGCCGACCCTCGGGGCGTCAGGGGTCGGGTGGCAGGTGTGGCTCGACGGACTGGAGATCACCCAGTTCACCTACTTCCAGCAGGCCGGGGGGATAGACCTGTCGCCGATCTCGGTTGAGCTGACCTATGGCCTCGAGCGTATCGCGATGGCGCTCCAGGGAGTGGGCCACTTCAGGGACATCGTGTGGGGCGGGGCGGGCGTCACCTACGGAGAGATCTACCAGATGGCGGAGGCTGAGTGGTCACGCTACAACTACCAGGCGGCCGACATCGAGATGGTCAGGCAGACCTTCGATATGTGCGAGCGAGAAGCGCAGCGGCTCGTTGATCTGAGCCGCCCCAGCAAGGAGGCAGAGGAAGAAGGCCCGCCTGCTGTGGTATCCAAGAGCTGTATCATCCCCGCCTACGAGATGGCGCTCAAGTGCTCGAATGCATTCAACGTGTTGGATGCCCGGGGCGCGTTGAGCGTGCGCGAGCGGGCAAACTACATCGGCCGAGTCCGCAATCTGGCGCGGCAGGTTGCGCGCGCACACCTGGCTCAACGGGAGGCGCTGGGCTTCCCGCTGCTGAGAGAGGAGGCCAGGACCTGAGCGCAAGGTGATCGGCGGCCGAGTGCGCCGTATCGTCGCCACATCTGTAATCGCACCAGCGATCGCCCTCTTGGGAGAAGCAGCAGATGAAGCAGGGGTTTGGGTGGTCCGTCATCGCTATCATCCTGGCACTTGCCTCGGCCGCGCCAGCGCAGGCGGTCAGCACCCTCGTCTTCAGCGCCGCGCCCGTTGACGGAACGAGGGCGATGGGCCCTCACGGGCGAGTGTACGCCGATTCCCAGCCGGTGATGACTGTCGGGGGGCATGGCGCGCAGTCGGTGGCAGACGCGGTGGAGGTGGCTCGTCGTCTGAACGCCCTGGCCGAGGCCGGCCTTCACCCCGAGGAGATCACCATCCGCCGAGATCGGAAGAACCGTACCATACTTGGCCGGGGCCAGCCGATCGTCACCATTGATCGCGCCCAGGCGAGGGCGCATGGGAGCGACGTCGCCAAGCTAGCGCAAAGGTGGAGCGACAACCTCGCCGCCCAGTTCGGTCGGCCGTATCTGTCGGCCAGCCCCGTGGTGGTCCCCATCGGAGAGGCCCGCGCGACTGCGCTGCGCGGCAACATCGTCGGCGCGGTCACAGTGGAGGGAGGCGATTCGGTGGTCACCGCCTCTTACGACAAGGCAAGTCGCACGATCAGAGCCATCGGCCAGTACCCCGGACAGACCGAACTGAGGGTATCCGATCAGCGCACCACCTTGCGCGTGCCCGTCCGGGCCGCCAGGTACGCGGCTCGTATTGCCGCCGCGCTGACGGCGGGAGTCTCCGGGAGTCCCGCCTCCAGCGATGCCGTCTACCGGTCGGCGCAGGCGGCGGTGGCCGCCAGCCTGAGCCTTGAGCCCGGGGCATGGGCCCAGATCAACCCGCGGCTCCAGCCGGTACCATCGCTTGGCCCGAGGGCGACGAGAACCATCAAAGTGCATGTGTCGGCGGCAGGGGAGGACTACCTGCCCTATCGCGCCGAGCCGGTGATCACCGTCCGTAACGAAGAGGTGCCACGCGGTCCGGTGGATGTGCTCATGGTCAGCAACTCGCCGGAGCGATTGCTCGCGCACGGACTGTGGTACGAGGGATCGCTCAAGGAGATCCAGTCTGCGCGGCTGCTCTATCACCACGTAAACAGCTCGCGCGTGGCGAGCGACCTCGTGATAGAGCTATGGAACGTTGGTGACCAGCCCACCCGTGTCCAGATTGTCTCCGGGAGAGGGGGCCCGAGTGGAGATGAAGCCTATGCCGGCCATCGCGCCGCCGCCGAGTTCCTGATGAACCGGGCAGCCAACATTGGCTGGATCGTGCCCCTGCCAGCGAAGACAGCAGTGCCGGTGATCGCGCAACAGATGTCCCCGGGCTCCACCCTGAGCGGGCTGGTGGAGTTGCGCAAGCTCGGCGCAGGCGACGTCCAGCTCCGATGCTACCTTGCGCCGACCCGCTCGGTGTGGCTGCCATATCCGATCAGATCCTACCAGCCCAGCCCGATCCTGGGCCGCTGGGTCTACCCCCAGCCACAGCAGGAGATCAGCGCCAAGTACGTCGTCGGCCGAGATTGGGCCTTCGTGACAATCGGCGACCGCGCGCTTCCCGGGCTGATGGGGGGAGACCAGCTGGCGGGCAGCTACGGCGTTATCTATGAGATCACGCTTGACTTGGTCAACCCGACCGAGGCCTCTGCCACGGTGGAGGTGCTGATGGAGCCCGGCGGCGGCGCGGCGCGGGCTGTCTTACTGGTGAACGGGCGGCGGGTTGAGGCCGCGCTCCTCAAGCAGGATACTGAAGCCCGGATCGCGCGATACGTCCTGGCGCCCGGAGAGGTCAGAAGCGTGCTCGTGGAGACCACGCCACAGGGCGGATCCAGCTACCCCGTCCGGCTGTTCGCGCGGGCAAGCTAGCCGCTGCCAGGGAGAAGCCAGGCCCACGATGATGACTGCCATCCCCCAGCCGGCGCCGCAGGAGCCGTCAGAGAAATGGTCCAGCCGCAAGCCCGCGCCGGCCGCGCTGGTCTACCTGCTCTGCTATCTCGCAGTGGCGGTGGTCGGCGGCCAACTGGTGTCGTTGCTGCCGTCCCGGCTGACGGCCGGGGCGGTGGTCACGGTGCTCGGCGCGGTCGTGTTGCTGATCTCCCTGTTGCTCGTGCTGGCGATCTGTCGCCTGCCGATGCCAGTGGGCCGCGAGATGGCGTGGGTGCTTGGCCTGTCAGCGCTCTTCGCGCTGGTGCGGCCAGCGGTCTTCGCATACCTGGGCAGATGGACGGGTCACCCGGCTGCGGGGCGGCAGATGGCCGAGACGCTATCGGTGATGCCAGGCGAACTCCAGTTGCTCATTGGGAATGCCGTTCTCATCACCTGGGCGGGGTTCCTTGGCAAGCTCGTTTCCAGGATCATCCGGGAGGGCAAGCTCCTTTTGCCGGTGGCGATGGTGGCGGCCATTGCCGACATCATCACAGTGTTCTGGGGGATCGTGGCGCATGTGAGCGAGACTGCCCCGGAGGTTGTGCAGACCTTCAGCGCGGCCGCGCCCATCGCGCCGCCTCCCGGTGTCGCTGCGCCGATGCTCCTGAGCGCGGTGGGCATCGGCGACTTCCTCTTCTTCGCCGTGTTCCTGGCGACCACCATCCGCTATCTGATGCGACCGGCGGCGACGATGTGGGCCACCTTCGCGGTGATGCTGATCGCGCCCCTCGCCTACTACCTCTACCCCGACGCCACCGGCATGCCAGGCCTGCCGTTCGTCTCCGCTGCCGCGCTGTGGGCGAACTGGCGCTACCTCCGATTCACCGGAGAGGAGAGGAGAGCGCTCGCTTTCGCCGGGGCGTTCGTGCTTGCGGCTGTCATCGGCCTCTGGCTGGCCTTCCATCGCTAGCCCCGTTGTGGCATAATCACGCGCTTGGAGGCAGACGCGTGGAGGGTCGCTACAACCCGGGGGAGATAGAGCCCAAGTGGCAGGCGCGCTGGCAGCAGCAGCGCATCTACCGCACCAGGGAGGGGGCGGACAGGCCCAAGTTCTACTGCCTCGAGATGTTCCCATACCCCAGCGGGGACGTCCACGTCGGCCACGTGCGGAACTACAGCATCGGCGACGCGCTCGCCCGCTACCACCGCATGAAGGGCTACAACGTGTTGTACCCGATGGGCTTCGATGCTTTCGGCCAACCCTCCGAGCAGGCCGCGGTGAGGCGGGGGCGCCATCCGGCGCAATGGACCTTCGAGTGCATCGAGCGGATGCGCGGACAGTTCCGCCGCCTGGGCAACAGCTACGACTGGGAGCGGGAGGTAGTCACCGCCGACCCCGACTACTACCGCTGGAACCAGTGGTTCTTCCTGAAGCTCCTGGAGCGCGGCCTTGCCTACCGCGCGAACGCACCGGTGAACTGGTGTCCGAACTGCGAGTTCGTGCTGTCCGATGAGGAGGCGGAGGGGGGGAAGTGTTGGCGCTGCGACGGCGCGGTCACCAAGCAGGTGCGCGAGCAATGGTGGTTCCGGATAACCGACTACGCCGACCGCCTGCTGGATGACCTGGACGAGCTCACCGACTGGCCCGAGCGCGTGCGCGTCATGCAGGCGAACTGGATCGGCCGCAGCGAAGGGGTCGAGTTCGATCTTGAGGTGGTGGGCCGGCCGGACAAGATTCGCGTTTTCACCACTCGCATTGATACGCTCTTTGGCGTCACCTATGTCGTGCTCGCCCCCGAGCATCCGCTGGTGGACGCGCTGGCGACCGAGCCAAGCGTGGTGACGGCCGTCGCCGACTACCGCGCGCAGGTGGCGACGCGCACCAATGTCGAGCGCATCTCGGAGGCGGTCAGGGAAGGCGTGGACCTCGGGGTGCAGGCGATCAACCCGGCCACCGACGAGAGAGTGCCGGTCTGGATTGCCGACTACGTGCTGCTCGAGTACGGCACCGGGGCGATCATGGCGGTGCCCGCGCACGACCAGCGCGATTTCGAGTTCGCCCACGCCCACGCCTTGCCGATTCGCGTGGTGATAGCGCCGGGGGGCGAGGCGCTCGATCCGGCGACCATGTCGCAGGCACACGTCGGCGCTGGGGTCCAGGTGAACTCCGGGCAGTTCGACGGCCTTCCGAACGAAGAGGGCAAGGCCAGCATCGCCGACTGGTTGGAGAGCAGGGGCGTCGGCCGGCGGGTGACGAACTACCGGTTGCACGACTGGCTGGTATCGCGCCAGCGGTACTGGGGGACCCCCATCCCGGTGGTCTACTGCGACCAGTGCGGGACGGTGCCGCTGCCAGAGGAGCAACTGCCCGTTGTCCTGCCCACGGACATCCCGTTCACCGGAACGGCCTCTATGCTGGCGGAATGCGAAGCGTTCGTGAACACCCCTTGCCCGCGGTGCGGCAGCCCGGCGCGCCGCGAGACCGACACGATGGCGCAGTGGGTCGAGTCGTGCTGGTATTTCCTGCGCTATACCGATCCGCACAACGATGGGATGCCTTTCCGACGCGAGCTGGCCGATGCCTGGATGCCGGTGGATCAGTATATCGGCGGCATCGAGCACGCGATTCTGCACCTGCTGTACGCGCGGTTTTTCGCCAAGGTGCTGTACGATCTCGGTCTGGTTGGAGTGCAGGAGCCCTTCCAGCGGCTGTTCACCCAGGGCATGCTCCAGATGGAAGGCCAGACCATGAGCAAGTCCAAGGGCACGACCGTTGGTCCGGACGAGGTGATCCCGCGCTACGGCGCGGATGCGCTGCGGACATACGTGCTGTTCCTGGCGCCGGCGCACCAGGAGGCGGACTGGAAGCAGGGCGGAATCGAGGGTATCTCTCGCTTCCTCAACCGCGTCTGGCGAGCAGTGGTTGGCCGGCGCCAGCGCTTCGATCCTGACTGGAGGCGCGCTCAGCGCCTGGCCTGCACCCCTGCGGCGGTAGCGTTGCGCCGCAAGGTCCACCAGACCGTCCGGAGAGTGACCAACGACATCGAGCGCTTTCACTTCAACACCGCGATCAGCGCGCTGATGGAACTGGTCAATGCCATGACAGAGCAGGATGAGGACGTCCTGTCGGACGAGCTAGCGCCAGCCTACTCGGAAGCGTGCGAGCACCTGGCGCTGCTGCTCGCCCCCTTCGCCCCACACCTTGCGGAAGAGCTGTGGAACCAGCTCGGAAAGCAGGAAAGCGTTCACCTGGCCGATTGGCCTGCCTGGGATGAGTCGGCAGCGGCCGACGCGCAAGTGACCATTGTCGTTCAGGTGAATGGCAAGGTCCGCGACAGGCTTTCGGTGACACCGGGGATGTCGCAGGAGGAGCTCCGGGCAAGGGCGCTTGCTGCGCCCAGAGTGCAGCCCCATCTGAGCGGCAGATTGGTGCGTCAGGTTGTTGTCGTGCCGGACAGGCTGGTCAGCATCGTCGTTGGTTGAGCACGAGATCGGGCCGTGTTCTACTTCTCCCGGGCTGAACAGGCGGCGCTGGTTGCCCTGATCGCGGCCTTGCTGGCAGGGGCCGGTGTCCTGACCTATGCCCGAGGCAAGCACTCCGGCGACGCCGCCGCGCGCCAGCCACTCTTCGTGCCCGCCCCCAGGCAGACCGCTCTTCCCGAGCCGGCTGGCGCGGCCAACCCAACAGGGCCGGCAAGCGGCGGTCGCCGCCAGGGGCCCAGGTCCGCGACCTCGCCAAGCGCGCCGGCGAACAGGCCCGAGCGAGCGGCCGGGCTGATCTCCCTGAACAGCGCCAGCCGAGAGGAGTTGGAAACGCTTCCTGGGATTGGGCCGGTTCTGGCGCGGCGTATCGCCGACTACCGGGAGCAGAGGAAGCGGGAAGGCCACCGCGGGTTCGCCAGCAAGGACGAACTCCTCAACGTGCCAGGAATAGGCCCCAAGCGCTACGCCGCCATTCGCGACCTGGTAACGCTCTGACTCTCCGGGAGGCGCGGGCGCTCGTGCTTGGGCCGATTTCGTGACGTGGCCCGCGGGAATCCAGTAGGCGTAGCGGTCCGGCCTGCGGTACACCTAAGCTGAGCGAAGCGGGGCGAACGACGGCAGGGGGGGCCTGGAGGAAGGGCTCACCCGGTGAGAGACGAGAGAGCGGGGATCCGGTCTGGTGACCTGCCGGCCGACGAGCAGGCTGGGATACCGGAGGGGCTGCTCGACGAGACAGGTCATCTTATCGAAGAATGGCTGACCGGGCTCGAGGAGTCTGGCGATGGACTGCTGGGGTCCTGCGACTGCGGTCAGCTCCGGCAAGCGATGATGGCGTCCCTGGCATCGGCCTCGGAGGCCGCCCTCACGGATCACCCTACCTTGCCTGAGGAAACGTTGCGCGAGGCCGCTCGCTCGCTCAGGCATCGGCTGCTCCAGCTTCACCTGACCGACGCGCAGGCCCGTCAGGCGCGGAAACACGTCCTCCTTGGGTGCGAACGCATATTGGGGGGCGCGGCAGATACCGCTGTGCGCCGTGATACGCCCTCGGACCGCGCGCTGGCTGGATCCCGTCGGGTCCGGCGACTGCCAGGCGACGGGGCACCAGCGCGCGGCGCTTTCCGGGCAGGGACCGCCGCAGCTATCATCGCGGAGGCCGCCGACCGGATCCGGCGCGCCGCCACTCCGACCAGCGTGAAGCGACTGGCGGTTCAGGCCGGCGCTCGCATCTGCGAAGCTGAGTGCGCGGTCTGGTGGGACCAGCAGGAGTCGGGGGGGTTGTCTCTTGCCGCCTCGTGGGGCGCCAGGCCGGGTGCCGGTGCGAGGAGAATCAGCATCAGCCCGGCTTTCTGGAGGTTTGCCGCGCCGCGCGAGGGAGTCGTCACGCTCTCGCCGCAAGTGGCCTCCCACCGCAAGCTGCTCGCTGCCGCCCAGGCGGAACGGGGGGTGCTGGTGCGCGCGCGAATCGCCGCGAGCACGGTTGGGGTGCTGGGGATCTTCACAGGAAGCCACGGAGCAGACCGGCTCGATCTGCTTATCACGTTGGCGCAGCACGCGGCTGTCGCCTCGCACGCACTTACACTGGCGACAGAGCAGCGACAGATGAGCCGGGTGCAGCAGCGGTCCGCGTCAGAGCTCGGGTTCGCCTTGAGTTCGGCGCTGAGCCTGGAGGAGCTTCTTGCTCTCATCTGCCGATCGGCCGGCGAACTGGTACAAGCTGATGGGTGCGTCGTCTACCTCGCCACACAGGATGGCGAGTTGTCCCTGCGAGCGGCGAGCAGCCCGGAGTTGGAGTCGTCCGGCGGCGGGATGCTGCCCGAGATCGCCCAGCAGGCGCGGGCCCAGCCCCTGGGGCGTCCGCTCTGGCGGACGATACCGCGGGGAACGGACGGCCTGGACTATCGCAGCATCCTCGGTCTGGTGTTGTCGGTACGCGGAGACCCTGTCGGCACCCTTGTGCTGCTCAGCCGCTGGCCGCACGCCTTCGACCGCAGCCGGCGCGAGATCATGGTTTCGTTCGCAGCCCAGGCTGCCGTCGCGGTCGAGAACCTCCAGCTCATCGAGGATATGCAGCGCCGCTTGCTGGAGATGGCCGATCTGACTTGGGTGAGCACGCGCATCACCTCAGCGATGGAGGTTGAGAGGATCGCCACTACCGTGGCGGAGGCGGCTTCCAAGGCGCTCGATGCTCCGCGCACAGCGATGTTCCTGGTCAACGAGGGGGGCGAATACGCGCCGATCAAGCAGGGCCAGCGGGGCTTGGAAGCGGAGCGCGAGGGGGTGCTCCCGAAGTCGGGGCACGTCGGGCACGAGGTGCTCACGCTGGGCGTCCCCCAGGTGATCTCCGATGCCGCGCGCGAGGACCGGACAGGGGACGACCTGGTGCAGTGGCTTGGCGTCCGGTCGCTGCTGTGCGTGCCGATGGTCGCCCAGCAGGGGTTAAGAGGGATTCTGGTCATCGGGGATGAGAAGGCGCGGGATTTCCCTTCCCATGCAGTGGCGCTGCTCTGCGCCTATGCCAATCATGCGGCGCTGGCGCTGCAGAGCGCTATCCTCTACCAGAACGTCGTTAGGCACTTGAAGCAACTCGAGCATCTGTTCGAGGTGTCGCAGACGCTTACTTCGTCGCTGGAGCTGACCCACACGCTCGAGGGAGTTCTCAACGCGGCCTCCGAGCTGGTGGACGCCCCGGTGGGGACGCTGATGCTCGTGGATCAGGACTCGAACGAGCTGGTGATCAAGGCCGCCAAAGGCCTCCGGCCGGACGACGAATTCCACCGACCCCTCAAGATGGGCGAAGGGCTCGCCGGCAAGGCGGCCCAGTCAGGCTCGGTGCTGACGAGCGGCGACCTGTCGCGCGATGGCAGGTTCACCCATCGCGGCACCGCTCGCGAGGGGGGCCTACGAGCGGCCATCGCCGCGCCGCTGATCACGCGGGGACATAGGGTCGGCGCACTGAGCCTGTACCGCAGATCGTCTCACCCCTTCGACAGAGATGACACGCGGGTGGTGATGGCGCTTGCCAACACCGCTGCCATTGCCATCGAGAACGCCCGGCTCTACGAGGAGACGCAGGAGCGCGCTCAGTTCCTCACGGCGATGATGAGCGAGATCAACCATCGCGTCCGCAACACCCTACAGGCGGTTGCGGGGCTGCTTCGCATGGAGATGGACCAGCGGCCCGCCCGGCCAATCGAGCAGGTCCTTGGCAGGGCGATGGCCCGGTTGCAGAGCGTCGCGGTGGTGCACGATATGCTCTCCTCCCCCCACCTGCGGTTCGTTGACATCAAGCAGGCCGCCCGTCGCATCGTCCAGCTCACCTGCCAGACTGCCGCGCCAGGGGTGGAGATAGAGACGAAGGTGTCGGGCACCCGCGTCATGTTGCCCTCACAGCAGGCAACGAACGTGGCCATGATACTGAGCGAGCTGGTTGACAACGCCGTGCGGCACGGCCTGTCCGGGGTGCCGAACGGTCGCATCTCGGTCAGCTTGGGCGAAGGCGGCGGCCATGTCGTCATCGAGGTGAAGGACAACGGTGCCGGGCTGCCGGGCGACTTCGACCTGGACAGGGATTCCCGGCTGGGCATGAAGGTAGCGCGGGCCCTGGTGGAGGAGGAATTGGGGGGTTCTTTGGACATTGAGAGCGACAATGGGCTCGCCGTCCGCGCCAAGTTCCCCAAACACGGCTGACGGGCGGGCAGGTGCAGTTACCCTCCTTGCCGAAAAGGGATGCCCGGACGGCAATAGAAGGCTTGCAGGGGAGGCTGCACACCATGTCTGCAAAACTGTGGGTTCTGGTCGTGCTGGTTCTGCTTGGGACGATGACTGTGCTGGCGACTCCTCCCGCATCAGCGGCGGAGTACACCGATGTTGCGGGCCTCCAGCCATGGAGCGGAGAGACGAACTACATGTCTCTGGCAGGCTACCTGCGGTGGATGACGTTCAAGGAACAGGGCATATGGCTTTCCATGCCGGAGGCAAAGCGCATCGTGGCGGAGCAGATAGCCTCGATGGAGTAGTCGGCTCTCAGAGGGCGCCTTCGCGCGGTTCGAAGCCGAGCGGGTCCGCTCGGCTTCGTCTGTTTCTGGTTGGGCTTGCCGCCACCGTGGCGGCAACCTCGCAGCCGGCATGGGGTGGCGCCCGGCCGGTGCTCGGGGCGAATGTGGAGCTGGCGAGCATGCCTCCGGCGGAGCGGGCCGGCCTCCTTGACCGCCTGGCCGCCGCCGGCGTCACCTCCGTGCGCATGGAGCTGGACTGGAACCGGGTCGAACCCAAGTCCGGTGGATTCACATGGGTCCAGTTCGACGCCGCGGTGGCCGCCGCGCGCGCCCGCGGCATGGAAGTGGTGTTCGTGTTGGGCCCTTGCGCCACTTGGGCGGTGGACCCGGCTTGGCAGGTTCCGGCCGATGAGAGGCGG
>Ga0315314_1003455_pt1 | contig 12342 bp, 12 predicted proteins | sample TDP9_MG_FD_203631 | JGI IMG/M metagenome (GOLD analysis project Ga0315314, IMG submission 203631) | Freshwater sediment microbial communities from Lake Towuti, South Sulawesi, Indonesia - TDP9 | ecosystem: Environmental > Aquatic > Freshwater > Lake > Sediment | place: Indonesia: South Sulawesi...
TTGAATCTTCGACGGGAAGAACGAAGCAAGCGGACAATTGACCTAGCTCTGTGCCAGCATTCATCAACGTCGGAGAATTTGGAAGGAACTCGAAGTTCGTCATGATCTTGTAGAATTCTTCTTCCGTCTTCTTGATGTCAGCGTCAGCATCATACGTCAAATCGGCGAGCGCGATGGCTTGAGAGACTCTACGAAACATGGCTGTGGGCGTCTCGATGATTTTCCCGCTCTCATCTCTCCTGAGGTAACGTCTCTCCAAGACGGCTATAGCGTTAGGAGACAGTCGTGCATCAAACTCAGCGTCCATCAAAACAGTCTTAGCTTCGCGAATCTCCTTGCGTTTCTGGCGGTAGAGAATGTATGCCTTAGCGGTTCTTGCGTGTCCGTTCTCTATGAGAACTTTCTCGACAGCATCCTGAACTTCTTCAACGCTTGGAATAGTGTGACCGTCGAATCGTTCCTCCAGAATTGCTACAACTTTACTAGACAATTCCTCAGCTAACTTTCTATCTTTACCGCCAACAGCTACAGCTGCTTTGAAAATAGCGTTTGTGATTTTTTCTTGATCGAAGTCGACGATCCTTCCGTCTCGTTTTCGAATCTTTGTAATGGCTTTTGATGTTGGCCTCATCGGTTCTCCTCCTTGCCAAATGGTGAAGCATCGTCTGAGCTACGGACGAGTAAGTCGTCTGTGAATGAATTCAAGTGAGAGTCAAGCTCCTGACGGAGTGAAAGTAGACTACGGCCTGAGATGCGTATTAAGATTTTTAGACAGTTTCATATAAAATGTTGTACTGACGTCTTTCCAAACTTATTTGCGCAAGGCAAATTTGAAAGAGGAAACTCCGCTACGCAGTAATTTTGATTGACCACAGTTAAGACTGGTATTGCGGTCAATAATGGGCGAAGCCTTTTCAAGAAGTTTGAGATGAACATGAGTCTCACCGTAGAATCCTACATATTGCCATAGATTAATGATAAAAAGCTTCTGGCGACGTAGATCGCGTGCGATCGAAGTTAACTGGATGCAATTTACTTTGCATGTCTGTAGCTTTGGCGACCGCTAGTAGGAAGAGCTGCAGGTTCTGAAAGAAAACGGGATGTCGGCCTTGGACGCACGCAGTCGAGATCCACCTCAAAAGCACCTTTCACTACTTTGAGGGCTCTCTAAACATCAAGATTTCTATGAAGACCAGACAACCAACTGCATCCCCTCCGGTCGGGCTCTCCGAAGCTACAGCTGGCTGACGTACCTACATTGTGCACTACAAATGCATTCCGGTGCGTTTCAAGAAAGTGATGGTCTCTCGCTAGAGTATTTCGTTGACAAATCCATGTCAGTTATGCTACGCGGTCAAACGCCGATGGACACATTCTTCTACAAGTGTGGCCAATCGAAGTGATTTAGCGCACTTAGACGGGTTGCCGGGAGGGGGGTCCTTTGGAGTGGGCCTATGATTGCAGTCTTAGACAAAGTCTTTGAGTGTGGCTTGGAATTGTTTGAATATAGGTATGGCTTAGGAAAATTTGTATGGAGAGTTTAAGACAACCTTGTCGAAGCCAACTTTCTTCGTGAGGTTTAAGTCATGGGAATAATCGCTCTAGACGCAACAAGTTTTGGCTCGATAACGATCTCAGGTAGGAAGTACGATCACGATGTCTATGTCTTCTGGGATGGGACGGTTGAGCGAAGAGTTGGAGATCACATAGTCTCAGCAAGACAAATGGAATACATCGTCAAGAAGAAACCAGAAATTGTAATAATTGGAACTGGGCAGTTCGGGATAGTTCGCGTACCATCTGAATCTGAGAAGTTGGCGAAGGAGCGGAACATAGAGGTCGTGAAGACTCGAACACCGCAGGCGATCGGGATTTTCAACGAAGCAATGAAACAGGGCAAGCGGGTTTCGGCAATAATTCATGTGACATGTTGAGGGGAGAAGTCAACAATAGCGTTGATAATTCTGTTACTAATGTACAGCATAGGTGATTTAACGTCCACTCAACCTCGCTTGTTGTCATAGGGTTACGTTTAGAACCTATATCAGTCGCTCGGAAACGCAAGGTTTAACATTCGATATGGTTTACGGACTCAGCGAAGGGCGAGGAAAGTGGAGGAGAGGATTGTCACAAACACAAGCCAGATCGCTGACAGCATTTATTTAGTCGACGTTTACGGCTACGGAATAAGAGGAATGATCTCGCTCTACATTCTGAAAGGTGAGAAGACAGTCGTGCTGGATTCAGGGACTGCTGACTCTGCAGACGGGCTTACGACTGTCATGAGTTCTCTAGGCATCGACTTCAACTCAGTTCGGTACATAATGGTAAGCCACCGTCATCACGATCATGCAGGAGGAGCAGCTATATTGCTCAAACATTTCCCAAACGCTCAGGTCGGAGTGCATGAATTCGCGAAGAAACATTTGATGGATCCTTCAAAGGTCAATGAGGGGGCAAAGGAGGCATTCGGAAGATTCGCGGTGCCTATGGAGTCTGTCAAAGACGAGGGAAAGATCCTGATCCTCGAGGAGAATAAAACCTTCCGGGTTGGGGATAATCACGAGCTTGAAATAGTATACGCCCCAGGACATACATCGGATCATTTTGCGTTTTACGAAAAGAAGGCTGGCTTACTGTTTTGCGGCGACGCTGTCGGAACTTTCGGACCTGTTTCCAAAACAATTACCCCAACGAGTTTTCCTCCAAGCTTCAAGTATGATAACTATACTGCTTCGATCAGGAAACTGTTGACATACGATGTCAATATCTTGGCCTTCCCGCACTTCGGCGCAGTCATTGGAAGTGGAGCAAAAGTGATCCTGAGAAAAGGTCTAGAGGTCGCTGAGGATTGGAAACGGTTTGTAGATAAACTTCGAGAGAAGAACCTGGACGAATATTCAATTGCTAAAGCACTCCAAGATTCTTGTATCGGAGAATTAGAGATATTCCCCACAAGTATCAGAGGAATGATCGGTTCAGCATTGGCACAGGGCTTCTTAATGGGGATATGAATCGGCTGGAAATCTAGCTGAGAAAGACGCAGATAATCCAGAAATTCCTTGCCACAATCAACGTATATAACGGAATACTTGACGCTATTCCCAGAAGTAGACCGAGCTTGACAACTCTAAGAATCAACCCGTATCTATTCTTGTCGAGAGGATAATGTACGGCCACAAAAGGAATAACAAGGACGATGAGCTTCACGAATACAGCTGCAGCAAGTTCAGTTCCTCTCATGCGGTGGAGAAGAGGAGCGAAGATCTTATTCGTCTCGTAGGCGAATGGAATGGTCTTCAGTCCATAAATTGTACTTACAATGTCAAGGAGATTCAATATGAAGAGCATGATGAAAGCTGTCCAGAGTGCTAACTGCAAGCTTCGGGGATTTATACTCATTATCAGTCTCTTCTCACAATGATAGTGGGCTTGGTTCGCTGTACGTATGCGCATGCATATGCCCGATATAGATCCCACGATTATCACAAGCTGAAACGCATTTTAATAACTCCGAAGGACCCTATTGGAATCTCCTTTTCCCTTTATGAATTTTTTGAAAGACATGTATCAGAACGGTTGAAAACCATTTAGACTTGGAACAATAGACTCAAGGAGCGGTGGTTCTGACGAGAAAACTCGAAGTGATGGCGACCGACTATGTAGCAGAAACATACGCGATGCTTGAACGTGGAGGGCTTCTTCTATCAACATCTGGGAAGGGTGAAAGACCCAATGTTATGACGATCGGCTGGGGTCTCGTGGGGATACTTTGGTACAAACCTACGTTCGCAGCAGCCGTAAGACCGACAAGATACACGTATAAGCTGCTGAAAGAGTCCAATGAATTCACAGTTAACGTTCCAAATAGAGGCATGGAGAAGATAATCGAATACTGTGGAAACGTGTCAGGTAGAGACTCGATAAATTCAGAGAGATGGACCTCACGCCGTTGCCAGGGCAACGGGTGAAATCTCCTATGGTTTCTGAATGCATTATACATTATGAATGCAATGTTATCTACAAGACGAAAATTGAGATAAGCCGTCTTCCGAAAGAAATTGTATCAAAATACTATCCTTCAAGAGACTACCATACACTGTATATTGGAGAAATACTTTCAGTGCTTGCTGATGAGGACGCAAAAGAGAAACTTAATCCACTCAGCTCATAATGATCAGAAAGAGTGGTCTAACGGAAATGCTGTTCAATCTCTCTTACTAGCATAGTAGGATCCAACCCCTCATACCCAAGTGTTTGAGCAATCTCCATTGCATCGTACTTCTGCCCATTAGACCATAAATCTCTCAGAAAGCGTCCAGCATCAAGCGAATTGAACCATTTCTCGCCAAATTTATCCTTTAGAACAGCTCCAAGTTGAGTTTCAAGAATCCAAGCCCTAAGATATTGAGCACAATAGAATCCGTCGTCTACATCAGAAAGGTAATGGCTTCTTGGATGAATGAACTTGAGAGCCTCTTCAAGTGTCGTCTTATACACCTCGTCTATTCCTTCTAGTGAATTTCTGTGAAGCTTAAGCTCATAGGAGAGCTTTGCGCCATACCGTCTTAAGAAAAAGAGTTTATTCAAGTAAGCGAAATCCAGATACTCGTTTAAGCGGTCTATATGGATATGCGTTGCCAGCCAATTCTTGTCATGGACTAAATATTCGAAGAGGAAAGCGAAACTTTCGGTCACGGAGCTATCTCCAAGATACTTGTATTCAGCTTCTAGGCAGGAATCCACGGAACCGAAGTGTTCAGCATGCCCAGCTTCATGGAAGAGCGTTGTGTAATCATCGTAGCCGCCTATTGGCATAACAACGAGCTTAACGTCGTCTGGAACCTTTATCGCAGCGACGAATGCGCGGGGGGACTTCTTAGGCCTTTCTACTGTGTCCAAGTGAAGGTTCTTCTGTTCATCTAGCTTTATTCCAATGCTGTTCAAAGTACTTTTCAACGTGTTGATCATTTCTTTCTTCTTGAAGTAACCGTCGAACTCTCTTCCTCTAAATAGATAAGATATGTCATGCTTCTCAGCAGCCTCAAGCTCAATCCCTAACTTTATTCTAACGAATTCTTCCATCTTCTCCGTGTACAAGCGATCTGTTCTGTCGATAAAGTCATGCATTACCTGTTCAAGACGGTGCAGGTCAATTCTCTTGATGTCTCCGTAAAGAGCCACATAATCCTCATAACCCAACTTTCTAGCTGTCGCGTGCAGCTTCTTCATCCGTTCTTCCAAAACGACGTTGATTCTTTCTATCACACTGTTTCTTGCGGCGTATATCTTTCCTCTTACAGCTCTGTCCAGCTCATTCGCAATTTTGACGGCTGCGAATCTGAAAGGGATCTCTTCAGAGTCAACTCGCACAGTCTCCTGGGCCTCCATCGTCTCGAATTTGTCTGTGAGTTCCTTTACAGCCATCTCAAGGTAGTTGCTTGCAAGAAACTGCTGAAGATGCCTGAGTCTTCTCTCTCGATCTCCAGAGGCTCTTTGCCTCTCCGCTTTGATGTTTAGAATCAAGTCTTCTCTGAATAGATGTCTATACTTCTCATAGATCGAGGAGAGATTCATTTCATCCTTAAGTCCGCTCCAGTTTAGATAAAATTCACTTTCTTTCTCGCAGTGGAAATGTTCCATTTCCTTTGCGACTGAATCCAAGTCGACCATGAGGTCAGCACCTAGCTTAATCCACAAGCTTCACACGAAGATTCAAGCTTTTCTTTAAGGAACATTATAGCCATACGAGAGAAGATTCAAGGGTTCTGGGATGAAGAAGATAGCTTATCTGCTGCTCATCTATCTAGGTCTTCACTTATTGATAATCGGTCTTCCTAGAACCTATGTTTTCGACGAATACTGGTATGTGCCGTCAGCGAAGAGGCTAATTCAAGATGGCGTCAATCTGAGACCTGAACACCCTCCGCTGGCTCAAGTTCTCATAGCGACGGGAATAACTCTATTCGGAGATAACCCGCTGGGGTGGCGTATCTTCAGCGTAATCTTCGGCGTCCTATCGATTCTGGCGTTGTATCTTCTGGTGAAGGAGATCTCTAAAAACGAATGGAAAGCGTTCATGTCGGCCGCCTTACTCTCTTTCGAGAAGATGTTCTTCACCTTCAGTTCACTCGCCTTGCTAGATGTCTTCTTCATCTTCTTCATGATCTTGAGTTTCCGCTTCTTCTTCAAAAAAGATTTAGCTCGATCCGCGTTAGTGGCAGGGCTTGGGGCGGTGTGCAAACTCAACGCGGTTCTTACAGGCCCAATCTTAATTCTCTATCACATTTTCGACCGATTTTCTCTATCAATTAGAGCTTGGGTGAAATCTATTCGATGGATGAAGATAGTGATTTGGATAAGCGTTTTCTTGGCGTCGTTCTTAGTTTTCCTATATCTCTTTGATCGGGTCTACACTGGACCCGATCTGGAGATGTTCTCGAACCCTGTCAACCACCTGAAATACATGTTGGAAATCCACAGCTCCAAGTACTGGTCTAGGAGTGATGAACCCGGGCCATGGGCTTGGATTCACTCACCTAGAAACTACTATTACGGAAATTTGTCTGTCGCTAGAGTTCCATTCTTAGAAGTCTTCAACCCATTTGTCACAGGTTTATCGCTAGTCTCCGTTCCCTACGCGATATATAATCTCAAGAGGACGAAGGATCGGCTCTCCTTGTTCGCTCTCATCTGGTTCTCGGTAACGTATTTCGTCTGGTTTCCATCCTACTTGATCTTCTCTCATCCACTATTCTCATTCTATATACTGGCTACAATCCCGTCTATGTGCATCCTTAATACAATCTTCTTCCAGAATGACCAAAGAGTTGCGGAAAGCATAGTGATGATGGCAGGTGTATTCTTCTTATTCTTCCAATACCCGATTAGAATACTGTTCTCACTTTCCGGGTAATGCAGGCAAGTTTTCTGGTAGCGGGTACACTCAAAGGTAATTGGTGTCTCGTGCATGATCGTGAAAAGGATTCAGAACAATCTTAGTCTTCAAGACGGCACGGTTCGTTTTCTAGTAATATGGGATACTAAGCTGGAGAATAGCGCAGCAATTACTCCTCATCTTCACGAGGATGTTGAGGAAGTTTACTATGTAATTGAAGGTACGGGAAGGATGACGATAGGCGATGAAGAGAAAAATGTGGCAGCCGGCGATGTGATATATGTTCCTGCGAGGAAGATCCATACGCTTATTCAGTCTGGCGTGAAGCCCCTTCGATTCATAACCGTGAGCATCGATCTGAGCGAAGCAGCTAGACGTGGAGCTGCTCCGACATACGTTGCGTAGTTCCAAAATATTCTTTTCCTTCGATCTACTTCAAGATAAGCCAATGCGTAATTACTCGGCAATCATACTCATAGTTATAGAGGGCTGAGAGATGAAGGTGGATGCAGTCTGCCAGCAGGAGAATTTCAGGAGGTTCATGATTTTAAGCACCTGTCAATCTTTCATCCCCGAAGAGCTAATGGAAGACGACAAAGTTTTTCCAGAGAGGCCTGCTGAGCAAGGGACGATGTATGTTGAGGCTGAGGATAAGGAGACTGTACAGAAGGTAAGGGATATACAATTCACGCGCGTCTCTAACGTGCTCGGGATAATATATAACTCTAAGAGTGGTCGAACCAAACTGAAATGGAGGCAAGTTAAGGGTGGCCTCGGGAAGCTAACCGGTGAAGCCAGTACGAACACTTTAGTGAACCTGTATGCAACAAGAGCTCTTGACGAATCTTATGTCCGTAGAGGAATAATTCGGAAAGTCGAGACGAAGCCGAGTGTTATCGAAGTCTGATGCGACGATCCGGATCAGGGGAGCCTAAGGAATCCATGGCCAATATTCTAAAGATATCGCATAGGGGCGCGAGTGCCTATGAGCCTGAAAATACCCTGCGGGCGATCAAGCGAGCGTTAGGATATGCTGTGGACATGGTTGAGGTTGATGTTAGAGAGACTAGGGATGGGCAAATTGTAGTGATTCATGATGAAACTCTCGAAAGAACTACAAATGGGAGAGGCTATGTTCATCAAATGAGTTTCAGTGAGCTTAGAAAGCTTGACGCTGGCAAAGGAGAAAGAATACCGACACTGCAAGAAGTTATTGATCTGGTTAAGGGTAGGGTTGGACTTGTAATAGAATTGAAAGATCCTAGAACAACAGACAAGGTTGCTGAGATTCTTGGTGAAAATGATTTCGTGGATCAAACTCTGGTAACATCGTTCATACATTCCGCGGTGAAGAGGGTTAAGGAATTGAATCCTCAACTTAAGACAGGAGTGATCTTTAGATGCGCACCTGTTAAACCGTCACAACTTGCACTAGACGCGAATGCTAATGCATTATTTCCACACTACAAGTATGTGACAACTCAGATGATCGAGGATGCCCATAGTAACCAGCTGACACTCAATGTGTGGACACTGGATACTCGAGAAGAAATCGAACATTATGTAAGGATGGGTGTCGACGGAGTCGTAACCAACAAACCTGACCTTTTGACAGATATTTGAATGTAGATTCGGTACAAAGAAAGAGGAGCCGCTCTCGCTTTGGAATACGACCCAGCGGAAAGACATCGAGCACTAGAGAAGCTTGTTACAAAGAACCTCGATAACAAGCAACTGAAGAAATACTACAGGTTCAGGCCGGACAGATGGTACGGTGGCATAGCTACGGCCGATGCAGTCGGTTGTGGGCTGCTCTGCAGATTCTGCTGGGTCTCAGACAACGTCCTATATAGGCCTTCAGAGGTCGGAACCTTCTATTCTCCACGCGATGTCGTCGATCGGCTACTAAGTATAGCTGAAACAAAGAGTTTTAATCAACTCCGCGTTAGCGGAGGGGAGCCGACAATAGGGAGGAGGCATCTTCTTCAACTGCTTGATGAACTGGAGCTGACTAGAGGCTTCAAGTTCATGCTTGAAACCAACGGCATATTGATCGGCGGTGATTCATCTTATGCCGAAAATCTATCTCGATATCGATTCCTTCACGTTCGAGTATCACTCAAAGGATGTAGTGAAAGTGAATTCACGAAGTTAACGGGCGCTAAATCGGAAAGCTTCAATCTTCAACTCGAAGCTTTGAAGAACATGATAGAAGCAGGAGTCAAATGCCATCCAGCTGTGATGACATCTTTTTCTACAGAGGAGAGTTATCGCAATTTGATCGAGAGGCTCGGACGGATCGATCTTTCTTTGCCTCAAGAGGTTGAGATTGAAGAGTTAATCCTTTACGGGCATGTGGCTGAAAGATTGAAACGGTATAGTTTGCAGTATCACAACTCTCATCGACCTGATAAAGTTCCTCGACAGCTAATCTAGAGATGACATTGATGTCAACCCGACGCCTAAAATGGTTTGTATACGGCGGTTATCCATGAAGACCTTAATTGATGTTGAAAACTTCAATCTTGATCTCACTTTTGAGCCTTCGTTTATCTCAACGCTCTACCGGAAGACCGGTCTGAACAACTGGGTTAAGGTGGCCGGGCATCTCGGTAATCAGCTCGAGTTCAAGCAGCTTAAGCCTAACAGTTTAGAAGTGAATTGCAGCGCGGGGCTAACTCAAAAGGCTCTTCAGAGAAGAGCGACTATTGAGACGGGGCTCTGGAGAGGTCCTTACGAGGAGAGGATAGGAAGTCTTCCGAAGAGCGTTCAACCTCAGATTCGAGGCTTAGCAGAGGCTTATCCAGGTGTTAGGCTGCCTATAGTTCCTTTGGATTTTCTTTACATACTTACTTCGGTAGTCTTGTCGAAGAGAACTGGCTACAGTAAATTCGTTTTGGATTGGTGTCAAAAGATCTGGTCTAGGTACGATGGCCGTATCGATTTAATTGCTCAAGCGAAGAAGAGGGATCTTCAATCAATCGGAAGGAGTTACCAGATTTTTCAACTTCAGAAGACTTTGCGAAGCTTCAGCGAGTTACCTAGTCATCCTGAAAGGCTGCCTAAGAAGGTTCTTGACTTGATCGGTGAACCGTATGTTCCTGCTGAAGAGCTTCTTCTTTGGCTTACACCAGAGTTGGCTAGGATGACTTTGATTCAAGGATGCTGGGGCATTGGGCCGAAGGTCGCTGACTCAATAGTATTGTCGACGTTCAAAGCCTCCCACTTCATCCCTTGTGATACGCACTTGAGAACAGTGGCAGAAAGACTGGGGTTGGCGGATGTGGAGGGGGCCAAAATGCCTTCAAAGGTCTTATGCTCGAAGTATGTTTGCGACGAGAAGACTTCTATCCAGTTCAACGTTCCATTGTGCAGTTGGTCAGCGAACGGCACATGCTTGAGGAGTCGTTTGATGTACCTTCTCAAAACTGGTGGTTGGGTTCAGACTTTGGCGTATCTTCATGGAGAACGATTCTGCAAAGCTTATTCGCCAAAATGCAAAATCTGCCCGATTAAGAGTGTTTGTTCCAATCCGCCAACGTGAACAATAGTGCGGCGCTTGAAGATTCATATAAAGAAAATTTCTGATGGCATGAATGATTGCGCCGAAGGCAATCAGGAGCTGTCTCTGCTGGTAATACTATTAGAGACACGCGTACACAAGCCAGTCTTAGAATTCTGCACCGGGTCTTGACAAGTTCATTGATAGAAAGCCCTATCTGACATCATTCAGATGTCTAGGCTCACTTGCATGGTGACTGGGAGTGAAACGGGATGGAGCCTTTGGAGCTTGCCTTCTGGACATCGAACACCCTTATGCTGCTGGGGCTGATAATAATCGAGTTGAGGTGGATGAGGCTTACCAGCAAGGAGGAATAGTGAAGCTAGCGTAAGATCTCTTTCATGCTTCGCGCATTGTCCAGCATGTTATGGTTGTTGTTAAAGAACATGTAGACTTTCTTAGGATCGGCGTCCCTTATTTTGGATGCTATCTCCTTTAATTCTTCGTAGGTATACCGGTGGCTGTACCAAGAGGTTTTGCCGTGCATCCTCAAATACACTAAACCGTTTACATTAAGAATCATTTTCGGAAAGTCAGGGCTATCTATCGAGACTAACGTTATGTTCCGGCTTTCAGCCCAATGATACCAGTCATCATCGAACCATTTGAGGTTCCGATACTCTAGAGCGAATCTCCATCCAAGCTTCACTTGAGCGATGAACGCTTCGAGTCTATCGATGAAAGAAGGCGTTGGAGTAGAACTGGGTGGAAGTTGAAACAGAAAGAAGTCAATCTTTTCATCCATTGGCTCAAAGAGTTCTTTGAACCGCGACCAATACTCAACCGCTCTCTCACCGAATCTGGAAGCATGAGTCACCATACGATTGACTTTGATCGCCCAGCGGAAACCATCAGGACTCTTACGATTCCATGATGAGATCATGTTCGGAAACGGAAATCGGTAGAAGCTAGCGTTGAGTTCAGCAGAATTCAGATTGGAATTCTTAACATACCAATCGAAACCGTCGGGGTTCCAATCGTAACTCCAACCTGAAGTTCCAATGTACAGTTGCATATTGTTCAATTCAGAACTATGAGCAGCAGGTTAAGAACATTCAGTAAGGAAGCATTTATGGATTCAGAAAAGGGAACTTAGTTAATAATGGGAGTGAAATCTTGGCTACATCTCTCTGCCCCTCTGGAAGACAAGGCGTCGACTGGGCTAATCTCCGTAAATGGAGAGTCGAAAGACTAAGACATGAAATGAAAGAATACGATTTGGACACACTAGTCATGGTCCGTAACGAAAATGTCAGATACACGACCGACTGCAGATACCTAGCCAGCATGTTCTTCGTAACAAGATTCGCAACAGTACTTACTAGAAAAGATGAACCGGTTCTAATGGTCGGGCACGCTGACCTAGCCAACGCTAAGAGAAGCATGCCTTGGATCAAAGATATTAGAGCTGTACCCTTCGCTGGAACAGAATGGGCGAAAGCCGTCGAAGAAGTCCTGAGCGACTACAAGGCCACCGACGGGAAGATCGGGATAGATACACCTCATTCAGTTCATGGGTATGAGCAATTGAGAAAAGAATGCTCTAAAGCAATATTCATCGATGCAACCGAACCCATACTCTCAGCAAAAGCCGTCAAAAGTGAAGATGAAGTGAAAATCATGAGAGAGGCAGCTGCTATCGCGGATACAGGGGTCCAAGCTGCCCTTGATGCGGCGAAGTCGGGAGTAGGAGAATTCCAAGCTGGTGCTGCTGGCGTGCATATGATGATGATGAATGGCGCGGAATGGTACACATTCGCGCCTCTCTGTGTGTCCGGCGAGAATACAGCCCCACTCCAAAGATACTCATCGGAACGTATGATCAGACAAGGAGACCTTTTCCTAGTCGATCTGGGATGCATCTACTACGGATACTGCGCAG
>Ga0315314_1003456_pt1 | contig 12340 bp, 13 predicted proteins | sample TDP9_MG_FD_203631 | JGI IMG/M metagenome (GOLD analysis project Ga0315314, IMG submission 203631) | Freshwater sediment microbial communities from Lake Towuti, South Sulawesi, Indonesia - TDP9 | ecosystem: Environmental > Aquatic > Freshwater > Lake > Sediment | place: Indonesia: South Sulawesi...
GTTTTATGTTCCAATGAGTCTACCGAGTTTTCGCTCTTGGACTACGATACGGTGAAACAGAGACAAACACCAGATCAAAAAAAAAGATTTATTGAAGTTCAATTGAAGTTCAGATTATGAAGAAAAGAGACAAGATCGGGCTAATCATGATTCTGGCTGCGATTTCTACTGTTGCAGGGTGGTATTACCTGAATACTCAGTTAGCAGTTTCAAATTCGAGATTCGGCATCTATCTTCTGAAGAATGGTGAATTGGTGATATCGGATGAGGACATCATATGGTACTACAAGAATAGTCACGAGATTGAGTTGACTGATGAAGGTGCAAGGAAAATAAAAGCATTGAAAGTGGGTGTTTATGGAGAACCCTTTGTGATAAAGCTCGGCGACAAGGAGATCTATAACGGTTCATTTTGGAGCCCCATTTCATCTGTTCCATATGCAGGTATAGCAATAGAGACTTATTTCTACAGTAATGATAATGTAATAAAATTGGAGAAAGGCTATCCTCCGAGTTCTTTTCAAGGCGTTGATCCCAGAGGCGATCTTAGAATATTCGATCATTTCCAAAGAATAGGGAAGCTGAAGGAATAGAAAACGGACGCGGAAGTTTTTGCTCACTGTTGTGTGCATTACAAAAACATAGCTCTTACCGTCTAGGAAATGGCAGGTGTGCTGGTTCTAACCCGCATTCTTTTCTAGACGGCATCCGACTCAACGGGCTACCCGCACCTCCAACAGCGCCTCATTGGTGCCTATTTGCCCTTTCACCCCGCAGGCCGGCCGTTTCAACGCTCCCACTCAACCATATCTGGAGAAATAACACTTTGATGTTCATAAGAGAGGTGTTTCAGGCTTGGGCTTTAACTTTGCTCGTTATTTTTTCTATCCTTTTGAGACTCTCAACCATGTTATGGGCTTCTTTGAGCACTATCTCTTGATCCTCTATGCTTAAGCCCTTGAGCAGTTTGTCCACATCTTCATGTATCTGTTTCGCTACATCGACGCTGCTCATGAGATCCGCTCCAAAATCTCAGTTGGTGTACCCACTTTTATAGTTTTAACGTTCTTCCTTTTGTTGACTCTATTTATATATTTCTCGTGATGTGGGTTAAAGTCGTCTGTGTTCCATGAGACAAGATAATCTGCGCCTAATAAAGTGGCTCCAGCGTAGTGCAGTAGGTCGCCTATACTTAACTGGACTTCTTTTAAATACTCGTTAACAAGCTGTAGTAAGGTTCTTGACTGAGCATCTTGAAGCTTTATTCCGAGAGTGTCAATTGCTTCCATAGTTTTTAGTGCGTCAGCCACTCTCAGTGGCCTCTTAGCTATGCCTATGGCTAAGTCCATTTCAACTGCTTGCCTACAGGATGTTGGTTCAAAGCCAAGACGTCTAATCATGTGGATGAACCCCCTTGTTTCAACGTGGAAAACGTCGAATGGGTTAGCTAATGCTATGAGCACAGAGAGTTCGAAATAAACTCTAGTCATATATTAGACACGCCCATTATGACGGATTTAATGCTTTATGAATTTGGCTTTCTCTACCTATCGTTTGTGTATCTTTACAGGTTTTTGACATTTAACGGGGAACTGAGGGTGCTTTCTGAGGGAAGTGGTGGAACCTTCCCCTGAAAAGGGAGAAAAAAGCCCTAGGGATTAAAAGGAAAATCCATATAGAGGGAATTGAAAGCTTCAAGGGTATCAGCATATAGTCTTCATTTCACTATTTTCAGTAAGTGGCTGGTGTGCTGGCTGTAACCCACCTTCTGTTTTAGACGGCATCCGACTTAACGGGCTACCCGCACCTCTTACAGCGCCTCATCAGTGCCTATTTGCCCTTTCACCTCGCAGGTCGGCCGTTTCACCGGTTCCACCTGACCATACTCAGTGACTTAGCACGCTTCATCGTCACAGGTTAAGTGGACGTTCCGTTTCTGTTCCGGAGCCAGGGTTCTCACCCTGCGTCTTGCGGCGCTGCGGGCTGCACGGTGGGCGGAGTTTCCTCAAACATGACTGTTCGAGAGCCGTCCGCCAGCTCACCAGCCAATCTATTAATAGTAATTCTCTCCAATAAGAGTTTTGGAATCTAAGCGGGAAGACAATCGCTTGACCAAAAATATAGTAACACTTGCTCTGGCGGCGGCAAACTTGGCTGCTTACATCTATGCATCTCTACTTGGCGGTAACATCCTGTTTATTGACCTTTCGGTTCTTATGTGGCTTGGCCAAGTAAACCTTCTGGTTACACAGGGCTACTACTGGCAGCTTCTGACATCGATGTTTATTCATGTCCACCTTCCGCACTTGATCTTCAACCTGATCTTTCTCTTAGTGTATGGGTCGAGAGCTGAAGAGACTCTAGGCGAAGCGGCATACCTCTTCACGTACATATCTGCTGGGCTGGTGGGCAACATCTCCACGCTTATCTTCATGGGATTTGATACCGTTGCGGTTTCCGCGGGAGCATCCGGCGCAATATTCGGAATAATAGGGGCTTACATGACTTATCTGGGAGCGAGATATGATGCAACCATCAAGCCTTACCTCATCTACTGCCTGCTACTTTTGACACTGAATATCTCGGTCAATGTCAATTTGCTAGCCCATATTGGCGGATTGGCCAGCGGATCAATCATGGGATACCTGAAAGCAAGAGGCAGGAAGATAGAGCCTTAAGGCCAACCGTCATCAATATAGACAGGTCGTCACGATAACAATTAAGAACATGGAGCGCAGACATAGAATAGAAGCGTGACGGTGAATGCCTAAGATCCTCATAATCTACGATTCTAAGACGGGAAATACGGAAAAGGCAGCCATGAAAGTATCGGAGGGCGTCAGTGAGACCAAGGCTGTAGGATGCGTAGTCAAAAGGGTCGAGGAGACCTCACTTGGAGACATGCTAGAAGCTGATGGAATAATCATAGGCTCACCAACATACTACGGAGACATGAGTAACAAGATAAAGAAACTCTTGGACGAAAGCGTTGATATCCATGGCAAGCTAGAAGGCAAGGTGGGAGCTGCTTTCACGTCTTCCGGCGGAGCCGCCTCAGGCGCCGAGACAACGATACTGTCAATCTTGAAAGCGTTTCTGATACATGGAATGGTAATCAAGGGCGACCCGGATCGTCAGCACTACGGGCTGGCCGTCATCGAGGCACCAGGTAAGGAAGAGGAGAAACTCTGCAGAAGATTTGGAAGAAGAATAGCAGAGTTCGTAATGGAGATCGCTGCGAAAAGGAAGTTGGTGATATGAAGGCAGTGGTTTTGGCCGCTGGCGAAGGAACTAGGCTCCGTCCACTTACTTATACTCGTTCAAAACATCTTATCCCCGCTGGCGGCAAACCCATTATGGAGCATCTTCTCATGGCTCTCAAGGATGCTGGACTCAGAGAGATTCTGATTGTCCTCCACTACAAGGCGGATGTGATTCAGAAACACTTCGGCGATGGGACAAGACTCGGCCTGAAGATCGAGTATATCATCCAACCTAAGGTTCAAGGCACGGCGGACGCCACTAGCCTAGCAGAAGGATGCGTTGCCAATGACTTCCTAATGGTATACGGTGACCTACTAATCACCCCAGATGTCGTCAAAAAAGTTATGGAGACGCATGCAAAAACCAAGACTGTGGCAACGCTAGGCGTGGTCACAGTGGAGCATCCCGAACGCTACGGCGTCGTGAAAGTTGAAGATTCCTACGTTGCCGATATCGTGGAGAAACCAAGTTTGGAGGCAGCTTCAAATCGCCCAGTAAACGCAGGAGTATATGCATTCTCCCCTGAGATCTTTGAGGCAATAAAGCAAACGCAAGACTCGGCAAGAGGAGAGAGGGAAATCACGGACTCAATTCGCATATTAATAAATAGGAAAAGGTTGGTCTCAGCCGTCCAGATCCCGCATGAAGAATGGCTCGACATTGGGAGACCATGGGACCTACTTGAGGCAAATGCGCGCATACTCAGCCGCATGGAACACCAAGTCGAAGGCCTGGTCGAAGAAGGAGCGCACCTCATTGGCCCCGTCACAATAGCCAGTGGGGCCCGAATACGCTCTGGCACATATGTTGAAGGGCCTGCCCTGATAGGCGAGGGTAGCGATATCGGCCCAAACTGCTATATCCGACCTTTCACAACCGTGCATAAAGATGCTAGGATTGGAAGCGCATGCGAGCTGAAGAACAGCATAATCATGGACGGGACGCATGTTGGTCACCTGTCATACGTTGGTGACAGCGTGATCGGGGAGGATTGCAACCTAGGAGCGGGAACAATAACTGCAAACCTACGTTTCGATTCCAAGACCATTAAAGTAAGCATCAAAGGGGAAGCTCTAGACAGCGAAAGGACAAAGCTTGGCGCTTTTTTAGGTGACGGCGTCAAGACCGGTATAGGCTCACTTCTTATGCCCGGGGTCAAGATTGGCTGCAATAGTTGGATTGGACCCAACGTAGTCGTGTACCAAGATGTCGCTCCCGACACGATCTTAATCCTCAAGCAAACGCTTGAGCAGCGGTGATTATTCTTACAAGGGGAATCCAAAAGCGAAAAGTAATAAGTTTCGCTGCCCCAAGATAATGTCGGGTCAAAGAAAATGTCTGCGGCTGAAAGGAGATTCCTGAGTGAGGTATCTGCGTTAGTTGATAAGAATGTGACGGTTACGACAATGAGCAATAAGACCTATACCGGCACTTTGGTTGGAATCTACCCCGAGAATCTAAGTCTGTGTCTCGCCGACGCGAAAGACGAGAAGGGCCAAACTGTTCCTAGAGTCGTGTTGAGCGGAAACGTCGTCGCCCAGATTCTGGCTACGGAGAAAGCCTTCGACCTAAAGGGTTTAGCTGACAGGCTTGAGAAAGTATTCCCCAGAATGGTTAGGCTGTACGACAAGGAGGGTTTCATATGGGTCATGGACAAGATTAAAGTAACTGAGAACGGGATTGTCGAAGGGTCCGGCCCCGCAGCTGAGAGAGTCCAAAGAGTCTACTCCCAATTCCTTAGCGAGGTTAAGCAAGCATAGAAGAAAGGTGCCAAAAAGACCTTCTAGTCGGGTTAGTCCAGAATCAACTCTATCTCTAGTTTTGATCAGCCTTCAATCCGAGAATAGGTTGAAGAGGCACAATCATTTAACCGTGTCAGCTCCAGAAACTTTTTCAACAAAAGGTGAAAGAAGGAATAATGTGCCTCCTTGCAGCTGTCTCCTGTTTGGCGCTCGGATTCCTCTCTATCCCAATAGGGACCTGTCTAGCTCCCTTCCAAACGCTTGCAGAATCCGCTGCTCGACCGAGTTTGGACTGTAGTCTCACATTGCAGGGATAACAGAGAGATGACACTTACAATTCATCTAACTACTTGATCTAGGGTTTGTGGGACCTTATCAAGGTTGCCACATACTTGATGGAGTTGACGTAGTCTCTTATTCTGATGTTCTCGTTTGGCGCGTGAATGTTAGAACCGGGGTATCCGACACCTCCACCAGAGGCCACAGGAACTCCCACCCAATTTTTGATAGTATATATTGGGCTTGTACCAGCAGCGGTCGGCCACACGACGGGCTTTTGTCCGTACACTTTTTCAGCGGTCTCAATCACATGTATTACAAAGGGGTCCTTTGAGGAGGTCTTCGACGGCTCGTACCCGCCATAGTTTATGACATCTACGTCAGCGAACCCTTTTCTCCTCAGATGCTCCCTAAGCTTACGGAGGAGCGCATCAGGTTTCTGAGCCTCAACAAGTCGAAAGTCGACTTTAGCCGTTGCCTCAGATGGTAGAATTGTCTTTGTTCCCGGCCCTCTATATCCAGAGTCGAAGCCGCATATATTGCATGTGGATGAGAAATACAATGCCTTACGACTCTCAACGCCGGTAAGACCTCTGAGAAACTCTTCCAGCCTGAGCTCCTCTTTCTCAGCTTTTTCTTCGAAAGGCGACTCCTCTAGGAGACGAATCTCTTCTTCTGTTGGAGGAACAACTTGATCGTACCAGCCGGGTATCAGTATCCTTTCGTCAGGTCCCTTGATGGATGACAACGCCCAGACTAGACGCCAAGCTGGATTCGGGATTAGGGGAGCCCATGATGAGTGAACGTCCCTTTTCGCTCCTTTAGCCCTAAGTTCGACGAAAAGGATGCCTTTAGCTCCAAGGGTTATGACGGGCCTTTCCTTCTCGTCTAAGCCATCTCCTTCCCACAGGTATCCACCGGCCTTCAATAAACGCGTATTCTCTTTAACAAATGATGGCAGATGCGGGCTCCCGATCTCTTCTTCGCCCTCTATGAAGAACTTCAGGCTTACTGGCAGTTCACCGAATACATCTCCCACGGCCTTTACCGCTTCTAAGCGAGCAAGTATGTTTCCTTTATTGTCAGAAACACCCCGTGCGAAGATTTTTCCATCTCTGACATCAGCCTCAAAAGGAGGCGTTTCCCACAGCTCCAAAGGCTCAGGCGGCTGAACATCGTAATGATTATAGAATCCCAAGCATCCTTTAGCGCCTTTAACACTCAGTTCGCCGAATACGACGGGGTTTCCATCAGTCACCGGTATCACTTTAACATCGATTCCGACCTTCTCCATGATCTCCTTCAGGAGTTTGGCACATTCGCTTATGCCTTTCTTTTGTGCCGATATGCTCGGTTGCTGGCAGAGAACTCTCAGATCCTTAAGAAACTCTTCAACGTTTGAGTCTATGTGTTCCATCAGGTCACGCATTATATTCACCCGATAACTTTTATTGGGATAGTACAGAATAGATCACTAGCTCTAGGAGAGAATAAGCCAGGCAATTGTGAAAATAGCAACTTTTTGAGGGTCCTCTCTTTACTTGAAACCTTGCCTTACGGGAGTCCTAGTCAACGGTTTTCTCTTGAGGGTCGTCCCACATATCTTGCAGTGGTTAAACTGGTAGTCGGAAGGATACTTCCGGTGGCACGCTGGGCAGTACAAGAGCCAATGTAGGAGGAATCGTATACCAAAAGTGATGAGCGGGGCAAATTCCACACCGGTCTTTCTTGCCACATTCTGGATTGAGAAATCATCTGTAACGATCAATGGGTCGCAACCGCTTTCCTTCAACTGCATAGCCAACGCCAGAATCTGCATGTCAGCCGCCGATAGGAAACGCAAGTCTCCAGCTTCTTCTGACTGCCTTCTAACTTCGCTCAGAGAAGAGGGATTAGGCTCCAGAATCTTTAGCCTTCCCCTCTCAGTTGCCATGTCGAATCTTAACCGTGGCAGTGAATCTTCAACTAACTCTCGCCCAACTGAGGGGACAGAGTACTCTTCACCTTCAACCGAGAAAGGGTCAAAACCTGATATAAACGCAGAGGCATCTAAGACTATGATTCTCTTCCTACTCATCGCCGGCGCTTTCCTCTCTTGAGAACAGGAGCCTTCCCTTTAGCCGGTCATAGAATCTGCTTTGGAATCGCACAAAAGTGGACTCGTTTTCGGACTTCCTTATCTTTATGTAAGGCTCCTCCCGCGATAATTCCACCTGGTACTGGCCATCTATTACGACAGTCGCCTTTTCAGGCCTTAGAAGCTCTACGGCTAGACTGGATTTTGCGGAAAAAACCATCGGTCGAAGGAAGGTTAAGGGGCAGATGGGGGTCAAAACGAAGACGTCAAGCTCGGGATCCAGAATTGGACCCCCGGCCGAGAGCGAGTACCCCGTAGATCCAACTTGAGAAGCTATGACGATGCCGTCGGCTCTGCACTCTGTCACCGACAAATCGTCCTTCCACACCATCAGATGAATCAGCTTCGCCAGCGACCGAGATGTGACAAAAACTTCATTTAAGGCATCCGGAAGCCTTTTCCCGCCTATGAACGACGCGATCTTGCTGCAGCGTTCAAGCCTGTAAGCTCCCTCAAGGTAATCATCGATGGCCTTGAGAGCTCCCTCAGGCGAGACTTCTGTCAGGAAACCCCGAACACCCATGTCTATAGCGAGGATTGGCGGTTCTGGCTTAGGGATGTGTAAGCATGTTCTCAATATGGTGCCGTCCCCACCAACTGTGACTATCAGATCGGCCCTCATTCCCTCAAGCGGTTTGGCAAGATCATCTCGATTAACATGAGCTGCCAATCTGGGCTCCAAGAGAATGGTCCATCGTTGGGATTCGAGGCGGCGCATTACATCTGACGCAAGTCTCAATGCTTCCTCCTTGTCTGTACGGGAAACTATGCCCACAACTCCGGACAAAACTTCCACCACTTACCCGTAATATTCCCCGGCGAAACCTTTTAAATCAAACTGAAACAACTGCTTTCTACAATTATCTGTTTTTCATAGATTCTGGGTTAATGGCCTATCATCGTGCATAATTGCCTCATTGAAATCGCTGTTCAAGACATCCTATGTCAAATACTTAAGACGAGCGTGTACTTAGGTGATTTTAAGGTGAATATGAGAATTGGAGATAACTGATATTGAAACGATATTCGTGGACAGATGGTTGTTCGTTAGGGTTCACACGAGTCAGGGCATAGTTGGCTTAGGGGAGTCCGGCACCTGGGGTTATCTTGAAGCTTCGGAGGGGGCAGTCCGAACCTTCAAGCGGTACCTTATCGGTCAGGACCCGCTAAGGATCGAGCATCACTGGCAGTACATGTACCGCAATAGCCATTTCCGGGGCGCAGGGATAATGGGCGCCATTGGCGCGATCGATATAGCACTATGGGACATATCGGGAAAGTATTTCGGTGCTCCATGCTACCAGCTTCTCGGTGGAAAGTGCCGTGACAAAGTGAGGGTATACATCCACGTATTTGGAGAAACAAGCGAGGAGCTGGTTGAAGGATGTCTGGAAGCCAAGAAGAAAGGGTTCACGGCGGTGGGACACCTCAGCCCCTTTATCCCCGAGTCTGTACGTATGACACACTCAAAGAAGATAGAGGATGCAGCTAGACGTGTCAAGGCTTACAGGGAGGCTGTCGGGGACGATGTGGACCTCTGTATAGAGATTCACCGACAACTTTCCCCGGCTGAAGCGGTCGTCCTGGCTAAGAAGATTTCTGAGTACCGGCCCTTCTTCTATGAGGACCCTATACTGCCCGACAGTTTCCATGCGATGGTGGAGGTTGCCAGTCGAATCGATGTACCCATAGCTACTGGGGAACGGCTTCACACCATCTGGGAGTTTGAGGAGCTTCTTATGAGAGGTGCCGTTCAGTATGTGCGGCCCGACGTGTGCATGGCTGGGGGTTTGACTCACACTAAGAAGATAGCGGCTTTGGCTGAGGCACATAACGTTAAGGTTGCTCCTCACAATCCTCTAAGCCCGGTCAGTACAACAGCCTGTGTGCAGCTGGATGCATGCATCCCCAACTTTGGAATACAGGAGTACCCGTATGATGAGGGGATTCCCCCAAAAAGTGAGCTGTTCAAGTATCCTTTGAGGGTGGAGAAGGGCTACCTCATAGTCCCGGACAGTCCTGGGATAGGCATCGAGTTGAATGACGATAAGCTTGGGGACTACCCGTACAGGCCTCGGAAGTTCGTGACGCATCTTGGCGAAAATGGCTCAGTGATAGATCTGTGAAAGAGCTGCATGGGTCAAAGTGCCAAAGATAATTTTGGGCTGGAGTTCGGGTCAACCAGAAAAGAAGTCTGTAAATGTCTTGACGGTTGGCCATTGATACGTCATGGATGACGGAGACGATACAATTCTGGGAGACGCAAGACAGATCCTAGAAAAAGCGGATGGGCCAAAGTAATCTTTTTAGGCAAAACCTGTTAACACTTAAATAAAACATCCATATTGTAAAGTCCATTACCGGATTAGGCGGTCTGAATGAGCAAGACTACAGATGTCGGAGATCTGAAGGTTGGCAGCTACGTGATTGTTGACGACGAGCCCTGCCGCATAGTCGATCTAACAAAGTCAAAACCTGGCAAGCATGGTTCAGCGAAGGCTAGGGTCGTCGCGATCGGAGTCTTTGACAGCGTGAAGAGGAGTTTCGTGAAGCCCGTGGACGCTCAGGCCGAGGTGCCCCTCATCGAGAAGAGAAGCGGCCAAGTCATCGCGGTTCTCCCAGCGGCTGCTCAACTGATGGACCTTGAGACGTATGAGGTTTTCGAGGTCCCGTTTCCGGAGGATCAAGCCCTGCGATCGAAGCTTGCTCCAGGCGTCGAGGTTGAATACTGGCGTATCTCAGCCAGAACCAAGATAATGCGGACAAAGGGGTAGCAGACGTCAACCGTCAATCTTTCTTTCTTCATGTATCTCGTTGACCACGCCCTCGATTACATTTATTGCTTTATCGATGTGTTCTTTCTCGATTCCTCTATGAGTGACCATTCTGACTACATTCCCATCCCGGGTCAGGGCGAGTAAGCCGTGTTCCCTCAACTTTGAAGCGAATTGGTTGGAGGTAGCCCCTAACCCACTTACATCAACGTGAACTATGTTTGTCTGGACGATATTCAAGTTAACCAGGATTCCATTTAGCCTGGTTAAACCCTCAGCCAGGAGTCTCGCATTTCTGTGATCTTCCTCTAATCGATCGATCATCTTCTCAAGAGCGATTATTCCAGGGGCCGCTATTATTCCAGCTTGACGCATGCCTCCGCCAAGAATCTTCCTTATCTTCCTAGCTCTCTCTACGAAGTATTGATCTCCAACAATTATCGAACCGATAGGGCAACTTAACCCCTTAGATAGGCAGAACATCATGTTATCAACGTATTTTGTGAAATCCTTCACATCGACTCTCATCGCAACAGCGGCGTTAAAGATTCTCGCGCCATCCATATACAGCCTCAGACCGTGAGCCTTGGCAACCTCACTGATTGCCCTTATCTGATCCGGCGCGACAACTGTTCCACCAGCCCTATTATGCGTATTCTCGATACATATCAAAGTCGTCTCGGGGAAGTGAATGTCCTTTGGTCTTATCGTCGCTTCAACATCGCGTGGGTCGAGAACCCCGAGAACGCCCCTTACCGGCAGTGGAAGCAACCCCCCTATAACAGATAATCCCCCAACCTCGTACCAGTAGATATGGGACTCCGACTCTAAGATCACTGAGTCTCCGCGTTTCGTATTGCTCATCAGGGAGACTAAGTTAGCCTGCGTCCCACTGGTAACGAGCAGCGCCGCCTCTTTACCCATCTTTTCGGCGGCCATCTCTTCCAGTCTGTTGACCGTCGGATCCTCCCTGAATACGTCGTCGCCGAGTTCTGAGTGTCTGATTGCCTCCAGCATCTCTTCAGTGGGGAGGGTTACCGTGTCGCTCCTCAGGTCGATAAATTCCTTCACCTTCGACATTTTGGCAGCGCCTTCCACTTTGCGCAAAGGATAATGCAAGTGATTATTTGAATCTTACTGATCCTACTTCACAGTATCTATTCTCAGAAACACGGGAAAAATCCAGGTGGTATCGCTTCTCGCACGATGGGAATCATGCCTGCCGGCTCATCCGCCTCTTTTCCATCAGAAAACATCTGGAGTCGGCGGATTAAGCGCTGCTGAACGCTTGATCAGGCCTAGGTGTAGATGTTATCTACTTTGGTTATGGGTAATGCACATTTCTAACAGTTTCGCGTTAGACCATTATGCTTTCTGATGGAAGTTGGAAGACGTCTGACAATAAGCAGGAATAACCGCAAATATGAAAATGAAGTAGACTACCTTGCGGCAAACCACTACTTGATGCGCAAGTTCGTAGCGTTCTATTTGCTCTTAATTCAACAGAAGGTTTAGATCTAAAGAGTCTGTGATCCAGTGTCGGACGAGGATTCTTCCTGAGGCATTACCAAGGTCGGCGGTTCAGTTTCGGCAATCTCAATGGACTCAATTCCTCCTGTGGTCGCAACTTCTCCCGGCACTTCTTGGATAGGTATAGTTTCAGCGGGTGATACAGGAACGCTTTCTGAAACAACTTCGGCGACTTTTACTTCTGCAGTTGGCTCCGGTGTGACTTCGGGTTTTCCAACAGTCGTTGCAGTAATTTTCATTATGGAACTCCTTATGTCATCCAGCTCTTTTTTGGTAGCTTCAAGCCCCAGTGTGATTGCGCCGTTTTGGCAGCTGTACGTATCTTCATCAAGCTCCCCAGTGGCGTGATGAATCTCAAGATTCGCCAGGAACAATTCTAACGACCTCATCTGTTTCTCTAGAGTATCTGCTCTCGCGTTCATCTTGTCAACAAGCGATTTCTGGCGGCTCTCCAATTCCGACGTAACCTCGGCCAGTTCCCCTGCTATATACTCATGCGTCGACTGCGATATTCTGGCTGTCGCAAAGAGATCGTTTAGGACCTGTTTCTTCTTCTTTGTCAGATCTAATTCTCTGCAGACCAGATCGAAAGTGTATTTCCACGAAATCAAATT
>Ga0315314_1003457_pt1 | contig 12340 bp, 10 predicted proteins | sample TDP9_MG_FD_203631 | JGI IMG/M metagenome (GOLD analysis project Ga0315314, IMG submission 203631) | Freshwater sediment microbial communities from Lake Towuti, South Sulawesi, Indonesia - TDP9 | ecosystem: Environmental > Aquatic > Freshwater > Lake > Sediment | place: Indonesia: South Sulawesi...
GTAGGAAAGAAATTCGATCCGACGAGGCATGAGGCGATCGGCTTCGTTTCTTCTGCCGACTATGAGGATGGTACTGTGGTACGAGAGTTCAGGAGGGGATATGTTTTGGGCGACAAGGTTGTCAGGGCCAGCATAGTTGAGGTCGCACGAAAGCAGAGTACGGAACCTACATAGAGACTGGTACGAAGGCTATTGATGGGTAAAATGTGAGTCAACATGCAAGCCGTACAAGGCTTAACCTCGCGACGAACTCTTTTTCGCTTCCGCAGGTGCTCTGTTACTGCAAGTAACGTTTATAAACCTCAATCCGTTACCTTGAGTAACAGTCCAAGCACAGAACCACTCAGTTGAGGTGTGTATGATGCCAAAGATCCTCGGCATAGATCTTGGGACAACCAACTCCGCAGCTGCCGTAATGGAGGCTGGCAGACCAGTTGTCATCCCAAGCGCTGAAGGACCAACGATGGCCGGAAAGATGTTCCCCTCTATCATTGCCTTCACTAAGGAAGGGGGTCTGCTTGTTGGGGAACCAGCAAAGCGTCAAGCGGCCTCAAATCCTGAAGGCACAATCATTGAGATCAAAAGGAAGATGGGGACTCCCTCTCCAGTCTCAGTATTCGGAAAGGAGTACACGCCTCAGCAGTTATCCGCATTCATATTGCAGAAGATAAAGCGTGATGCCGAAGCCTTTTTGGGTGAGAAGGTCGATACGGCTGTAATTACTGTTCCAGCTCATTTTGATGACAATCAAAGACAAGCTACGAAAGATGCTGCAGAGATCGCGGGCTTCAAAGTTACCAGACTGATTAACGAGCCGACTGCAGCTTGTCTTGCATATGGCTTGGACAAGCTTGGCAAGAAGTTGAAGATAATGGTGTTCAGCTTCGGCGGAGGCACTCATGATGTCACACTTATGGAAATGGCCAAAGCACCAGATCCGAAGTCGGGCAGAGAAGTGGCCACCTTTGAGGTTCTTTCGACGAGCGGAGACACAAAAACTGGTGGTGCAGACATCGACAATGTAGTCAGAGACTGCTTGGTAGAAGAGTTCCAGAGAACAAACGGAATCGATCTGAGAGCTGATAAGATGGCTATGACACGCCTCAAAGAGGCTGCTGAAAGGGCCAAAATAGAGTTATCCTCAATGGTGACGACCGATGTCGACTTGCCGTTCATCGCTCAAGATGCTTCAGGACCTAAGCATTTCCACATGACTCTTGGCAGAGCCAAACTGGAGGAGCTGGCTCGACCGATCGTCCATCGGATTGAGACTCCGATCAGGCAGGTCCTGGCCGGTGCCAAGGGCGGTGCAATAGAGCCTAAGGACATAGACAAGATCATCCTCATCGGTGGGCAAACTAGGATGCCTCTGGTGCGAAAATTCGTTGAGGATTTCATGGGCAAGTCTGCTGAACTAGGAGTAGACCCGATGGAATGTGTGGCAGTCGGCGCCGCAATCGAGGCAGCGGTGATGACGGGTGAAGTTAGAGATCTTCTTCTTCTAGATGTTACACCGCTCTCGCTCGGTGTGGAGACCCTCGGCAGAATCTTCACGAGATTGATAGAGAAGAATACAACAATACCAACAAGAAAGAGTCAGATTTTCTCGACAGCAGCAGACTTTCAGACAATGGTCACCGTTCACGTTCTTCAAGGTGAAAGACCAATGGCCACCGATAACGTCTCCTTGGGCATGTTCAATCTCACAGGCATACCTCCTGCTCCAAGAGGCGTGCCGCAAATAGAGGTTACCTTCGACATTGATGTGAACGGAATCCTGAACGTCACTGCAAAGGATATGGCAACTGGAAACCAACAGAAGATCACGATCACTGCCTCTACCAAGCTGTCAGAAGCGGAAAAGCAGCGGATGATAAAGGAAGCGGAACAGTTCGCTGAGCAAGACAGGATGAAGAAGGAGGAAGCAGAGGCGCGCAACAACGCCGACTCTCTGATATACACCGCCGAGAAGACTAAGACCGATCTAAAAGACAAACTTGGAAAGGACAATATCGAAAGGATAGACAAGGGACTCTCCGAACTGAAGGAGGCCCTTGCAGGAAAAGATGTGCCCAAGATAAAGGAGAAGACTGACGAACTGGCGAAGGTACTGCAGCAGGTCGGCACAGCCGTGTACCAACAGGTGAGTAAGCAGGAGGCGCCTCCCCCGCCGAAGACAGAGAAGCAACATGACAAGGTGGTGGATGCCGACTACAAAGTAGTCGATGAGGAGAAGAAATCGTAATTCTTGCCCAAGAAATGAACGGTCTGGTTCCAAATGAAGAGAGACTACTATGAGATCCTCGGCATACCTAGGAACGCGACAAAAGAACAAGTGAAAGATGTATACAGGAAACTGGCACTTCAGTATCACCCCGACAGAAACAAGTCTCCTGACGCTGAGGAGAAATTCAAAGAAGTCTCCGAGGCATATGCCGTTCTCTCTGACGATGAGAAGAAAACTCAATACGATCAGTTCGGACATGCCGGAATTGACCAGAGATACACATGGGAGGACATATTCAGGACAACGGACTTCGAGTCCATCTTCAGAGATCTGGGCTTCGGGTTCGGAGGTTTTGGCAGCATCTTCGAAAGCATCTTTGGTCGCAGAGGACCTTGGCGGGAAGAAAGGCCTCGAAGAGGACCGGACCTCAGATACGATTTGGAGATTTCACTAGAGGAAGTAGCGACCGGCACGGCGAAGGAGATCCCTGTTCCAAGGAGAGAGGTCTGCGACACCTGCGATGGTAGGGGAGCGCGAAAGGGCACTGAACCCAAGACCTGTCAGCGTTGCCGAGGTACAGGACAGATTGAACGTGTTCAAGAAGCAGGGTTCGCCAGAATCGTTAGAGTTCAGACCTGTGACCGGTGCGGAGGCAGAGGAGTCATAATCGAATCTCCATGCCCGAAATGTCGAGGAACCGGAATCACCGAGCAGAGGCGCAGGATCACCTTGAAAGTTCCACCGGGCGTTGAGAGCGGTATGCAGCTGCGAATGGCTGGAGAAGGAGATTCAGGTGGCTCTGGGATTCCTCCGGGCGACCTGTTCGTTCACATAATCGTGAAACCTCACGACATCTTTGAGAGAGATGGAAGCAACCTATACTGCGAAGTCCCAATAGGATTCGCAGAGGCAGCCCTCGGTGCGGAGATAGAAGTTCCTACATTGGAGAGTCGCGCCAGCCTACGCGTTCCTGAAGCGACACAGACAGGCACGGTTTTTCGCTTGAGAGGAAAGGGACTACCAGAGTATCGTGGACGAGGTAAGGGAGATCAGCTGGTTCGAGTCGTCGTTAGAACACCCACGAACCTTAGCGAGAAGCAGAGAAGGCTCTTAGGCGAGTTGAAGAAAGAAGAACGCCTTCAAAGGTCTTGAATTCCCGAACTCTTTATCATAGCTGTATGCAATTGTGGTTCTGTCTATAGTCCTATGCAGTTCTCGCCTTTCTCAACGCATCCTATGATGCAGTAGAACTCGAAGTCTGAGCTGGCTATGTTTCTGAATCCATGCAGCTCGTTCGCTGCAAAGTAGAACACGTCCCCGGGATCTGCCTCAAAGCTTTCACTCTCCATTGTCACTTGACCCTTTCCTTTCGTAACAATGATCTCCTGTTCCCACGGATGCTTGTGCGAAGCCAAGTAACCCTCTGGCTTGATCGTGAAATGTCGAAGGGCAAAGTGATGCAGATATTCGTCGCCCCCGGTTCGCAGATCCGATATCCACCTAATCGTCACACCTTCAGCGTCGCTTCCGTAGGCTTCCTTCACGTCGTACGCCATGATTTCATCTGCTCTTCTCTTGATCATTCTCAACACCTCTCACAGTGAGGCATCATACGGACCTGTGAATTCTGTTCTAGACCGTTATTACGGCTTTCGCCTCTACAACCTTGTCTAGAAATGCGGCGTATCCCATCATCGCGACTGAAGGGGCTAGGTCGCTCTCACCTATCGCTCTCTTGTGAGCCGCCTCAGAACATGCATAGAACCTTACCTTAGAATCTCTCAGAAGCCGTCCGAATCTCTCTCCGATATCTGGATCCACCTTCTCCGCGGCTCCGGTCCGAGCAAGCACAACTCCATCGGCATACAAGAAGACATCAACCTCCAGATTCATGCTTGACGCTGTTTCAGCTAGGTAGAGTAACGATGATGTTCTGCCTACTTCCTCTGGTCCCCAGCCGAAGAGCAACACTACTCTGTCTGCCATGTCCTCATTCTCTCCTAGCATCCTGCAGCTATGCAGAGTAGCCTTGGTAGTCCACTGATCTTGCACAGAACTCCTCTGGCACTGCTTGTACCTCTCTTGAAGAGGCTTTCAAACTTCTCGGCGGTGATCCCTGCGTCGTCCCGAATGGTCTTGACCATTGGTAGAGAAGACCACTTCTCGTAGTACTGTCTCACAATGCGGATACATGTCCAGTGGGCTTCGGTAAGTTCCATTCCGAACTGTCTCTTCGCGATTTCTCCTGCAATCTCTTCATTCCACCTGCGAGAGTCGACCATGTATCCTTCATCATCAAAGAGGCTTGACATGTGTTTCACTACTGCTGTCAAGATAGGGATTCCATCTGAAAAGAATCACTGTTTCTGGCTGCCGCACTGTGTATATATGGCTCGTCTCCTATCGGAGAGTGGGTCGACCATGCATGAGTGGGGTAGCCTTTCCGTGCAGGGTGACAGCGGTTCATCCGCATTACGACGCCTACGGTAACGAGTATGTATGCGTGGAGTTCTCTGTAGAAGCGCAGCGTCCTCCTAGCGTCATCCAGATGCCCAAGGAGGCTCCTGAAGAGCTTTCGGCCGTCATACCGATCGTTTCTCAGATCCCGAAGATGATGGTTCACGGAAAAGCGTACAGCAACAGGCTCGTTCTCTTTCTCACTGTTCAAGAGTGGGAGCGAATGGAGCGGAAATATCAGTATGGTGACGACGCTGAAGTCAGCATTGGAAGAGACGGATCTATCAGCGTAAGAGTCGTGCGGGGATAGAGGCGACAGCATCCATTAGACCAGTCTAATTCAGAAAGGTTCTAGGCTGGCTCACATCGAAGGCCAGTTCTCAGGATTGAAACATGCCGGAAGTAGCCAATGGTGAGGAGCTTCGAAGGTGTGGTTTCTGGAATGTTGGCGATTTTCTGAACGTTAAGCGTCGCTCCCAAGACCTAAAGCTTTGATCCACTATTCTTGTCCTTTGTCCAGATCGCAAGAGCGGTATGAGGGCCCTATGCGCCTGTCATCTCTCCACAAGGCTCGTGCAGCTGCATTTCTTCTTCTACTTGTAAGCATTCTGTTCGGGCTAGTCTTCACAAGTTTCTCGACTGTGTACGTCAGGCTTGTCGTGTCTCCAAGGGATTGGTCGAAAGGAGTCAAGATCGCGGACACCTCACCTAGTGCAGCATTTCTGACGGCTATCATTGATGGGTTTGACAGGATTCACGTGGTTTTCACTGACAGGCGGGCCGACCACGAGACTGTGCTCTACATGAAGGTGGATGCAACCGGAAAGACACTAGTTCCCGCTTTTCAGGCATCAGACAGTTGGGCTGCTTCCACTTCACCATGTATGGCGGTGGATTCGGCTGGAAACGCGCACATTGTTTGGGTGGACAATAGAGATGGAAACGACGAGATATATTACACGAAGATCGATGACTCAGGCATAAAGACCGTTTTCGACAAGAGACTGACACTAGATCCAAGGCAGAGTTTGGCACCAGCCGTTGCCGTTGACTCGAAGGGCAACATCCACATCGTTTGGCAAGATCTGAGAGAAGAGATACGGGTATTTCCTGTCAACTTCGAAGTGTACTATCTCAAACTCGATAATAACGGAAATGTTCTCGTTCCGGAGAGAAGGTTGACACCGGCGGACACGAGATACTCTTTGGGCCCATCCATTGTAGTCGATCGTGAGGATCGAGTCCACGTACTATGGATCGATAACAGGGACACCGAGCATTTGCCGTTCCATGAGGTGTTTTACAAAAGGTTGGACTTAGACGGAAACGCGTTGACCGAGGACAAGAAGATTACCGCCATATCTAAGAGGGTGACTCCTCCCAGAGCGCCCAGTCCAATAATTGATTCTCATAGCAATTTGGTGCTTACTTTTCTGGATGAGAGACCTCGCCTAAAATACGGGATCTACCTGAAGCGGCTTGACTTCAATGGCACATCTCTGGGACCAGATTTGGGAGTCACCTCCTCTTCAGGAGTTCTTGGTGGGTACGCAGGTCCTCCAAAATCCACGATCGATCCGAGCGACCGAGTCTACGTCGTCTCTTCAGACTTGAGATCTGACTGGGGAATGCAGAAGCTGTACAGAGACGGATATTTTCATGTTCTATTTGACGATTCGAAGTTCACGCCGCTCTATTTTGAATTCAGGAAACAACTCTATCGAGTTAAGCTAGACGCCGGAAAGGTTCTGGATGAAGACTGGATCACCTCAGAGCTCGTAAGCTCGATGATGCCTTCAATCTGCACCGATTCACGTGGAACTATGCATCTGGTCTGGCTTCAGACGAGAGACAAGCTAAGCACTATCAGCTACGCCAACAATGCCAACCCTGTGAGCCTGCTCGTCGGCTCGATCATTACAGAGTATCGTCAAAGGATCCTGTATGATTGGCAGGTCGCCCTTACTGTATTCTTATTCTTCGTGATGCAGGAGTCTTTCTTTCTAGCCGTATTCTTAATAGCGGCGGGTCTAGTTATTGTCTGCATAAGACGGGGTTTCGGATCTAAGATACAAGCCGAGACGAAAATAGTTGTCGTTCAGCTACTTGTTTTGGTCTTTGTAAAAACTGCGATTGTTAATCTCCTTCCGATTTCTATGATGTATCCACGTGGAGTCTCACAGTTCCTGACAGGTTTTCCTGCGGTCATGATGACTGTCGTCGTTGCAGTAGCTGGTAGGATTGAAATGGCAACGAAAAGTAGGCAGATACTAGTTGCTTTCAGTTGCGAACTGTTGAATCTCTTCTATACTCTGTGTCTCATCGCTCCTATGGTTTTAGAACCCGTATACTAGTTGACAACTATTCTAGGCGAGGTAGCATGCCACGTATCTGTCGCCGATGCGTCTCAGCTCAGGTTCCTCTTTCATGCATGTCTCCTTGGCGTAGAGGCATCGTTTCTGGAACCTGCAGCCTGCAGGAAGGTCAACGGGGCTTGTAACTTCTCCCTTTATCGGTATCTCTCCGACCTTGATCTCTGGATCCGGAACAGCGACCGCCTTTAGCAGAGCCTTCGTATACGGGTGAATCGGGTCATCTATTAGCGGTTCTGTGGGGCCCATCTCGACTATTTTTCCAACGTACATTACAGCGATCCTGTCGCACATATATTTCGAAACGGCTAGGTCGTGTGTTATGAATACGTACGTTAAGCCCAGTCTGTCCCTTAGTTCAAGCATCAGGTTCAGCATCTCGGTTCGTATCGAAACATCTAGCATGGAGACGGGTTCGTCCGCCACTATGAACTTCGGGCGCAGCACCACAGCTCTGGCCACACCTACTCTCTGCCTTTGACCCCCGCTTAGCTCATGTGGAAAACGATACATTATTTCTGGGAGAGGGGTGAGATGCACCGACTCAAGGGCATTAAGAACCATCTTTTGCTTCTCTGACTCATCGCTTGCAGCCTTGTTGAGTTCTATCGGCTCTGCGACTACGTCAAAAACCATCTTCCTTGGGTTGAGGGATTCGTACGGGTCTTGGAATATGATTTGCATTCTTCTTCGAAGAGCCTTCATAGAGTTCTTGTCAAGTTCGAAAAGGTTTCTCTCGTCAAATACGACCTTCCCTGAGGTGGGCTCGACAAGTCTCAGAAGAAGTCGTCCTGTCGTCGTCTTGCCGCATCCGCTTTCACCAACAAGTCCAAAGATTTCTCCATCTGCAATGTCGAAGCTTACGCCATCCACTGCTCTCAGGAACTGCTCTTTTCCGCCGAACAGGGAGGAGAGGAAGCCTCTTCGAATCGGAAACCATTTCGTTAGGTCTTGGACCTTGATTAGTTTCTCCATATCCGATGCCTCTCATGAAACTGCATGACAGGCAACTAGGTGATTCCGTCCGAGGTCTCGTATCTCAGGTTCTTGACGTTGGCACACGTCCATTGCTGTCGGACATCTTGGATGGAAGCGGCAGCCCTTGGGTGGGTTGAGAAGGTCCGGTGGAAATCCAGGAATGGACGATAATCGCTTCTTTGCACCTCTTATGCTCGGGAAGGCGGAGATCAATCCTTTGGCGTATGGGTGCCTTGGATCCTTGAAGATAGCAAGTGTGTCGGCCAGTTCAACGATCTTTCCGGCATACATTACCGCAGTCTTTTCGCATATGTCGGCAATGGTCGATATGTCATGGGATATCAGCATGAAGGATAGGTGAAGTTTCTCCCGTAGGTCGACCAGTAGCTTCAAGATCTGAGCCTGAACAATTACATCAAGAGCTGTAGTTGGTTCATCGGCTATCACAAAGTCTGGGTTGCACACTAGGGCCATAGCGATCATGGCTCGCTGCCTCATTCCCCCACTGAACTCGTGGGGATAGTTGTTGGCTCGCGACGGATCGATCCCTACGAGCATAAGGACTTCCTGAACCCTCTTGTTGGCTTGTGCACGGCTAACGTTCTGGTGAAGCATGATGGCTTCGGCTATCTGGTCGCCAATCTTGTGGACTGGACAGAAAGCGTTCATCGAGCCTTGGAAGACCATCGCCATCCTTTTCCATCGAACTTGCTGGCGTACCTCTTCTTCGCTTTTCCTGAGGATGTCCATGCCATCGAAGATCACGCTCCCATCCAAGATCTTTGCGTTGGACGGTAGGAGCTTCAAGATCGTCAATCCCAAGCTTGTCTTTCCGCATCCTGACTCTCCTGCGAAGCCTATCGATTCACCTTTGTTCAGTTCAAAGGATACTTTGTCGACGGCGTTCACATCGCCTTCCAAGGTGCTGAAGTGCATCGTGAGTTCTCTGACTTCCAGTAGGGGTGGCATGCCGCTATCTCCTTCTTAGTCTCGGGTTCAAAACCTCTTCGAGGGTTCTACCTATAAAGACGATACTCAGTGCGAGCAGCAGTAATGCCGCCATGGGCGGAGCAATCCACCACCAAGCCATCGAGGCGAAGCCGCCGAAGTTGTAGGCCTCGTTCAGCACTTTTCCCCAAGACGGAAAGAGCGGATCCCCGAATCCGAGCACACTTAGGCCAGCTTCGGTCATTATGGCTCCAGGTATCGAGAGGACAAATGAGTACGTCAGTAGAGGAACCGTTTGAGGAGCTATGACCTTGAACATTATGTAGAGATCACCGCCTCCTGCAGCTCTAACCGCCTCGACGAAAGGCCGTTCCTTGAGGGAGAGGACCCACGCTCGAAGTTGCCTCGCCAACCCCATCCATGATAGTAGAGCAAGAATTGAGATAATCATGTATATGCCCCGGCCGAACACCAACATGACCAGTATTATGATTGGGAGCGTGGGTGTCTGGATAAGTGTATCCGCTAAGAACATGAAACCTTGATCAACCGGTCCTCCTTTGTAACCGGCTATCACTCCTACTACGACCCCGAGTACAACTGCTATCGACGCCGACAGGATGCCCACGATAAGTGAGACTCGAGTTCCATATACGAGTTGAGAGAAGATGTCTGCTCCCTCGTGATTCGTGCCTAAGATGCCGTACGCTTTTCCTGGGATCTTGAAGGACACGGGGCTCATTGTGACTTTTACTTGACCAGCGTCTCCCGTGATTCCCTCGTCTAGGATCGATACGGTCAAGCCAATCGTGTAATCTGTCTTAGATGAGAAAATCATCTCAGCTGGATTGCGGTCGAGTATGCTGACTCCCAACCTTCGTGCGAGCGTCGGGTCTCTTGAATGAATCGTGATTCTGTTGTCTCCAAGACGTGAGAAGTCTGAACTTCTCCAAGGAGGATACGAGTCATAAACGATGAACGTTTTGGCGTCGGAATTCCTAGTAATTGACACCGAGAATCTGTATGTCACCCCCACAAGCTTGGTGACCGTTATCCCAATCGGAAGAAGGGCTACGAATGTCTTTGGCGGGCCATAACCGTATCCGAAGTCATATCTCAGTGTCAGTTCGGTTTCCCCATTGCCCTCCACGCCACTTCGCTGATAGTATATCGTAAGATCAGGGCCCCCGCTGTCAAGTCTCAGAAGGCTTACGTGAGTACCGTGGACCTTGCGGCTCCAATCGTCAGACCCAATTCGTATGAACAGATTCCTTGGAAGATCTTGGAGTCCCGGAAGTGCTGTCACCCATATTGGCATCGCTAGATCGTCTGCCACATGTGTCTCATAAATCGGGTCGTGTGTGGCTATTACGGGTGCGAAGACCGCAACTACAATGTTTGCGACGAGCACTATGATCCCGAATATCCACATCTTTCTTCGCATCAACAACTGGACGGTCTGGCGGCGATGAAGCCCAAATCTGGCCAGTATGAGGCGCCTGCGATCTTGTGATGTCATCTCAACCGAACTCTTGGATCTAGATGGGATATTGCGATATCGGCAATGAACAGAGAGACTGCTGTTATCACAGCCTGCATGAAAAGAACGGCTTGTACAGCCGGGTAGTTGTAGGAAGAGATGGCTTGGAATACATATAGTCCCAGACCATACCAAGAGAAAACGGTTTCTGTGATTATCCAGCCGCTGACGACCCCAGGCACGGACAGAGCGACAGATGTAACGACAGGAGGAGTTACGTTCCTGAGTACGTGGCGCCTCATGATGCGTTTCTCCGGCAGGCCTTTGGCCTTTGCAGTAAGAACATAGTCTTGCTCCATCTCAGTGATGGCGAGGTTCCTGAAGTAATATGTCCTAGCTCCGAAACCAGTTATCACAGACGCCATCAATGGTAATACAAGGTGCCAGAGATAATCCAGAACTCGCACGAAAGGATCAGGCGGAAGAAAAGGACTTGTTGTGCCAGAGATCGGGAAGAGCTTTATGCCCCACGCAACCCTTGGAAACCAGGCTAGAAACATCAGCAAGATGAGGCCCATAAGCCATATCGGCATTATGTATGAGAAGATGCTCGACTGGATTATCACGGAGTCAACTCTCTTTCCTCGTCTGGTCGCAGTATACAAACCGATTGATAGGCCAATGACGAAGTCCAATAAGATGGAGGATCCTGAGAGAATGACCGTATTTGGTAGTCTCTCCATTATTTCATTGACGACAGGTTGCCTAGTAAGAAATGAGAAGCCGAACTCTCCTCTGAATAGGTTCAGAACATATCTGACGTATTGGTGTGGGAAGATAGGTTCATCGAGTCCAAACTGTTTTCTAATCAGGATCTTCTGATCAGGCGGGGCGTCTAGGTCTATAAGAAATCGGGATGGGTCGATACCCATGACGTAGGTCGGAACGACCCGCAGCAATACGAATTGCATGGTCACTACAGTTACTACGAGTACTACTCTGTCTAGCCCTCTCTTGGCAAGGTATCTGCCTAGATCAGGCAATCATTTTCGCCACAAAAAGATGGGGGAGGTTTTAGGTCTTAGGTTTACTAGGACACTTTCGCTGCTGCCCCGCGTTTCTTTCTGAACCAGAGTGCCGCTCCCACTAGAGCAGCCAATATGATGACAATTGTTGCAATCAGCGACTTGGCAAGGTACACCGTCATGGTCATGGATGCTACTTTTGATACGAAACCGAATGGCAGATCTTGTTGCGCCTTCACGTTGACCGACAAAGTGCCTGACATGGGTAGCTCTGCTATGGCAAACCTGTAGAGACCGTCCTTGACATGCTTAGCCGCATATGCCTTGCCATCGACAGTTACAGACACTGTGGCGTTGGTAACCGGTCTATTCCCGTAGTCTGTGATCTTTAGTTCGACTTCGATTGGCGCGTCGTCGGCGAACGCACTGGTTGGAAGCTTCGTGAATGAGACTGTGAGCCCCTTCTCAGGATGCCTCATGTAGTACATAGGATTCCATATGCTTACCAGATGGGATCCTGGAACCAGCTCCTTCAAAACCCATGCGCTCTGACCGACTAACATGGTGAGGCCCTTGACCGTTGGGTGAGAAAGTTTCGCTGGGTCGTCCTTCTTGGGATCCTTGAGCTTCGAATAGATGTGTTCAGGCAGCGGGCGATAGCCCTCAGCGTCCCTTTGGTATGTGAAACTAGTGCCCTCCAAATACGCTATGAACGTCTGAGGGTTCGGTATCTCAGTCTTGTAGGTCTTCTTCTCGAAATCGCCATAGTATCTGCGTGTCTTCCATTCCTTGCCAGGATACCAGATCGTAAAGTTGTAGTCCTTTGCTGTTACAGGTTCTCCGTCGTGCCAAG
>Ga0315314_1003458_pt1 | contig 12340 bp, 10 predicted proteins | sample TDP9_MG_FD_203631 | JGI IMG/M metagenome (GOLD analysis project Ga0315314, IMG submission 203631) | Freshwater sediment microbial communities from Lake Towuti, South Sulawesi, Indonesia - TDP9 | ecosystem: Environmental > Aquatic > Freshwater > Lake > Sediment | place: Indonesia: South Sulawesi...
AAGGCTACGTCTTTCTCCACCGACAAGGCAAAGAGTTGATTCTCTGGATTTTGAAACACGAGTCCGACCTTTTGCGCCATGTCACAAATCAGGTGTTCAATCACCTTGAGTCCAGCAACCGTCAACTCTCCTTCAAGTTGTCCGCTATAGAAGTGGGGTATCAAGCCGTTGAAGCAGCGGCAGAGCGTTGTTTTGCCGCATCCGCTTGGACCTGTTAAAATGACGAATTCTCCTTTTTCGATGGTTAGCGACACGTCTCTTATGGAGGGCTTGGTTCCACCTGGGTACGTGTAGGTTAAGCCTTTTGTCTCAATTACTGCCATTGTTTTTGTGTCGCCGCTTTATCTGGCAGAGAATCATTGACACTAACTTAAGAGTAGCTACTCAAAACAGAGTTAACTCAACTTCTCCTTAAGCAACTTCACGCAACGTTTGAGGCTGGCTTCAACATCTCCGACGCCGTTTACCCCAGCCGAAACAGAGTGCCCACCGCCCATGCCTTGAAGGTATTCGCCCAATGGTTTGGCTATGTCTCTGCCCAAATGCACGCCCGTTTTCTCGTAAAAATCGCGGCTTGCCCGCATGCTTATCTGTATCTTTTCGTTGCGTTGGCCCGCCACAACTGCAACGTGTGCTCCTAGGGTGATTAGGGCGCGTGCGGCTGAAGCCTGATAGGCGCTTACGTGTGAAAACGCGATAAGCCAGTCGTTGATTTTCAAAAGTTTGGTTCGCTTTGAAGCTTTCAGTCTTGCTATGCGTTCGGAAGGGTCCATGGGCAAGGAAAGCAATGTCAAGGTTTCTTCGGGCTTCACTCCGATGTCGGTTAGGTCGGCAACAGCCTTAAACGTAGCTGAACTGGCGATGACGAAGTGACGGGTGTCGAAGGCGATGCCAAGGAAAAGAGCCTTGGCTTCCTCTTGTGTAGGCTTTACTTGGGCTTCTTTAAACAAGCGATACACAATTTCGCAAGTGGAAGAAGCGTTCTCATCTGCTACGCTCAAGGTAGCTAGGCGTTCGGTTTCAGGATGGCTTGCATGATGGTCTATTACAACCAGCGCAGCCTTTGACGCCCTGACCCTTTCACTCCAGTCGCCAAGCTGCTGAACGGTGTTGGTGTCTAACAGCACGATGGCTTCGGCGCTCTCGATTTGTGGCTCGGCTGTGAGTTTGGCTGGGAATGAACGCAGCATGAACTTTGAAAGTCGGCTTGGACCCTGTGCCGCCGCGATTTCTACGTTTAACGAGGGTCGCAAGCGCTGTATGAGGCGGGAGAAGGCAAAGGCTGCGCAGACGGCGTCTGGGTCGGCGTTGATGTGGCAGAGTGACAAGACGAGTTTGGCTTTTCGCTCGTCTAACAGCCTTGTTATTTCGTGGATTTGCACGTGAGTTCACTCAAGTAATCTTTAATCGAAGCGAACGCCCTTTCTGTGGCTTCTTTTGCCAGTTTTTCAACGTTGTAGTCTTTCATTAAAGGTGACAAACTTATTTCTACGTCGATGTTAACTGTGACTGGTTTGGTTCCTTCTGTGTCTATTGATATGTTTAAAGCCGAGATTTTGCGAGAAGAAACCTTAGAGTAAACATATTCTCTGGCGGCTTTTTCTCCAATCTCACAGAGTTTTTCCAGTTGCTCATGCGTCAACTCTGGAATGCCGATTTCTTCCAAAAATTGTTTCACCTAGGATTCTGAGGGCGGAGGTGAAACTGGGCTGAGGTCTCGTTGCAGTTTAGCCTGCAACTCTTTTGCTTGGCTTCGAAGGCGTTCTTCCTGCTTTCCAAGAACGCTTATTCTTGTGTTTAATAGTTCTTTGCGCTCGTTGAGTTCGGTTGTCACTTTAGCCTTCTCAGCTTTCACCAACAATGAACCAATCGACTTGTAAATAACGACGTTTTCATCGGTTTTCTCCAACTCGCTCAGCGCCTGCTCTGTTTCTGTGAGCTCCAACTCGAGCTGCTGCTTCTGCGTTAAGACTGTCTGCAAAGTCTGTTGCAGTTGCTGAAGCCTAAGCAGCCGCTCCTGAACCTGAGGCGGAAGCCTCGAAATCTCATCGCTCATACGTATTCCTCAAAGAACATTCTGAGCATTATTGTCTCTGGTTAATTAAGTGTTTTTGCATGTTGTTGAGATTGTCCTATTCTTTGTTCAACACTGAAAATCTATTGTTGAACGAACAATTCAGCAGGTCTAATTTGTCCGACAATTAAAACTCTATGTCCGACAATGAAGACTCCCTTTTATTGTGTCACAATTGAAATCTCTTGTGCCACAATGAAAATTATGACACCATTACGGGTTTGGGCTTCGTCGTTTAATGCCTTAGGGCGCTCCATCATTTTGAGACCTAAAACACTCTCAAATCAAAAATGTAGCATTTATTTGAAAGCGCTTACAACGCTGTATTGTGGATGACTTGAACAATGAATAAAGGAGCCTACCGCGAAATCATAGCACGCTTAATGCAGATTTCCAAGCCAACAGCGCAAGACCTAAACCTAATCAAGATGCAGGTCGCCAACAAACACAAGTTGAAAGCAATTCCACCTAACTCACTGCTGATTAAGCAATTAAAGCCACGAGAGAGACGCAAACTTCTGCCCATTCTTCGAAGAAAAATTGTCAGAACAATCTCAGGTGTCACAGTGGTAGCTGTGATGACAAAACCTGCGCCCTGTCCAAAAAGGGCACCCTGCGCTTATTGTCCTGGCGGTCCGCCCTTTGGTGTTCCGCAGAGCTACACGGGGCACGAACCAGCCGCCATGAGGGGCATACAGCATCGCTTCAACCCCTTTAGGCAGGTGACGAGTCGCATCAAGCAGCTTGAATCAATTGGGCACATGGTTGACAAGGTTGAATTAATCATAATGGGCGGCACCTTTCCAAGCTCCCCAAAACGCTATCAAACACGCTTTGTTCAACGATGCCTAGACGCTATAACTAAACAAAGGTCTCAGTCGTTGGAAGAGGCAAAGAAAAACGCTGAAAAGAGCCGTGTCCGCAACGTGGGCATCACAGTGGAAACAAGACCCGACTGGGCTAAAGAGAAGCATGTTGACCAAATGTTTGCCATGGGTGTGACCCGTGTGGAACTCGGCGTGCAAAACATATACGACGACATCTATCAGCTTGTCAACCGAGAGCACACGGTTCAAGACGTTATCGAAGCCACACGCATATTGAAGGACGCTGGATTAAAAGTAGCCTACCACATGATGCCAGGGCTGCCTGACTCCAACCTCAAACGAGATTTAGAAGCGTTCCAAAAGATTTTCACAGACCCCGACTTCAAACCTGACATGATTAAGATTTACCCATGCCTTGTTTTAAGAGGAACTCAAGCCTACGAATGGTGGAAGCGAGGCGAATACCAACCCTACACCACGCAAGAAGCAGCCGAACTCATAGTTGAAATCAAGAAAATTGTGCCGCCCTGGGTCCGCATCATGAGGGTTCAACGCGACATACCAGCACAACTGATTGAGGCTGGCGTAAACCAGAGCAACCTACGCGAACTGGTGCAGAGGAGGCTGAGGGAACAAAACATGCGTTGCCGCTGCATACGATGCCGAGAGGTGGGACACCGCTGGCTAACCGACAAGGTCAAGCCCAACCCTGACAACATTCGGGTTGTAACCAGCAAAGAAAAGGCTTCTCTAAGAGAGGAACTCTTCATCTCGATGGAAGACCCAGAAAACGACGTTCTGGTTGGTTACCTGCGACTGCGTGTTCCGTCGGAAAGGGCGCACAGACCAGAAATCAACTCTGAACCATGCTCAATTGTGCGGGAATTGCACGTTTATGGTCCGTTGGTTCCCGTTGGAAAACGCTTGGCTAAGGCTTGGCAGCACAAGGGCTACGGAAGCATCCTGCTGAATGAAGCCGAACGCATCTCTAAAGAAGACTACGACCGCAAGAAGGTTGTGATTACAAGCGCATTGGGAACAAAACAATACTACAAACGATTCGGCTACAATTACGATGGACCCTACATGTCAAAGGCTTTATAACAATAATATAATTAGGAATGGAGTAACTTTCCCTCTTTTCCATAGATGCTCGTGTTTTGTCATCACGTGCTTAGAAAAATTTTGCTACAACAAACAATCACCAATATTTAAAATTTATGGTGCAAATACACGAAGAAAATTACGAAAAATAGAATAATGCATATTGAATATGAGTAGTTGTAACGCTAGGATAAGACTACTACCTGATGTTGGAGAAATGAGATTTGGGTGAAGAGTTTTCAGGGTATAGGGGAGAAGCGCTTCAGCTTTTGAAACGTGCAAAGGCTGAGATAGGCGACATAATACGCATCGTTAAAGACGGCGAATCTTACGAGGGTATTCTCATTCCTCGCTCTGAATACGGAGACGACAAACACATAGTAGTCAAATTGAAAACAGGCTACAACGTGGGCGTGCGCATAACCCCAGCAACCAAAATAGAAAAAGTGGGCTTGGGAGCCAAACCCACCTTCGTTCCGCCAGCGCTTCCACCGCAAAAACCAGATCTGCCAAAAGTTGCCATTATAAGTACAGGCGGCACAATAGCCAGCCGAGTTGACTATCGAACAGGCGGAGTTCGCCCAGCCCTTTCTGCTAGCGACCTCTACAGCGTGGTTCCCGAACTCTCAGAAGTAGCCAACATAGACGCCGAGATTCTCTTTAGCCTTTTCAGCGAAGACATCACAGCCAAACACTGGTCAGAAATGGCAAAGGCAGTTGCAAAGAAAATCGAAAAGGGCGCGGCTGGAGTTGTGGTAGCCCACGGAACAGACACGCTTGGATACACAGCCGCAGCACTCGGCTTTGCCCTGCAAGACCTGTCCGTGCCCGTGATAATGGTGGCGTCTCAGCGCTCAGCCGACCGCCCGAGCTCGGATGCCGCAACCAACCTTATAGGAGCGGTTAACGCTGCAGCCTACGCGCCTTTTGCCGAGGTCGCCGTTGCCATACACGAAGCAACCAGCGACAAAGATATTGTGTTTCATCGTGGCACAAAGACCCGAAAATGCCACACCAGCCGACGAGACACGTTCAAATCAATCAACGCCACACCGCTTGCAAAAGCAACAGACGGCAAAATAATCATGCTCACAAAAGATTACCGCAAAAGAGACGCATCACGAAAACTGAGTTTGAAACCCAACTTCGACGAAAGAGCGGCACTCATCAAGTTTTATCCGTGTTTAAACCCCGAGGTCATCGACTGGCACGTTGACAAAGGCTACAGAGGCATAATCCTCGAAGGAACCGGACTCGGACACGTTGGCGGCTACATGTTTTCAGCCATTCGAAGAGCTGTTGAAAAAGGCGTGCTCGTAGCCATGACCTCACAGTGCATCTGGGGGCGAGTGGGCATGACGGTTTACGACCACGGCCGCGACCTCCTAGCCATAGGCGTGATTCCACTTGAGGACATGTTAGCCGAGACAGCACTTGTCAAGCTCGTGTGGGTGCTGGGACAGACTAAAAACGTGGAAGAAGCCAAGAAACTGCTTACAACAAACAGCGCCCATGAAATCTCGCCTCGAACCAAGTTCGAAGAGTCTCCAGGTGAAATCGAATGAGCATCGACTACACAAAAATAGGGCTAAAAGTGGGTCTTGAGGTCCACCAACAATTAGACACAACTGAAAAATTGTTCTGCTCCTGCAAGCCCGAACTCTTCAAGGAAGAGCCAGAAATCACGTTTCTACGGAGATTGCGCCCCACCCAAAGCGAGCTTGGACAGGTTGACCCCGCCGCTTTCTTCGAGTTTCAGAAGGGCATCAAAATACTCTATGAGGCTAATCGTGAAACATCCTGCCTAGTTGAGATGGATGAAGAGCCGCCTCACAACTTAAACCGAGAAGCGGTTGAAATTGCATTGACTGTTGCGCTGATGACGAATGCACGACCAGCCGCTGAGATTCACGTCATGCGCAAGACGGTAATCGACGGCTCCAACACCACGGGTTTCCAGAGAACGTGCATCATCGCGCTCGACGGAAGCATAGACGTAGACGGAAAGAAAACCCCAATCCAACTCGTAGCCCTAGAAGAAGACGCGGCAAGAAAAACTGGAGAGGAAGAGGGCGGAAGAACCATCCGCTACCGAATCGACCGATTGGGCATACCGTTAATCGAGGTCACAACAGCGCCGGTTCTCTACTCGCCTCAAGAAGCCGAAAAAACAGCCCTAACCATCGGTAGCATCTTAAGGGCGACTGGCAAGGTCAAACGTGGTTTGGGAACAATTCGCCAAGACCTGAACATTTCGGTTCCAGACGGCGCCCTCATCGAAATCAAGGGGGTTCAAGAGTTAGAGTTGGTCTCCAAAGTCATCGAATACGAGGTAGAGCGCCAAATTAACCTCTTGAAGATAAGAGACGAACTCAAAAAACGAGGCTTAACCGAAAACGACGTCAAAGATGAGTTTTTGGATGTCACAAAGGTTTTTGAAAGAACCAAATGCAAAGTGATTAAGAAAGCCTTAGACGAAGGCAAAAGGGTTTTGACAGTGAAACTGCCTCGATTCGCCAACCTGCTCAAAACAGAGCTTATGCCTAGAACACGGCTTGGAACCGAGATGGCTGACCGAGCCCACTTTTGGGGCAGAGTGGGCGGCATTTTCCACACAAACGAGTTGCCAGCATACGGAATTACAGCTGAAGAAGTTAATCAGGTAAGAGAGCTAGCGAAAGCAAGTGAGCAAGACGCTGTGGTGCTTGTGGCTGACAATTTGGAAAACGCAGCCGATGCCTTGAGGGCTGTTGTTGAGAGAGCCAGGGAAGCGTTGAGGGGTGTGCCAGAAGAGACACGCGGAGCCAATCCAGACGGCACAACCCGTTATATGAGACCGCGCCCAGGAGCCGCACGGATGTATCCAGAAACCGATGTGCCGCCCATTCAGATTAGCGAAGGCTATTTGAAACTGTTGTGTTCTCGTCTTCCCGAACTGCCAGAGCAGAAAATGACCCGCTTGATGAAGGAGTATTGGCTTAATCAGAAGTTAGCCAAACAGGTTTTGGATTCAGAGTACGCGCAGATTTTCGAAAAGGTTGCCAAACAGACCAAGGTTTCGCCCACTGTCATCGCGGCTGCTTTGACTGAGACGTTCAAGGGTTTGAGGCGTGAAGGAGTTGAAATCGAAGGCGTCAGCGACGAGCAGATTCTTGAACTGTTTTGTTTGATTGACGCTGGAAAAGCAGCAAAAGAAGCTATACCCGATATTGTTTCTTGGTTAGCGAAGCACAAGGACGCCTTAGTGAAAGATGCGCTAGAGAACCTGGGACTAGGGATGCTCGCAGAAGCCGAACTTGAATCTGCTATCAATGAAATATTACACGAAAACAAGATTTTAGTTGAGAAAAAGGGCAAAGAAGCATTTAGCACACTTATGGGTTTAGCTATGAAAAGGTTTCGAGGCAGAGCCAACGCCGAGGCAGTCGCTCAAGTCTTGAAGAAAAAATTGGGACAGTAACTGTTAAATTCTCATTTGTTTATTCAAGAGGAGAAAAAGAGGAATCCGCAATGGTTACCGCTTTTATTCTGGTGAAAGTGGGCACGGGCGAGCAATTGAACTTCGCTAAGTCAGCCAAGGAAGAGATAAGCAAGATAGAGGGCGTGGTCAAGGTCTACGGAGTCTTCGGAAGATACGACTTGTTGGCTCAGGTGGAGGCGTCCAGTCTTGAAGAGTTGTCTCGAATAATAATGGACAAAATAAGAGCCATCAGCGGCGTTTTGTCTACCGAATCCCTAATTGTAGGATTCTAAAACCCTTTTTATCCATTTTTTACGCGGTCCAAATTCCGCGCTTTAGGTCTTCAAATATTTGAGAACAGCAAAGAGACGAGAAAGACGTTTCCAACTCCATTGACTCAGCCAAGCATATGGCTTCATCGGAAGGAAAGGCTATGGCGTTGACCCCTGCCTTAACAGCCCAAGTGTCGGTTTGGCTTCTATGCTTTCCTTTGGGGCGCATGCAACCAAGTACCAAGGGCGTTTTGGGCAGCACAAACCTAGTGGCAACGAGCATTCTGGCTATGTCTTCCGGCGAAGGCGGCTCCACATCTTGCATGGAAGTGCCTCGTATTGGCATCAGGGCGATGATAATAACTGCCGAAGGTGAATATTTTGAAATCATCTGGAGCGCTTGAAATTCGCCTCTAAGCTTGCCGTAGTGAAGCCCAACCAACACGTGGGGCACCAACGGAATGCCCGATTTATGCAGTGCAGAGAGAGACCTGTCGTAGTCGCTGACGCTAACGTTGAGTTGATAAATCTCCTTTATGGTTTCGTCTGAGCCGATTATATCTATGAGAGCGGCGTCCACACCCGCTTCCCTAAGCCTGCTCGCCATGTCAGAGTCTATTACGCCGGTGTGTACAACAATAGTCAAGCCCAATTTCTGCTTAACCTCAGCGATGGCGTCTACAAACTTGCCTAGGGGAACTGAACCGTCTGGGAGGCAGCCTCCACTTATCAAGCAGCCCAGTCCGCCCTTCCTCTTCACGTCGGAGCAGACTTCGATTAGTTGCTTGGGCGTGAGCGCAGACAGCATAGTGTTGAGCACCTTGCCTCCGCAGTGTTTGCACTTTAAGGCGCAGAAGGAGCCAGTCACCGAGATGGATGGAAAAGCTGCAGGGGATGAACAGAAGCGATTTGTCTTGAAATACATGAAACTAGGAGCGTAAAAACGAATTCTCTTGCCGAAATTTTTCCAACCGATGTCGCGAGCCAAGGGCAAGACTTGTTCAAGTTCGTCTGCATTTGCGCTGATGAGGGCTTCTACATTGCTTTGCATGTTTAACACTTTTTGGCGAACATCTGCTGGAGACATAAATATTAAGACTTTTACTGTTTAATTTATACGTTTAGCGTTGAGAGTCTGATGATGAACAAGCGACGCCTGCCCGAGAAGATTCGTGTTTCGGTTGGGTCAGCCATGGTTCTCGAGCTGATACAAGGTAGGCTCGATGCTCCGCCTACAACCGTGTATTTGTTGACTTATTATGAGGGCAAGTGCTCCGCCAACTGCGGCTTTTGTCCCCAAGCAAGAACAAGCACAAGCCGAGCAGACATGCTTTCGCGTGTAGCTTGGCCCGCATTTCCAACAGAGGATGTGGTCTCTAAGATAACATCAACAGCAGAGGAAGGAACCATCCAGCGAGTCTGCATTCAAGCAATAAACTATCCAACCGTTTTCAATGATTTGTTGGCGCTCTCAACCACTATAGCGACACGCGCCAAAATGCCCATTTCAGTTTCGTGTCAACCTTTGAACAAGGCGCAGATGGAAGAGTTGGCTGAAGCGGGAGTTAACAGAGTTAGCATAGCCTTAGACGCCTCCACACCTGAACTGTTTTACAAGGTCAAGGGAGCTTTGTGTCATAGCCCATACGCTTGGGAGAAACAACGTAAGACGCTGGAAGAAGCGGTTCAAGTTTTCGGTAAGGGCTTAGTGTCCACACACCTTATTGTTGGGCTAGGCGAAAGCGAACAACAAGTAATCGAAACTCTTCAGTGGTGCGTTGACTCTGGGGTTTGTCCCAGCCTATTCGCCTTCACTCCTATTTCTGGAACAGCCTTAGAAGGGTTGCCTCAACCGTCAATAACCTCTTACAGAAGGGTCCAGTTGGCTCGCCACCTCATTGTTCATGGGAAAACCCGCTATGAAAACATGAAGTTCGACGACCGAGGGCGAATCGTTGACTTGGGTGTTTCGACGCAACTATTACGAGAGACTGTGGAAAGTGGCAGTCCGTTTCAGACTTCTGGTTGTCCAGGCTGCAACCGCCCATACTACAATGAAAGACCAGGCGGACCACTCTTCAACTATCCGAGACCACTGTCACAGCTGGAAAAATTGGAGATAAAGAAGCTGTTAGAGAAGGAAAACAATTGGACGCTTGGTATCTGATAGGCGCTGAAACCGAAGGCAGCTCTGTAAAGCTCAAGTTTTTCAACCCCTCAGCTGGCACAATAGAAGAGTTTAGGGACACCACGTACAAGCCCTATTTTTTCATCCCCCATCTACTCAGCAAAAGAGACAAAGAAGCGATTCGAAGCCTATACGGAGAAGTTGAGGTTGTTAAGAAAATTGACCTGTACACCAACGAGACTCGGGAAGTTGCCAAAGTCAAAGTGTACAAGCCTGAAATGCTCGGAAGAGCAACGAGAAAGTTTGAAATCGTCTGGGAAAACGAGGTAGAGTTTCACCACAGTTACGCCTACGACCACGGCTTGATTTTCGGCGCCCAGCACACGAGACAAAATAACAATTTTACACCAGTAACGAGGTTTTCAGAGGAACTGCGCACAAGATTCGGCGAGGTTTTCGGGGGCTTAAAATCGGTTGACCCGCTGAAGTATGAGCAACTTGAAAACTGGTTCGGTCTGCTTCATCATCCAGTGCCGCAGATTAAGCCCGAAGTGTTGGGTTTGAAGGGTGAAGTCAACCCTGACCGATACTATTTTGCCTTCCTTTTATCGAGGATAGTGAACCTTCCAGTGCTCGAAACCTACACAAGCCGAAGCGTCAGCGACTGGCTGAAGTCGATGATGTACACCTACCTAAGGAGAAACAATGTTCTCATCCCTTCATCTAAGGAGTTGAGGAGAGGACTAGAAACCCACGTGGTTCCAGGCGCCCTAACCATAACGCCCAAGAGCGGAATCTACTTCAACACCGTTGTAACCGACTTCGAAAGCCTGTACCCAAGCTGCATTGACAGCTACAACCTGTCCTATGAGACAGTTGACTGCAACCATGCAGAGTGCAAAATCAACAAGGTTGCCGAGGTTGGACATCACATCTGCGTTAAGAGGCGCGGCTTCTTAGCAACGCTCATCGGCGCATTAAAAGACCTGCGCATCCGCTGGTTTAAGCCACTATCAAAAGATAACTCACTCTCTGAAGCAGAACACCGCCAAGCCGAAATCACAGCCAAACTGTTAAAACTGTTAACGGTTTCCAGCTACGGCGTGAGCGTGCGCATCCACGGTTTGGCTTGTCCGCCCTTAGCCGAGTCTATAACTGGTTATGGACGATGGGCTCTTCAAACCACTTGGAACATAGCTGAACAGAACGGTTTGCACCCGGTTTACGGAGACACAGACTCAATCTTCTTGGAAAACGCTCCCCTTGACAGGGTTGATTGGCTGATTAAAACCGTGAAAGAAAAGCTACGATTGGACTTGGCTGTTGAGAGGCACTACTCCGTATGCGTGCTGTCCAAGGCGAAGAAAGCCTACTTCGGCATATTAGCCGACGGCACACCCGACCTAAAAGGACTAACAGCCATAAAGTCGAACGCGCCCAACTTCATTCAAAACGTGTTCAAAAACTGCGTCAAAGAACTAAGCCACGTAAAAAACGCCCAAGAGTACGAACAGGCGAAGGTGAAAATTGCAGCAATCGTTGAGGAAGCCATCAAAGACCTACGGGACAGAAAAGTTGAACTCAAGGACCTAGTTTTCTCAGTGAACTTGTATCATGACCCGAAGGAGAAGTTGGCTTCAAAGGTTTTGCCTCAACCCTACCAGTGTGCCGCCCAACTCATCGACTCTGGCATCGAACTGAAACAACGGGATACTGTTTCCTTCATCAAGGTCAAGCCCTTCACCTACCACGGAAGAGAGTTCACCGTTAAGCCTGCAGACAGAGTAAACAACATCTTAGAAATCAACGTTGAAGACTACGTGCGCAACTTGACAACGGCGCTGAATCAAACTTTTGGTCCCATGGGAATAAGGTTTGAGACCGAGGCTGAGGTTGAAGGAAAAATAACCGATTGGCTCGGAGGCAACCAAGCCTAGCTATCTGCCCTTTTTTTGTCGCTTTTTTCCAGAATCGGTTGAAAAAAACGCTAATATACCATCAATAGCGATTTTAAGGCAAGTTCCCAGCCTGTGGCAAGAATATACATTTATAGCAAATTTTAAATAGAAATTGTTGAGAATTGTGAGGTTGAGGTTGCAATCGTGTCTAAAAGGGCTAAAGGGAAGAAGAAAAAGGGTAGAAAGAAGAAAACAATATAGGAGACCATCAACGTCTAAACTTAGCCCCATTTTTTCCTTGTGTTAAATTTGGTGCCTTTTTCTCAAATTTACTCATAAAGTAGCGGTATCAGATGCGCGTACTTTTGAGTTTGGGCAGTGTTTTGAGGCGTTATTCAAACAAAGGCAAGCTTGTTTTTTGAGTTCCCATTCGTTACAGATATCGAAAATTCTCTTAACTGGGCTTTCATTATTCTCAAATTTAGCAAAACAGAAAATAGTATTCGGATACTGATAGGCGTTGTGGTATTTGCAATTTCCACAGCATTTGGAGTTCAATTTAAAAGAATGGGAACGT
>Ga0315314_1003459_pt1 | contig 12340 bp, 10 predicted proteins | sample TDP9_MG_FD_203631 | JGI IMG/M metagenome (GOLD analysis project Ga0315314, IMG submission 203631) | Freshwater sediment microbial communities from Lake Towuti, South Sulawesi, Indonesia - TDP9 | ecosystem: Environmental > Aquatic > Freshwater > Lake > Sediment | place: Indonesia: South Sulawesi...
ATCTATGAACCTGACATTAGTTATCGCAGAGCTTTGCAGATTGACAAGATGTGGGCAGAATCGGACTTCACGGGAAAACTCTATACCGAAATCTTGACCATGGCTTCTCTCCAGGGCAACGAGGTGACTCTAGATGTTGCCGCAGGAACAGGCTGCTTGGTTCAGCTTCTCAGTGAAATCTTGGCCAAGGGACGTGTTATCGGCATTGATCCATCTAGTGCCATGATAAGGTTGGCGCAAAATAAACTGCTCAAGAAAAAAGCTGCCAATGCCGCGGTTATGGCATCCCTGGGAAACGACTTCATATTTAGAGACTCAATGTTTGACGCGGTATTCTGTGTCCTGGGACTATATCACTTTGCTGATCCACTTAAGGGTCTCAACGAAATGAAACGAGTGCTGAAAACAGGTGGTGAACTGATATTGTGTGAACCAGAGGCTCCTGATGACGCCGAGTTGAGGGAAGTGCTCAGCGAGTCCTTCCAATTGGCTCATCCCAATTACAGGTTTTTCTCAGGTGGCGAGTTATATTCACTGGTGGCTGATGCCGGGTTTTCCCGGCAAAAGTCGGCCACAGAGCAATTCGCCTTTGACCAGTACGGTGTAGCTGGCATACCTATGGGGGTTCACTACCTCGAGACCCGTGCTATGATCCAGAGGCGTAAGCAACAAGATTTGTTAGACAAGTTCGAGAAGAACCTCTTTAGAGTCAGTGGGGAGATGATGCGCGTTAGAGGAAAGCTAAACTTCGCTCTGTTGCAGGCTGCCAAAAAGTAAATCGGAATCCACAAAGGAGGAGTAAGAGGAAGTTAAAGTATCTATATTTGGCAGGCATCAAAGCGCTGTAAGTCCAGCTAGACAGATTTGGCGAGCTGGCAGCGAATAAGAACAAAGGGGCTCAAAAGGAGGCAGTGAAAATGAAAACCAGGGAAACCAGTGTGATCCTTGAAGGATATGGCGAACTCTGGGCCATGGTGAACCAGGTCTATTGGGCTATGGTCAGAGTTACAGAGAATGAACTAAGACCGATTGGCCTTTCAATGATTGGGGCTGCAGCGCTGTTCCTAGTTAAGAATGCTAAGACGCCAGCAACGCCTGCCCAGCTATCCCGTTGGCTGTTCAGAGAGCCTCACACAGTGTCCGGGCTACTGAATCGCATGGAAAAGCAAGGCCTTATAAGAAAAACGAGGGACCTTGAGAGGAAGAACTTAGTGAGAGTCACCTTGACGGAAAAAGGTGAGAAAGCTTATCAACAGCAAAGTGAGATGAGAATTATTCGCAAGTTACTTTCATCCCTTTCCCCGAAGCAGCGTAATAACCTTACGACATATCTAAGGATATTGCGGAGCAAGGCACTTGACGAACTGGTGGTGAAACGTCGCTCGCCCTTTCGCTAGATTGTGTGCGTTCCCCTCATGAACTTGGCAGAGCCAAGGACGAGAAACATTAAGGGCGCTCCTGAATCTTGCTGGCATTAACGAGGAAAATCAAATGGAAAAAATAGTATATCTGGTTTGGAAACATGAAAAAGATTCGCCAACTGCCTTCAAGCAAAAGCTACTAGGAAAAGTTTCTGAGCAGCTTATCGAGCTGGGGGTGCACAAACTTCGTATTAATGTAGTGGACGAGGATGTTGCCCCGGCTGACCCAATCCGTATAGAAAATACCAAGCCACCAATCTCAGGTATGATTTCCCTGTGGGTAGACACGGCGATTAATCGCCAGACGTTAGAGGAGGTAATCAAGAAAGCTGTCGCCCGCTTAGCAGGGTATTTAGTGACCGAGTCTGAGCCTATCGTTAATACCAAGTATAGAGTAGCTGAGGGCCAGCGTACTCCGGGTATGAGTCAGGTGGCATTTCTGCAAAAGCCTCCCCGCTTGAGTTACGAACATTGGCTGGAAATATGGCTCGGCAGCCATACCCAGGTTGCCATTGATACCCAATCAACTTTTGGCTATCGCCAGAATGTCATTGTCCGCCCGCTGACTTACGCCGCACCACCATATGATGCCATTGTTGAAGAGAACTTTCCCAAGGCAGCGATGACCGACCGTATGGCATTTTTTGATTCCGTAGGTGATAAGGAGAAATTCAAACAACGCCAGCAAGCTATGATAGAAAGCTGCACTCGGTTCATCGACTTCGATAAAATCGATTGTATACCCACCAGCGAATACGTGGTGAAGTCCTAGGTGCCCAAAAATCATGGCGGTGGTCAAGATAGGCAGCGCCACAGCTTTTGCCGCAGGCATTCTAGCCTATGCCACCCGCAAGAGACTTATGGCAAGGCAGACTCGTTTTGGCCTTATTATTTGATCGCTCAATGGGACGCCAAATAAGGCCAGTTTTGGGGAGAGGGGATACAAATAAAAAAACTGCGCAACATAAAGGGAAGCAAGGGTGTTTGAAATCCTAATTGTCATTCTGACCCCGATTTATCGGGGGAAGAATCTGAGACCCTTCCCCTTCGCTTCGCTCAGGGTCAGGGTGACAGTTAAACAGTCTAAGGGAAGCTATTCTTTAACCCGGTGAATCAGAAGCAGGAATCTCTCCTTAGCCCTTATAGAGCCCTTGACCTTACGGATGAGAAGGGATTTCTCTGTGGCAGAATACTAGGTGACTTCGGGGTTGATGTCATCAAGATAGAGCCTCCTGGTGGTGACCCTAGCCGAAGAATTGGTCCCTTTTACCACGATATCCCTGACCCGGAGAAGAGCCTTTATTGGTTTGCCTATAACGCCAACAAGAGAGGCATAACCCTCAATATTGAAACCGCTGATGGGCAGGAGATATTCAAGAGGCTGGTCAAGACAGCCGATTTTGTCATCGAGTCCTTCCCGCCGGGATATATGGATAAGATTGGCTTAGGCTATTCTGCTCTCAGTGAAATCAATCCGCAAATTATCCTCACCTCCATTAGTCCCTTCGGGCAAACCGGACCCTGGGGGGACTATAAAGGCTCTGACATTGCCCTCTGGGCACTGAGCAGCTACATGTATGTGGAAGGCGATGCAGATCGAGCTCCGGTGTGGTTTGGTTACCCCCAGTCATATCTTCACGCCGGCTTGGAAGCAGCCGTAGGAACGCTAGTTGCCTTCCACCACTGTCAGCTCACTGGAGAGGGACAGTGGGTTGATGTCTCTGCCCAGCAAGCTTTGATTGTGGTCAACCTGCAGAACCAGCAGTACTGGAATTTGGCTAGATTTAATCCCAAGAGGGCAGGACCCTGCGTCCACCGATCCGGGGTAAAATGGGCCTATCAGCGCAGGATATGGCAGTGCCAGGATGGCTTCGTTTGCTTCATATTGATGGCTGGAGAGACCGGGGCACCGGGCAACCAGGCACTCACTGAGTGGATGGACAGCGAGGGGCTGGCACCAGAATGCATGAAGCAAATGCACTGGTCCGCCTTTGACATACGAGCAGAGGAAATAACCGTAGAAGACTATGAACAAATAGCCAAGGCTCTAACCACCTTTTTTAGCCGACACACCAAAGCTGAACTCTATGAGGAAGCAGTAAGAAGACGCATAGTGCTCTATCCCTGTTCCACAATAGAGGATTTGAGAAATAACCCCCATCTCAGAGCCAGGGATTTCTGGGCTCAGATAGAGCATCCCGAACTAAACGACACTCTTGTTTACCCCCGCCCTTGTATGTTGCTTTCAGAAACCCCTTGTAAGATACGGCGTCGAGCCCCTCTTATCGGTGAGCATAACGAAGAGATATATGAGGAGCTGGGGCTCTCCAGGGAAGACCTTGTCCTTCTGAAGCAAGGGGGGATTATTTGATATGAGGAAAGCCCTGGAGAATGTAAGAGTCGCTGATTTCACCTGGGTGGTGGCTGGGCCCTTATGTGTCAGGTATTTAGCTGACTACGGAGCACGGGTGATCCATGTGGAAACAGGGACACGTCTAGACCCAATTAGGTATACCCCACCCTATAAGGATGACATCCCGGGAACAAACCGGAGTGGCTACTTCCACAACTATAATAGCAACAAATATGGTATAACCCTGAATCTGCGGCATCCGAAAGCCTTGGAGCTAGCCAAAAGGTTGATACTCTGGGCTGACATTATAGCCGAAAACTTCAACCCGGGAGTAATGAAGCGCCTGGGGCTAAGCTACGAAGAGATAAGGGAAATAAAGCCGGATATCATCATGATTAGCTTGGGTTCTAAAGGGCAGACCGGACCCCATGCTCACCTTCCCGCCTTCGGAGCTCACCTGGCAGCGGTGTCTGGTTTCACTGCCATCACCGGTTGGCCGGACAGAGACCCACCCGTAATCTTTGGAGCCTATACAGACAGTATCGCTGGTCGTTTTGGGGCAGCTACTCTTCTTGCTGCCCTGGACTACTGTCGCCGGACAGGTAAAGGTCAATACATCGACCTTTCACAGTCTGAAGCGGGCATTGAGTTTCTTCTCCCTCCTCTTCTTGACTACGATGTAAACGGCAGGATCCTGGAGAGAAATGGGAATCGGCATTCCTCGGCTGCCCCTCACGGGGCCTATCGCTGTAAGGGCGAGGATAGATGGTGCGCTATTGCTGTTTTTACTGACCAGGAGTGGGAAGCAATGCGTCAGGTCATGGGTAGCCCACCCTGGGCAGAGGATAGCAAATTCGCTACTCTTCTGGGCAGAAAGAGTAATGAAGAGGAGCTAAATAGCCTGATAGAGCAGTGGACTATAAACTATTCTGCCGAAGAGGTAATGAATTGGCTACAGCAAGCTGGTGTTTCAGCCGGGGTGGTAGAGACTGCTGAGGACTTGCATAGCGACCCTCAACTGAAGCATCGCCATCATTTCTGGGTCCTGGAGCATCAAGAAATCGGGAAATCAACCTACGATAGCCTGGGCTCCCAGTTATCAAAAACCCCCGCTGAGCTTCATAAAGCAGCTCATACGCTGGGGGAAGACAACGACTATGTCTACACTCAGATCCTGGGGCTTTCCGATGGGGAGTTTGTGGAATTCCTGGAAGAGGGCGTTTTTGATTAGATGACTAAGAGAGTAGACTCTAAGCTCGTATGGAGGTAGACCAGCAGAACCTGTTACAGTCTGACCTCCATTCCTTCATAAACAGCAAAGCATTCTAAACCCGCATTGTTCGCCTTGATGATGTGCTGGCAATTTTGAACCATTTCGTCTAAAGCTTTATCTGTCCTTTCTTGATTATGATGAAACAAGCCAAATTTCTTTGCTTTAGCTTCCAAAGCTAACTTGAGAGCATCATTGTAAACACTGTGCCCCCATGCTTTGGTTGTTTTGTATTCTTCCTCTGTGAACTCAGCATCATGTATAAGCAGGTCGGCATTAGAGGAAAAATGAAGGTAATCTTGATAATCGAGCCCACCTGCGTGTTTGAAAGTCAGTTCGTTATCAGTGAGAAAAACAAAAGACTTGTCATCTTCAACGAATCTATATCCTATGCCCTGATTTGGATGACTTAGTAATATAGGAGTCACTCTCAGCGATTTTATTGAAAAACTACTCTCGCATGCTCCATGATAGGAGAATTCCGCTTTAACGTTTTCAAAGTTTACTGGAAAGTTAGGGCGGGCCATTGTTCGCGAAATCATTTGTCTTACGGACTCTTGGGTAAACGGACAGCCGAACATGTCTATATGTGTTCCCTTGTTGTATATGGGCTTGAAAAAGGGAAATCCCAGGATATGGTCCCAATGAGCATGTGTGAATATTAGACTGTATTCATACCGATTTTCGTTCAGTAGCTTGTTCCCCAGTTTTCGGATGCCTGAGCCTGCATCAATTATGATCACCTGGTCGTCCTTTGTTCTCACCTCTATGCAGGTAGTATTTCCCCCGTACTTCAAATACTCTGCTCCTGAAACGGGGATTGAACCTCTAGCTCCCCAACATCTAATAATCATTTTTTGCGACTCACATCTCAATCAAGACACTTTTCATTCTGCGGACGAAATGGGCTATGATGCCTGCTGCGAGGGGACCAGCTTGACGACACCTTCATGTCTTCAGACATTGGCAAAGTCGTCTACTGACGCCCCTTTCTCAGATAATCCAAAACCCTTTCACAAATGGGGAATGCCAGTTGAAAGCACTTGTCAGACATGGGAGTGCCTATGGACCGAATTGAGTCTCCCCCAAAGTAGAGCCCTTTGATATTTGGTGATTGGATATCGATCTCTCTGGGCACTACGGCATAGGCATATCTGGTGAAGTTGAGCTGCAGGTTCATGCCCTCAAATTCAATGGCACTGTTGAAACCGGGGAACGCTTTTTCCACAGCATTTTTCCACCTTCTGTGTCCTTCCTGCACCTTCTCCATGCGAGCCGGGATGCCGAAGTAGGTAGCCTCCGAGGACCCGTAGATGAGAGAGCATATAAGCTGTTTTCCTTTCGGCTCATTGATAGCATTGACAAATGAGCCCAGGCTCAGGTCTCCCACATAAGTGGGGATGCCATAGTCGGTATCGAAAAAATGGAAGTAGCCGAGACCATCCCGGGGCACAACATCCTTCCGCAGAAGATAGAACCCTGACAGGTCATAGATGGCCAGCTTCTCGTACTGCTTCACGACCTCAGCCCAGTCCCTGGTAAGAAACTTGCGTCCCAGGATGTTCTGGGACACCGCTTCGAAAATTGGTATAGCGCATATGACAACAGGGGCACTATACTCTGCCAACATGAAGCAGTTTTGATCATCTGAGACAATCACCCCCTTTGCTTTCCCCTTCTCTATGACGATGCTTCTGACTGTCCTGTTGGCGATGACTTTCCCACCGTGGCTCGTGTAATAGTCTGCTAGAGGGTCTATCACCGCACTCTCCAAGGTTCCGTTCTTGGGGTACCAGAGCAGGGGGGCGCCGGCGCGGTTGAATGTGCCGAAGGCGTTGGCAAACATGCCAAAGTTGACATCCTTTGGCGGCGCGCCGATGATGGGCCCCAGGTTCTGAAGCACCATTTGGGCCATAGGGTCTCTAACATTCCTCTCGATCCAGTCGGAAAAACGAATGTTTACCGCCTTGCGGCATTCTTCCTCAGACATGGCCTCGCAGAGGTCAGTGATCCTTTGGAGTTCCTTCTTGGTCGAATCCTCCATCTCGATGCCTGTGGCAAAGGCGAAGAATGCGAAGAAGTTCGCCGCCCCGAGCTTCGGGTCCATGGCGAAGAAGTCCATTTTGCCAGGCTTGTCTTGGCTGACTTTGACCATGGGCCAGGGTACTGTCTTGTATTCCAAAGGGAGTCCAAGGTGAGAGAACAGTCTATACACATAGGTTTTCTCTACAGCGCCATCCAGTGACACTGGAATATGAACAGCACAGTCTACGCGGGCCCCATGGAAGTCGACAGAGCGATAACGTCCGCCGAGAGAGGGGCTTCTTTCTATGATTGCTGAGGAGGCCCCTTCATGAGCCAGCATACTCCCCACAGCCAGCCCCCCCGGGCCTCCCCCAATGATGATGACGTCGAAGTCTTTCTTGTCAGCTAGAACTCTGTCTCCCATGGCTGTACCTCCTCCCTTGAGTAGTCTTGCCATGTATTGGCATTGTTCTCACTTTTGCAGCCTCTCCAGCGCCTTCTCCGTCCTGGCCAGGTCATAATCCATGCCCATCTCCCAGAACATCTGCTGGGCCTTCCTCAGACTCGACATTGAAAAGCCCTATTCTTCCTTCTTCAGAACGCACATGACAAAGTAGAAGGCGAAGGTGTGCTCTTTATCCCAAGGCAGTTTGTGATAGTTCTGTCCAAGGAGAATGCCATCGTCAATCCTTCTCAAGTCGTCAACCATACCGATGACAGACACCGGGAAGTGGCAATAATCAGCAGCCAGACACGGGGCTTGGTCAAACAGCGCCTTCTTTATGTAGGTGTCAAAAGAGATTGCGGAGGAAATGAACCGGCTACGGAATAGAAGCTTTGCCCTACCTCTTTTCCCCTGGTCAAAGGTACTCATAAATCTCTTGCCTGCCCAGTGGGCCAACAGGTTATCCAAGGATATTCTCAGAAAGAATCGTCTCCATCTCGGAGCTTTCGGATTCCATACTACAACGCTTCCAGCTGTGTCGCCCTCAATCTCACCGAAAGTGGGCGCTTTGCCTTCCTTGAACATCGCGTGCAGGGCATCAAAAGAATATTCTTTGAACTTAGCCAGGATTACTTGAGCATCTTGTGGGGAATACCGCTTGGGAGACGTATTGACCATTTTGACTCCTCCTTCTAGGTGGATTTTCAAACTGGCACTTTGGGCATTTCATCGCACTCCACCTTGCAGCTTCTCCAGAGCCTTCTCCCCTCTGGCCAGCCAGTAGTCCATGCCCATCTGCTTGAATGTCCCCTGGGCTTTTCCCTTTGCCCATAAACCTCCAAGGTTCGCCGGCCACCTCATTGTCCTGTCACCGTTCCCAGGGTAAGCTGTGCCATTGAAGCCCAGAAGTCCATTCCCATCTCCTGGAAAGCGGACTCAGCCTTCTTCAGAGTCTGCAGGGCCTCTTCCCGATGACCTGTGCTGGCGTAGTGTTGTCCGAGGTAGAAATAGCCCATCGAGCACATCGGTCTCAGTTTGAGTTCCTCCAGAAGCCTTATCCCCTGAAGTATGTATTCTTCCGCCTCGGCACTGCGGGAGGTATCCGCCGCGCCTAAAATTGACCCCAGGAAAATCTGTGAAAACCCTTCCAGCATTTTGTTCTTGCCCTCTTGCGCCAACTTGAGCGCTTCCTCTTCGTCCCTTTGAGCGCTCTTCAGGTCTCCTGATAAGGAGTGAACTATACCCAGGTAGACATAATTCATGCTGAGTACGTGTCGTACTCCTGCATCGCTATAGAGCTGAATGCCCTTCTCCAGATACTTTAGAGCAGCTTCCAAATCTCCTATCTGAGCGTACACCATCCCTAGAGCAGCATAGATTCCGCCCAACACATGGACGAATTGTGTCGCCTCAGCATATCTCATTGCCTCCTGGAGATGCTCCAGAGCTCTTTGCGTATCGCCTTTGAAAAGGAGCATAGCACCGTACAACGATTCCGTCATAGCTATGCTGTACCGATTGTCGACCTGGCGGGCAAAGCGAACTGCTTTCTCACACAGAGCTTCTCCTTCATCGAAACGCCCCAGCCATCCCATAGATATCCCGCATAATCCCAGAAGCGCCGAATAGGTGTTGAAGGGTCTGCCGAAGTAGTCTGCCTGCCTCCCTGTCTTCTCGATTTTCTCAATGACCCCGGGGGCCACCGCCATTATTTTCAGCGCCCCCCCTGTGTAGAAGTTACTTATGCAAAGCTCGAATCCGCTGGCAGCTAGAAGGGCGATGTCCTGCTCTTCCTCTGCCTGTTTGAAGACAGTCTCAGCACACCTGATCGCCTCTGTATACATTCCTTTAGTTCCGTAGCAGCAGCTCATTATCCAGCAGAAGTTGGCCAGGCTCTTCTCATCACCCAGCTCCCTGGACAGCCTCTCCCCTTCTTGCAGGATCTCGAGGTAATCTCCCGGGAAGCCCAGGCCGAACTCCGGGAAATCCATCAGAAGCCGAACCTCTATACCTGCCCGTTTATTTGCCTCAGTCGGGGGTAGTTTTGCCAGGACACTAAGCGCCTCTTTGTAGTACCGTACTGCTTCCCAGAGAGAGTAATTATGGGATGCTTTCTCGCCAGATAGCTTCAAGTATTGGTAGGCCTTCTCCGAGTTCTCGCTCCTGGAATAGTGATTAGCCAGCATCTCGTAGAACTCCTCCAGCCTGTCGGGGTAGAGCTCCTCCATGGCCTTCCCTATCCTCTCATGTATCTCCTTCCTCCTCTTGAGAAGCAGGCTATCGTAGGCCACCTCTTGCGTCAGCGCGTGCCTGAAGATGTAGGTTGCCTGGGGAAATATCCCCCTCTCATACAGCAGCTCTGAGTCCCGCAGTACCGACAGGTGAGGAGTCATTTCTTGCGTGGGAAGGCCGGTTACCCGCTTAATCAGCTCGCAGCTGAACTCCCTCCCTATGGCAGAGCCAGTCTGAAGTACGTTCTTGGCCCCTTCAGGCAGCGAGTCAACTCTGGCCATGATGACGTCTTGAATGGTGCTCGGTATAGCTACTTCACTGATGTCTTTGGCCAGATAATAGCCGCTGTCCTTCCACTCAATCATGCCCAGGTCTTTGAGGGACTTCATAAACTCCTCAACAAAAAAGGGAATACCTTCGGTCTTGTTCAGGATAAGCTCTTCAAGGTCTTCCCCAATGACCTCAGTGCCCAGGATGTAGGCTGCCATGGCCAGTGTCTCCCGATTAGAGAGACGGTTCAGGTTCACCTGGTTGTGATAGGACTTGCCTCCCCAGGTATGGACAAATTCAGGGCGGTAGGTGAATATCAAGAGCAACTGGGCCCCCGATATAGTGTCTAACATGCTTTTGAAGGTTTCCTCCGAGCTCCTGTCAACCCAGTGGAGGTCTTCCACAGCTACCACCAGGGGACGCATCTGCGACCCTTTGAGCATGATTTTCTTCAGCGCCTCCAGTGTCCGGTCCTTCCTGGCTTCAGGGCTAAGGCCTAAGGCGTCAATCCCGCTTTCCTTTACCGACAGCAGCTCTAACACAAAGGGAAGGGTAGAGGCTTCATCCACTTTCATTTCTTTCAGGCCTCTCTTCACTCTCTCCCTGATTCGCTCGTCGCCATCCCCCTCGTGGATATCGAAGGTGGACTTCAACAGGTCGATCACCGGATGATAGGCCACGTTGGTGCTGTAGGAGAGGCATCTGCCCTCGATGAAGGTGACATCCTCATTGGCTATGGCCTTTCTGAACTCATAGAGCAGCCTGGACTTGCCCACTCCAGCCTCACCCATGATAGAGAAGGCCTGTCCCCTGCTTGATTTGGCCCTCTCAAGGCCGTCCATTAGCAGCTCCAGCTCCCTCTCCCGGCCCAGGAACGGGGTCAGGCCTCTCTCTGCGCTGACGTCGAACCTGGTCCTGCTGGTGCTGGGGGCAATGACCCGATATGCCTTGACCGGCGCTTCCTTGCCTTTGACCTGCCTCTCCCCCAGAGCCTCAAAGCGGAATAAGCCCTCGGTCAGCTTGAAGGTGTCTTGGGTGACATAGACTGTGCCCGGCTCTGCCAGCCCTTCCATCCTGGAGGCCAGGTTGACCGTGTCCCCCACAGCGGTGAACTCCACCCTGAGGTCATTGCCCAGGCTGCCTACCACTACCGGGCCAGTGTGGATACCGATGCGCATCCTTAGAGGTGCACCGGTCTCTGCCTTGATGCGGTCGCTGAATTTGGCCATCTCTCTCTGTATAGCTAGACCGGAGCGAATGGCTCTCTGGGGGGCATCTTCCAGTGCTATCGGCGCTCCAAACAGGGCCATAATACCATCACCCGTCATCTTGTTGACCGTGCCACCAAATTCGTTCACCTTGTGGATCAGGGTCTCAAAGACCTCATCCATGATGGAGTAGACCTTCTCTGCGCTGAGTATTTCGGAGAGTGTGGTAAACCCCTCCATGTCGCAGAACATCACGGTGACCTGCTTGCGCTCACCCTCGATCTTTCCCCTCTGGGCCAGGATCTTCTCGGTCAGCCCTCCGGGCAGGTAGCGCTGGATCTTCTCCAGCTTCTCGTCAAAGGAGAGGTCTTTGAGGGGCTGTTCGGAGGGGACTCTTAGATCATGGCCGCACTCACCACAGAATTCCCTGTCCAAGGGAATCTTGGCTTTGCAGTGGGGACAAACCAGTTCCAGCTTCGTCCCGCATTTCTCGCAGAACTTGACCCCTTCCCTATTCTCAAAGCGACACTTTGGGCATTTCATCTTAACCCCCTTGGCGTACTACTGCTAAAGCCTCGCCGCCGCTTCCTGGGTCATCTTCACCCAGCCATCGGCGCCACATTCCTCGAAGACCTCGATTGCCTTGCTGAGCTTCTCTCTAGCCATTGTCGAGTCGCCCTTGCGTTTGCACAGCTCGCTGTAGTGGGCAAAGTCTTGCGCTAGGGAAAATCTCGCTCCGTTTCTAGTATCGTCTTCGATGGCCCTCTTGATCCAATCCTCTGCTTCCGACAAGCGCTTCACATCAAAGTTCAATAGAATGGCACTGAGGTGTCTTAGCATCCAACCTGCCCAGGACTTCGTCTTGCTTGCAGCTTGATAGCGGTATAAGGGCTCCAACTCGATATCCACGTCGCCGCCCAAGATTTTCGCCAGTGACAGAGCTAACCTACACAAGTTCAGCCATGAAGGAAGAACTCTGTGTTGTTCCAGCGGGGAGATTCCTCTTTCAAAAGCCTCCCTGGCCTGAACATGCTTGCCCATATTGAGATAGGTCTCGCCCAGCAAAAGGTAACCAGTACCAGTAATCGCGGGGTCATTGATATGCTCACCGAAATT
>Ga0315314_1003460_pt1 | contig 12338 bp, 11 predicted proteins | sample TDP9_MG_FD_203631 | JGI IMG/M metagenome (GOLD analysis project Ga0315314, IMG submission 203631) | Freshwater sediment microbial communities from Lake Towuti, South Sulawesi, Indonesia - TDP9 | ecosystem: Environmental > Aquatic > Freshwater > Lake > Sediment | place: Indonesia: South Sulawesi...
AGCGTTAATGATGAGTGCGACAACAATGAGGATGTAGAGGTAGCGTTTCTCTTCCTTCTCCATCTTCACCATGGTTTGTCACTTCGATCTTGGTTTGGTGAGCTTGTAGGCGAAGTAGGCGATGAAAACGAAGACACCTATCGCGTAGATCGAGTACAGAATGTCGATAGTGTCAACTATTGACATTTCCATCAGTCCTTAAAGAGCCGGGATTTCGGGTAAAAAGTTGTTCGTGATGCGGCAGAGATTCCAGGGAAGGGTACTCGCTTTACGAGAGTTCACGCCTAGTGTTGTGATTGCGTGACCTACCTCTCACCTTCTGACAGGGATGGAAATTCTTAAGAAATTCAAACCCGTGCTGACGCCGACGCGTGGTTGGTTTCTTGACGATTCAGCTTCAGGTACCGAGGATCGAGACGAGAGTTCTCAAGGAGATTCCGGACGGTAGTATCTGTCCCGAGTGCAATCGGATTCTCCCAGCCACCGTCTTTGAGCGTGACGGAAAGGTCTGGATAAAGAAGGTCTGTCTGGAGCATGGAGACTGCGAGGAGCTCTACTTTGGCTCAATCGAGATGTACGACAAGTTCAGTCGTTTCATGCACGACGGCAAGGGAATCGAGAATCCAAACGTATCGCTTGAGAAATACAAATGCCCAATCGATTGCGGACTATGCAGAAGCCACCTCAGTCACACGGCTCTTGCGAACTTAGTCGTCACGAACAGATGCGACCTGACCTGCTGGTACTGCTTCTTCTATGCGAAGAAGGGAGTCGAGAGTGCGTACGTCTACGAGCCGACGCTGGAACAGATACGAGCGATGGTCAAGACGCTACGGGCCGAGAAACCCGTCCCTGGCAACGCGATTCAGATAACGGGAGGAGAACCGACACTCAGAAGAGATCTCATCGAGATCATCAAGATATGCCGTGAGGAAGGCGTCGAACACATTCAGCTAAACACTAACGGGATCAACCTAGCGCTGGATCCTCAGCTTCCTGACCGAGTGCGCGAAGTGGGAGTCAACACAGTCTACATGAGCTTCGACGGCACAACACCGAAGACCAATCTGAAGAACCACTGGGAAGCTCCTCATGGCATCGATAACTGCAGAAAGGCCAAGCTCGGCATAGTGCTTGTTCCAACGGTTATCAACAGTGTCAACGACCACGAACTCGGAAACATAATACGCTTCGCGCAGAAGAACATAGACATCATAAGATCCGTGAACTTCCAGCCTGTCTCGCTGACTGGCAGGATAACAAAGGCCGAGAGAGCAAAGTACAGGATAACCATTCCAGATTGCATCGAGCGAATAGAGGAGCAAACCGGCGGCGAAATACCCAAGGAAGCTTGGTACCCAGTCCCGAGCTGTGTTCCAATCACGCACTTTGTAGAAGCGCTCACAAATCTGCCGCGTTACGAATTGTCGATCCATTTCGCATGCGGAGCAGGAACATACGTCTTCAAAGATGGAGAGAAGCTCGTGCCGCTACCCTCCTTTGTGGACGTCGAAGGTCTCTTTGAGTACCTTGACGAGAAGGCTGATGATCTGAGAAATGGCAAGAGCAAGTACTTGGTACTGCCAAAGGTCGTCGCGAAACTTGGAACATTCGTCGACAAGACCAAGCAGCCAAAGGGCCTCAGCATCAGCAAGCTCCTCTTCAACGCGCTCATCAAGCACGACTACAACGCTCTGGGAGCGTTCCATCATAGATCACTCTTCCTAGGCATGATGCACTTCATGGACAAGTACAACCATGATGAGGAACGGCTCCGAAGATGTGACATACACTACCTCAGCCCTGATCTCAGGATCATACCGTTCTGTGCGTTCAATGTAATTCCAGAATGGTACAGGGACGCGATCCAGCAGAGATACGGCACACCAATTGAGGAATGGGAGCGGCAGAGCGGACAGACTTTGGAGCAAGGGCTTTACAAAGGAATATTGAGAAAAGGCAATCTGCACGCAATGGAGTTCGGATGCTCACTTGCGTCGCCGATTTGAAAAGTAAACTTAACCCTCTACAGCGACGATTTGCGCGGGATAACAGAGTTGCTTTCCCGCCACAGGTGATCGAAGTAATTTTTCGCGAACTTGGCGAGACCGACGTGATCTGACCAGATCGCTAGGACCACTCGCTTCCCCTCGTCTTCTCCAAGAAGTAGGAGGACTTCACGTTCGTCGATTACGAGTCCTCCACCGAACATCTTTCCTTTGACCCGAACCTCGCAGACGCGACCAAGCTCGTCCAGAGATGACATAGACACCTCGTCAGTTGTCATTACATGGACTCTGATTCCTTTCTTGCTGGCATCTCTGAGCGCTGGCAGGAGCCCTTCGACTATTTCGTCTGGAATCTTGGGGAATGCGAGCAAGATCTCTCTTGTGGCGTGCCCGAGGGTTTCCGTCGCCTTCGACAGGACATTGAGTTCTCCGCGCACAATCCAGATGTCAGGATGTTCTCGAACTTCTCCTCTCTCGTAGAGAGGTTGGAGTTCCTCCAAGATGATCGCTTCGTTGCGCCTAAGACGAGCTTCGGTCTGGAGCTTTGTTGTGTCGAGCGCCACAGAAGGCGGCCTAGGATAGTATCTGCTTGGTCTACCGTGCTCGACCTCAACCCAGCCCTTCTTCTCGAGCCCGCCGAGGACCTCGTGTATCTTCGAGTATGGAACTCCTGATACTTCGCTCACTATATTGGCTGTTGCAGATCCGGCCTGAAGCAGGGCCATGAACGCTCTTATCTCAGAATCAGTCAACCCGAGCTCTTGGAGCGAACGCCTGGCCTTCTCGCTGATCGACAATAGCTGTGGAACCTGCCGAAGTTCGATCCCTTTCATCCAAATACACTTTTTGGGTCTGACTAGCAGACTCCTTGGCGTTGTTGGAGATGCAAGAGACCTGGGACCATCAGGGCGATCCATGCGGCGATGATGAATGTTTCCCTGGATCAGCGTCGTCTTCGCAGAGCAATTGCACTCGTTGTTCCCATCGTCACGGCCAAGAGGCGAAATCCATGAGGCTGGTCCGCAGCTTTCCCGAGTTCAAGAGCTGATATGAACTCGGTCGGCACTCATGCTCGCTTTGTAGTCGTCGATCTGCTGAAAGTCGAAGCTTATCCAGCCCTCTGTTATGTCGGCCCAACCACGATAGAATCCCAGTTTGGCGTACTTTCTAACATTCTCACAGAATCTAGAGACCCATCTTGCGAGATGCTCTGCTAGGAAGTGTTTTTCCGCGTTCAGGAGTCTCAAGGCTTCATCTTGGTCGCCTTTGCACCAAGCTTCGGCTTCCGTGGTGCACATGAGCTGCATGAAGTGCAGCTCGAAGCTGATGTGATCGGGAGGCTCGCCTCTATGCTCAGCCCACGTGAAACCCGACTCTTGGTACTCCCTAGAGACAGCCATCGTGGTTTCTCCAAAAACTATCCCCTCTCCCGCGTAAACTGACTCATAGGGCGGGGGAGGGCCATACGAATGCCTCACCCCTCGGAGAAGCCGAGTGTACTCGATTGATAGCGCATCGGCATGCTTGCCTATGAGACTTAGGTCAAGCTCTTTCAGGAAGCTACGTACAGCTTCCAATCCTCCTACGAGCCTGTCAGGAAGCACGCCGGAGAACCCTAAAGGGGCAGTAGACAAGAGTTGGCGTTCGGCTGCTAGTCTCCTAAGTAGACTCTGGTTCGGGCGTTCAATGTAGATCATGCTCAGGGTTCGATATACTCCACCTCTGGCCAAGGCCAACTGTGACATTTCAATCTGAGAGAGAGTTGAACTCCTCTCTGCCGGATGCTCAGCAACGACCAAGCCTTTGACCCCTAATCGTCCTTCTTCAAGAGCAGGTCAGGGAACCAGGAGAGAAAAGACCACGCCCATCACGTATGTGAAGACCAACGCTCCAGCGCCAATCAATACGATGGAGGCGAAGAACAGCAAGGTCACGTTGGATCTCCTTGGAGTCACTAGGAAGGAGGCTAGGACCACGATCAAGGAGAGCACCCCGACGAGAAGCAGCACAACAAGGCCAACCAGACTCGTAACTGAATACCATTCGCTCACCGCTACGCTGTCGCCAGCAGCAGACAGCATCAGAGTCAGTAGGGTTGCAACTGCGCCGCTAATCCCTCTTCACCTCCATCAACGGAAACAACTTGATGAAGAGTGCGTAAAGAAGGGCCGCCATCACGAAAGAACCCGCAATCAAGGACCACTCAACCCATGTAGGCCCATATGTGCCAACAGGATACGGCAGCAATGACCGTGTGAGCGGAGGGACGACCATCAGAGCTCTCTTGATCCAGAGACCGACAAGGACGGCAAGTGCCGCTAGCGTAGTCGTTCCTAGGCTGAACTTCTTGACGGCAACTTGGGTCAGGAGTGCGAGGCCGGGAGCAATGAATAGGAGAATGAGCACCGGCCAGAAGATCCAAGCGAACTCACCCACCAGTAGTGCTTGAGACACTGAGAGTTCCGGAGTTACGGATGGGCCGGAATACCGAACGGTAATGTGCTCGGCAAATACAAAGTATAGGTAGATGAAGAGCGTTACCCCGAGGAAGTTACCTAGGCCCTTGAAGATTTCTGGCCCAATTAAATCCTCCCACTTGAACAGACGTCTTAGGACGGCTGCCACGACGATAACGGCTGCGATTGCCGATGCGACGGCGGCTGTGACGAAATATGGCCCCATGAAAGCCCCGTACCAACCCGGCCGCGCGATCATCAATCCAATGAGCCAAGCGATCACGCCGCCGCTAAGCAGTACGAGCAGCGCAGGGATGCATAGTGCCATCCACCAAGCTACTTTCTGAACCTTCACGTCTTCTTGCGGCGTGTAGCCCGCGAGCAGCAGCCTGTAGAGCCAACCCCTTCTCGAAGGCCTCTGCGCGCAGTATGCGATGTCTGCGCGCATCGTGAGAAATAGATAGATCGCGCTGAATGTGAAGTAGATGAGGATGACTGCCAGATCCCAGCTGAGAGGACTCTGGCCGACCCGCTCGAAGTAGTAGAGGAACAGATTGATGATTCTGTCGGGCCTGCCGAGGTCAAAGACGATGCTAAGACCTGCCATCAACAGGCAGATTGGCGTCAGAAGTTCAGCGATGCGGGTTATCGGTCTGTACATCTTCAATCCGACGATGCGTACTGCCGCTGATATCGCGATGCCGCCGTGTGCCAAACCTATGAAGAAGATGAAATTGCTGATGTATAGTCCCCAAGGCGGACCGACTCCGATATCTCTCATACCAGTCACAGCAAGCCCTTTCGTTAGCTGCGTATACCATGCATAGGAACTCCATCCCAGCAGTGCAAGGAACACCGCGATGAAGACATAGAATCCCTTCCCTGTTTTCACCAGCGGGTTCAGTATTCTTTCTTCCGTTCCGTGCACTCTAGCGCTCACCAGTTCACACCTCACGCGAAGCCTCGCTGAACAGAGGACCACCAATATAGTACACTCTTGGCTCTGTGCCGCGTTCTTCGAGAAGTCTGGACCAGTGCTTCGTCGCCAGTAGCTTCGAAACTTGACTGTACGGATCGGCCAAGTCACCGAAGTGAAGTGCAGACACAGGGCAGTTCTGCACACATGCAGGTTTCAAGCCCTTCTCGATACGGTGGACGCACCATGTGCACTTCTCCACGACGCCGACGTACTGCCCGCCACCGGCCACGCGTCGCTTCTCCTTTCCGTATTTCTTCTCAAAGTCCGGGTTCCTGTAAGGTGGAATGACCTGCCCCGCGGTGCCTTCGCGCTTCCAGTCGAAGTAGTAGTTCTCAGCAGGGATCTTCCAGTTGAAGTAGTTCACCGCATATGGGCACGAGACTTCGCAATATCTGCAACCTATGCACCGCTCGTAATCAGTGAGGGTGAGTCCATCTTCGCGTTTGTACCTTGCTCCCACCGGGCATACCTTGACACAGGGAGCATTGTCACAGTGCATGCACGGTCTCGGCACAAACAGCATATTCACGTTCGGGTACTTGCCCTCCTCAAACCTGAAGACATGCATCCAGAAGACCCCCTCGCCGGTATTGTTCTCAACCTTGCAGGCCTCCACACAAGCTCTGCAACCCATGCACCGGCTGAGATCGACCACGAATCCGAACCTGACCATGCCGTCCCACCTAGGCCCTGTACACCTTCACCTTCACGTGAAAGGACTGGTCGGCGGTGTTGGCCACGTACCCTTCGCCGGTGAAGAAGAGCGTGTTCGGTGTAGGACCGCGCCCCTCAGCCCTAGGGTTAGCCCACAGGCCGTAGTGATGAGAGAGTGAGACCGTGTCCGGCCTAATGCCTTCGGTGCGTTTCACTCTCGTCATGACCTTCCTTGTCTCACCTGTAACTGCATTGTGAGACTCCACCCAAGCTCCCTCACCATCGGCGATACCTCTTGCGACGGCTGTCTCCGGATTGATCTCGAGCCGCTGCTCAGGCTCAAGCTCGTTAAGAAGTGGGATGAAGGTGCTCCTCGACTGCTTGAACTCGATCTTCTTGTGAGAGACTAAGTACAGATCATACTCAGGTGGAGATTCTTCCATGGTAGGGCTTCTCCACGTGGGAAGAGAGGTGTAGTCTCTCCAGTAGATCTCGGGAACACTTTTCTGCCTCATCACGTCCTGATAGCGCTTGAGAGATTCACCGTAGAGTCTGTGTTTGATTCCCCCGTACGGCGGATCCCAACCTGGGGCATACAGCTCCTTCGCCGAGAAGGGCTTGAGCTTCGCCACACCTTTCTCTTCGAACTGGCGTATGCCTTGCTCTATGCCTGAAGACCTGGCCCATCGGTCAAGGACATCTCGAACCTCAGGCTTCGTATTCAGGTCGAGCTTGTAGAGATCATTCAACTTGAGCGCTGCGTTGAGCTTATCGATGAAACCATCCTTGCCGTACAGGATGCCTGCTTTCTCACAGAGGTCGATGTAGATGTCGATATCTCCCCGTGACTGGAAGAGAGGTGACATCGGAGGCATCCGCAGTGTCACCGCGTCGGTGTATCCGTCAGTCGCTCCGAGAGGGCCCTCGTACTTCTCGATTGTGCATGCAGGAAGCACGACATCGGCGAAGAAGTCGGCAGTCTCGCTCATCCACGGGTCGATCACGACGATGAACTTGAACGTACTAAGCCACTCCGAAACCACTTCCTGATCCGTGAAAGCCAGTAGCGGATTGTTCATGTGAATGATGAGAACTTCCGGAGTGTAGTCCACACCGTAGCGTGAGGGGTTCTGCATGATCTTGGCTACGAGTGCAGAGTTGTTGCTGTTTATCGGAAAGAACTTGCTATTCTGAAGGAAGATGTTGTACGGAGCGTCTTTGATTTCTATATTGTCAAGGCTCTTGAAGTTTCCATGTATCTGCCTCCCGAGATCGGAGCGAAGACCGCCGACAGCTTCAACGGCCCCGAGCAGCATAAACACAAGTATGGCGGCACGGCAGGCTTGGAAGCCCAGCTCCTGCTGGGCGACATGATAGGCCATGGCAGCGACTGGCCGATACGGCAGCTCAATGCCATCTAAGACAATCTTGCTGCCAATCAGCGCATTGCGCCCAAGTTCTTCCCCGATTCGTCTTATCGTTTCTGATGACAGACCGCATGTGTTTGCGGCCCATTCCGGTGTGTATTCTGCAACATGTTCTTTGAAGACCTGAAACGCGGTCTTGACTCTGCTCCCTTCATAGACGTATTCTCCGTCCAAAGCGGGATCGATGCCAGAGGCGTCATGGGGTTTCGCCGCATCCGTTAGACGATCCCAGACCTGCTCCTTCCCATCCACCTTGACAAAGGTGCCGTCGTCCTTCAGCAAGAAGGGAGCGTTCGTGTGGTTCTTGAGATATTCCGTGTCGACGTATCCCTTCTTCATGAGCACGTTAGATAGTGCCAAGAAGAAAGCCAAGTCCGTGCCTGGTTTGATTGGTAGCCACTCGTCGGTGTGAGGACCGGCGCCCCTCCTCCGCGGATCGAGGGTAACCACCTTCATACCTTGCGCTCGGGCGTCCAAGAATTGTTGATTGTAGGTTATCCAGCAGAGCTTATTTCCGCCCGCGTTGGTCAGATTCCAACCCCAGTTCAGAAGATACCTGCAATGACGAAAGTCCGGGTGTAGGACACCGTTGAAGCCAATCGTATATTCTGCCGCTCTGTACCCGGCATCTGAGCAGAAGGCGCCATGATGCAGCTTGGTCGCACTCGAAGCGCCGACAAAAGCATTGTCGTAGAAGGCCTCGGCTTTGCTTCTTCCTTTCTGCCAGACCAAGAGCCTCTTGTCTCTCGCCCTCACTTCTTTGATCCTGTCTCCGACTAGTGTTAAGGCTTCGTCCCACGAGATCTCTGCCCATTCACCTGGAACACCCTTGGCGTTCGTCCTTTTGAGAGGAGCTTTGACACGGTAAGGATCGTAGAAGGCGATGATCTGTGCCTGACCCTTTGGACAGAGGGTGCCCCGGTTACGGGGATGAGCTGGATTGCCCTCTAGCTTTACAACTCGCCCATTGACAACGCGGGCTAGCATGCCGCAATCTTGCTTCCCTATCCAGCATGTTGTGGGCACCCACTCGTCCTGTGCGAGACCCGCTTGAGCCTCAGCTTTGCTCTCCGGGAGCGTTCTCAACCCTGGGTCAACGAAAACCTCGCCGACAGCAGCGAGGGCACCGGCGGCCACTAGAAGCTTTGCAAACTGTCTCCTCGATAGTTTGGGCATGGGGGGCCACGGATTAGAGCCCATATCATTATAAGAATCATAGAAAAGCCTTTAGCCCCAAGAAGCAAAGCCCGTTACAAGATTGCTGCGTAGATCCGGGTCGGAGACGCTCTCCAAGCGTGCAGGACAAACCCCACTTCGCGAAGTCGAATGACGTTTGCTGAACCAATTACCAAGCATGGTCATCGAGAATGATGAGGAGAAAACTGAAGTTCATAACGCCAGAAGCCGTTCTGCGATTGATCAAACTAAGAATACAGTCTCGTCCTCTGATGAGTGAAGCTGTTCCAGTTGACAGAGCGCTAGGACGAGTCCTCGCCGGGGATATCAGATCAAAATTCGACGTGCCGTGCTTTGTCAGGCCCTGGGTCGACGGCTACGCAACAAGGGCCAAGTGGACGCGGGGCGCTTCCGCTTTGCATCCGGTAACCCTGGGGCTGGCCGGAAGCCTGTTTCCTGAGGACTATCCGAAGATCCTCAGACTAGTGGATCGAGAGGCGTTCTATGTGGCCTGCGGCGCCCCCGTACCGAAGGGGGCGGACTGCGTCGTCAAGGTGGAGGAAGTCAAGGTAGTCGGAAGCGAGGTGCAGGTCCTCAGAGAGGCCAAGCCTGGACAAGGACTGAGCCGGGCCGGCGAGGACATTAGGAGAGGAAGCCTAGTGCTCAGGAGAGGACGGGTCATTCGGGCCCAAGATATCGGCGTGATGGTCGCCCTAGGAGTGCGCGAGGTTTCTGTCGTCCGCAAACCGAAGCTCGCGATTCTCTCTGTTGGAGACGAGATCGTCAGCCTTGATCATTTTGATCCGCACAGGATCGTGAACAACTATGCGCATGTGATTTCTGCGGCCGCGTCGGAAGTCGGCGCGTCACCAATCATGCTCGGAGTAGCACCGGATGATCCGGAGAGCATCGCCGCCAAACTCGGCGAAGGGCTGCAGCTTGCGGACGCTGTGGCGACGATCGGGGGATGCTCAGTGGGGGCGAAAGACTTCGTTCCAGATGCCGTAAGCAAGCTCGGCGAGGTGATTGCTCACGGCGTCAGGATAAAGCCGGGACATGTGGCAGGTGTGGGAGTCGCACACGGCAAACCAATTTTCATGCTGCCAGGCCACATATCGTCCTGCATGATGGCCTTCTACATATTCGTGATCCCGACGCTCGCCAGGTTGGCGGGGATGAGACCTAGCAAGATCCTGCCCACCATTCGGGCTGAGTTGGCCCTGGCTGTTAACAGAGCTGCTATCCACACCTTCCTGCGACTTCGCCTCAAAGAAAGATCCGGGCGACTAGTAGCCGAACCGGTACACGGCGGAACAAACATAATCAGCTCTCTTTCGAAGGCGAACGGTTTCGCCCTGATCCCGCCCGGAACATTCATCAGAAAAGGACAGAAGGTCAACGTGACTCTCTTCAGCAAACTCGAGCATGCAAGCGTTGACTAGGAGCTACTCAAGGAACACCTGAGGCCAGGAGGACCCGTGGGGATTTTTTCAGTCATTGGATCGAAGAACTGGGGGAAGACCTCGACGATCGAGCACTTGGTTCGCGAACTCTCTAGAATTGGGTTCGTCCTTGGCCCAGCCAAACACATGCATGACGCGGATGCATCTACTGATAAGGAAGGAAAGGATGCGACAAGATTCGCCTCAGCAGACTCGAAGGTTGTAGTCGGTGTCTCTCCCAGATAGTTTGCTGTGATCAAGAAGGGATGCACATCGCCATGAGCGCCATCGAGTTCAGCAGAGCCATGTCAAGCCGATCCAGAGTCAATATCCTAAGACTGCTGGCGACTAGAGACATGAGCGCGCCCGAGATAGCCAAGAAGCTCTTGCTGAAGACCACAACTGTCCGCCACCACCTGAACTTGCTGACCAGAATCGGAATGATAGGAGAGGTGGGTGAGGAGCGGAGAGAGATCGGAAGACCCGTCGTCAAGTATCGCGTAACACGGAAACCAATGTCTATCGAATTTCCTAGGCGGCACTACGAGATCCTTTCAGAGATCTTACTCCAAGGCTTGATCCGCACTCTAGGTCGCGAAGGAGCAAGAACCACTCTACGACACATGGGCCGCGAGTTCGGAACAAGGCTGGCAAGAGACCTGACCGCGAGGTATGCGGTCGAGAGATGGAACATGAAGGCACTCAAGAGGTACTTCGTCGAATTACACCTAGACGAGATAGGGACACTGCCAGAAATTGTCGATGCCACAGACCGAACGCTTAGATTCAAGATGCACAACTGTCTCCTATCTGAGCTTGCAAAGCATTACCCCGATCTTGCCTGCGATGGGTTTGACTGTCAACTGTTTGAAGCCTTCGTGAAGGGCACCATTGGCAAAGCGGAAATCGAACAGGTCAGGTGTGCCGCTCACGGAGACCCACATTGTGAATACAGGATAACCCGTCGCGCACAGCATTAGTATTGCCTAGTCTGAGATCCCCGTCCAAGCGATTGGGTTCTGCTGCGAGCGATCATTGCTTTGCGGCCATGATTCGCTTGGGCGTAAAGGAGCAATAGCCAATTTTATCGAACTCCGTTCTGATCCTCGACCATTCTCCCTGTGGGATGACTCGCAGCGCTGTTGGGTAGAGTATGTTGTCTTCTTTGAAGATGTGACTTCTCAGGGTAGGAACGATGTATCCCGCAAGCTCGTTGAGTTGCGTCCAGAACTCAGCCTCGGTCAGCTTGTCCACCTCTTCCACGCGATCTCCTAGAGCTTTCTTCTTCTCCCTTAGTTGGTCGTGTTCCAGTCTCATCATCGATGGTGGTCCGTTGATCCCTTGCTGTTCCGCCGAGCACATTGCTCCGCAGTCAAGAGCTGAAGCTTGGCTGAACATGTATCTTGTCGAAACGACTTGCACACATCATTCACGCTTCTTTTCGGCGTCCCTAGAGAAACCGAGCGCGCACGCTTGCTCAAACGCTGATGATGGGAGCGGAGACCCTTCGAGGAACTTGAAGTTCTTCCATTTCGGACACCAATGTCCTCACAACGCTCGCCTGATAACAATAATTGAAAGATTCGCCAGCCAGCAGCACATCCCGCTCCAAGTAATTGATGTATCCAGGCATGAGGGTGCCTGCCGGAAGTTCAGAATTCTCTCTCCGAACATGCTTCTCGTCAACGATAAGCACAGACTGCACGGTCCCTTCAGTCGGAAGGGACTCAAGGCTATGGTTGAGGATGAAGAAATCGAACCGGTCGGGTACGAAGTTAGGCAAAGCCACGACGTAATCAGAGGCGATCTGGTGCCGCTCACACCGAATTCCGTGCTGTCGACGTGCAAACCATGTATGGGTTCAGATGATGAAAGCCTCTGCAAGCCCAAATCGGAATGGGTGCGTATGGCCCTCAAGTCCCTAGGTCTCAAGCACCTTGGATACCTTCACTTCTGCGACGGCGTCTGCGTTGGAGGCGCAGAGTTCATGCCTTCCGAGAATGTTCCATATCCAATCCCCGACAAACGCAGAGACAACGCTTTCATCACTTGCTCCTACTTATCAGACGAGAACAGGGACTACAAGACGCATCCATTGACTAGACTCATCGAAGACCTAGGAACGTGGGGCTTTCGCACCGCGTCGATTGCTGCCTCATGTGATGTGGTCTTTCCGAACGGCCCTCTCGAATGGT
>Ga0315314_1003461_pt1 | contig 12337 bp, 10 predicted proteins | sample TDP9_MG_FD_203631 | JGI IMG/M metagenome (GOLD analysis project Ga0315314, IMG submission 203631) | Freshwater sediment microbial communities from Lake Towuti, South Sulawesi, Indonesia - TDP9 | ecosystem: Environmental > Aquatic > Freshwater > Lake > Sediment | place: Indonesia: South Sulawesi...
TTTCATGCCAGAAGAGCTCATTACAAACGTTCTCTTTCCAATGATAAGCACCACAGATGGCTACGCCATCATGCTCTCAACACCTTGGGGAAGAGACCACTTCTTCTATCGAGCCTTCATGGACCCCAACTATTCCGTGCACCGCGTTAAAAGTAGCGAATGCCCACTCATCAAGCCCGAGTTCCTCGAAGAGATGAAGCGGAACATGACTGAGCAAGCCTTCAGAATGGAGTACATGGCCGAGTTCGTCGAGGCTGCAAGCGCATACTTCACGCAGGACCTCATCCGAGGCTGCGTGGATCCTACACTCGAATTTATTTCAAGTTTTGAAATCGAGGTCCCGATCGGGGAGTATTACGGCGGTTGCGACTTCGGAAAGCTACAAGACTTTTCCGTGATCACGATATTGAAGCGTGAGGGCGACCTTCTAAAGCTTGTTTATCTTAAGGAGTTTCCGATTGGAACCCCGTACACAAGCGTGATCGGCCATCTTATCGCAGCTGATAAAACGTTTAGGTTCCGCAAGGTGCTTGTCGACCAAACAGGCGTTGGAGAGCCTGTTCTAGAGGAGCTTAAGGAGCAGGGTGTGCAAAATGTTGAGGGCTTAGTTTTCACGGTTCGCACAAAGGAGGAGCTTCTCAGCTGCCTAAAAATAGCCATGGAGCAGCAACGCTTGAGAATGCCATATCATCGTCGCCTTGCCGAACAGATAAACGAGCAACAATATGAATACAGCAAAAGCGGACACCTCACTTTCAGCCATCCAGAAAACAGCCACGACGACATGCTTTGGAGCTTGGCGCTGAGTTGTTATGCGGCCACAATCCTGCGACCAGCTCCCTCGCGTTTGGTGCCAGCGTATTAGGAGGTGATGCAGGCGGATGAAACTGATTCACGTGAGAGTTTGCGTGCAAACATATGATGAAAAGAAAATCTTAGAGTTAGAAGACAAGTTTGGCAGATTTCTAAGGAAAGAACTGAAAAAACGTGACATCGACGCCATCATCATCGCATCGTATCAGATCACGCCAGCCACAAGCCACAGGGAAATGGAAATAGAAGTTTTCGATGTGACTTAAAGTGAGACACAGAGAACTATTCGAGATCCAGAGGTACGCTCGGGTCTACGATAGAAGGGAAGGCAAGTTCATCATTAGCCTCTCCTATAAGACCGCGACGGACATAACACCTCGCACGATTCAGGTGGCTGAGGCCTTTGGGCTTGGCGTGGACCAGTATCAGAAGCATGTGATTTACGATAACGTGGAGTTAAAGATCGGTCCGAAGGACATCGTGTATCTCACGGGCGACAGCGGCTCCGGCAAATCCGTGCTGTTAAAAGCCTTCAAGAAGGACCTGGGATCAGAAGCTGTGGACATGGCGGATATCCAAGTCGAACCAGATAAGCCATTAATCGACACGGTTGGCAAAACCCTTGAAGAGGGCCTCGAGCTGCTCTCTCGAGTGGGCCTCAATGACGCCTTCTTGTTTGTACGCCGCTATGATCAGCTCAGTGACGGCCAGAAGTATCGTTATCGGGTTGCGAAGCTGATTGAAAGCGGCGCCCAGTGGTGGGTTATGGACGAGTTTTGTAGCACCCTGGACAGAGACACAGCGAAAATTGTCGCTTTTAATGTGCAGAAGCTTGCTAGGAACTCTGGGAGGGCTGTTATAGCGGCCACAACTCACACAGATCTAATTGAAGATCTCTCGCCTACGGTACACATTCATAAACGGTTTGGCAAGGAGATCCAGGTTAAATATTCACCGGATAATAGTTTTGACCAATGGCGAAAATTTGGATGTAGTTTATTGAAGGAGATGCGTGTTGAAGAGGGGTCCATCCAGGATTATCATAAGCTCTCAGGCTTTCATTATCGAGACAGCAAACTGGTAGCCGCTGTGTACAAGGTTTTCGTTTTGAAGCATGGAGACGAGATCTGCGGCGTCATTCTGTACAAGTACCCGGGCTTAGCGTGTCAGGGGAGAAAGGAAGCCTTCGGCCGGGTTTTAACCATCCAAGAACTGAATCGAGGCCTAACCACCATCGCCCGCGTCGTGGTCCACCCAAAATACCGCACCATAGGCCTCGGCACCAAACTCGTCAAAGAAACCCTGCCTTTGGTTGGCAAGCCCTATGTGGAAATGATCGCTGTCATGGCAAAGTACAACCCCTTCGCAGAGAAAGCGGGAATGAAGAAGATCCTGGAAAGCAAGCCAAACCAAGCAGTCCTCGCAGCCATGGAAAAACTGAGAAAGCTGGGCTTTAACCCAGTTTTCCTTTCCTCAGAAAAATACAACATACATCAGTTAAGGGCTCTTCGATCAGTTAGTCAAGTCAAAGCCATCCTTAAGGAGCTTTCAAAATCTGTGGGAATCTACCGCAAGCGTTTATTATCGGGCCACAAAGCCTACTACACCCACAAAGAGTTTTGTAAACATTTGGAGGGAGCTGACATCAAGAAATTAGCGAAAATGCTCCGCATCCTCAGCTTCCTAACACAAACAAAAGTCTACCTGTTCTGGAAACGTTCACAGTCTCAGACTCATAAATCCTGACACCCGCGCGCAAAGAACTATAGCCAAGGAAAATCTTATGTTACCAAAAAAAGTAAGTAGTTGTCAAGGGCATGTCACAGTTGGCAACTGACTTGGCAAAAACGATTAGCTTTCGCGACATGTGCAAAGATTTACCTAGTACGACATATGTCACTCACGGCACTCACTCCTATCCGGCCAAGCTTATTCCACATATCCCGCATTATTTCATCAACAATGGCCTTTTTTCAAAACGCGGCGATTTCGTACTCGATCCCTTTTGTGGGTCCGGAACCACCTTGGTTGAGGCGAAATTATGCGGTCGGAATTCATTTGGTGTGGACATCAATCCCTTGGCAAAACTACTGACCAAAGTGAAAACAAATCCATTAGACTCCGAAAAGTTGAAAGCCCTTTTCAAAGAAATCATGCAGGATCTTCTTTATGGCAAAGCTGAGGTTCGGACGCTAAAATTTCCAGATATTGACTATTGGTTTTCACCCGGAGCTCAGAGAAAACTCATGATTATCAAGGAAGCGGTGAAGAAAATTGAAGAACCCGAGTATAGAGATTTTTTTAAGGTATGCTTTTCAGCGATTATAAAAAAATGTTCCTACGCAGACCCAAGAATAAGTCCGGCTTGCAAATCAAAGAGAATGAGAGCGTTAATCCATAACGGCTGGGAGCCACCTGTATTTGAACTATTCAAAAAGGTTACCAGCATGAACATAAGTCATCATCAAGAGTTTGCTGAAAAAAGCGATCATCAAGTTTTTGCTAAGGTCATAGGCAAAAATGCAAAAGAAGTTATCCTTGAGGATGAAGCTGTTGATCTAGTTATTACGTCACCGCCTTATATTAATGCTCAAAAGTATGTGCGATCAACTAAACTTGAAATCTATTGGCTAGAGTTGCTGACCAAAGAGGAGGTGCGTGAACTTGATAGGCAGCTTATAGGTACTGAACGAGCAAAATTCGAGGAATACGAGAGCCTCGATTTCTCTAATCCAACAGATTTCAAAAAGCTGAACCTCATGGTTGAAAAATTGGCCAAAGTTGACCGACGGAGAGCTTACATTGTTTATAAATATTTTCTGGAAATGGACAAAGTATTTTCCGAGATGCATAGAGTGTTAAAGAAGCGTGGACATTTTGTTTTGGTCATAGGGAATAATCGTTTCTACGGGGCTGTATTTCCATCGAGTGAAATACTAGCAGATATGGCAAAGGAACATCTCTTTGAACTAAAATCTGTTTATGTAGACACAATCAAATCGAGAGGACTGATGACAAAGCGCAACAAGACTGCAGATGTGATAAATTGCGAATGGGTGTTTGTTTTCAGAAAATGATTTAGCTCAAAAAGATCCAACTAGGCGGTCTTAATTTCTTCTTTGAACAAATGATATGTTTTCAATATCTCTTTTCCATTTTCTGCGTTTATCTCTGGGAGCCCTCTTTCCAAGGCGACGCTTATTACCACATCACACATTTGTATTATGTCTTTGGGCACGCCTTTAGTTTGTTCGTAAAGAAGATCTATGAATGGCGGTGTTACGAAGGGAAACGTTTCGTAAGGTACTTGTGTTTCCTTGCGCTTTTTTTCTAGTCTTGCAATCACTAACATTTCTGTTTCCTCCCTGTTAAAGGGCCTTAATTCGAAAACATTGCGGCCTCGAATTGGTTGAACCCTATTGAGCCATGGTCTAACACCGGCCCCGCCAGTTTTAACTGGTATGCCAGTTGGTTTTTGCAAATTTGTAAGATCGTCCCATCCGGTGGGTGTGATGGCAATAACAAAAATCAGATTTGCAAGGTTAAGTCCCTTCGTTTTAGACTCAGCGAACTCATCATAGATGTGTCTAAACATATGCATCATTTGGTTAACTTTGCTAGGTGAGTATACAGTTACCACGTATTCGAATTCGTCAACCAAAACAACTAGACTTTTGTAACTGATGCGTTTAAGAAGAACCAGAAATTGAGTCAGGTAGTTTAACGCCCTATCACTTTCCTTTAAGCCTGTTCTCATGTTGAGCATTTTGTTTTCTTCGTTGACCGACTCACCTGTGATCCAATGGAAAGCCGCAACTTTGTGTTCTTCAGTTCCTTGCTGAAAGCGATTGAATACCCTTTTCAATTCAATATCTAACACTTCGAAATCCTTCAATTGCATCTTTTTACTAATCTCTTCAAGTTTTGACTTTCCAATATTCTTGAAAATGCTGGTTACGAATGTCAGTCCTATCTTGGGTTTGGGTTCACTAGGCGTTATGTTTATGCGACAAGGAACAATTTCATTCGGATCAATAGGAACCTTTTCCTTGCTTCTTCCGTTTAAAACGTCATCTAGCTTATGTAAAATAAATGTCTTGCCATATCCATATTGGCCCAACAAGATCAGAGTGTCAACTTCTCCTCTTTGCATGGAATCGCTCAAACGATTTATTATCTGCTGCCATACAGCGTCTTGATTGATTCTTTTTACTGCAAAGTCCAAGTAATCGAAGGCGTAGCGCACATTTTCATAGTCGGTGCCACTCAAACCTTATTCCCCCTTACATCATAAATTGAAATGAAGTAATAATAAGTATTGTTAACATACATTCCTTCTTCTTCTCTTTTTCCAGGCTGCGAAAGCAATATCTTTTTTCTTTCCAGAGAACTATATTTGTTAAGCAGAGCAACGAAGAATATCTCAAAATCGAAAGTATTGAAAGAGTAGCCTTTTCCTATAAGCTGAGTACAAACGTTCTCTCTTAGCATGTATATGGGGACATAAATACCTTCTCTGATCTCCAATTTCTCGTATTCTTCAAACAATATTTTTTCAAATAACTCGAAGGGAGCAGGGGTTCTTTTCAGCTTATAGTTCCTTACGAGATCTTGGTTTACCTTAAAAAGGCCCTTGTTTATTGTTTTAATTAAGCCTACATATTCCAAGAACGGCAACCACTTTCTCAGTCTCTCATCCTTTTCGTGAGTATCTATTCCTTTTTTTGAGAGAGTGGACACGAGATGCCCATGCGTCACAACGTCCTGTTTTCGCATGCGGCTACTGACCTCCAGCAACGAAGATATTATTTTGCATTTTCTTTCGTCTATTTCATAGAGAATACGTCCAAGCTGATAACTGAATTCGCCAAATCCTCCGAAAGAATAGCTTCTTAACAACAATCTTCCGTTAGAGCTCAATTGGAGAAAACGCCCACGACCGATGATGAGTTCCAGCTTGCGAAGTGACGGTAGGGCGACACCATAAACATCGCTTCTGATATTCCTTTGCTTTTCTTCACCACTGAGTCTCTGCAAATACCCGTGAATGCAGTTTTTCATGTTTAAAGTATATCCCTCATTTTCTTCAATACACTTCAGAAGTCCCAAAATCATACGAGGAGCGGCTTTTAGTATAGGAATTTTCATCCTTAATTTTGCCCCCAACAAAATTCCCAATACCCACATTCATTACATTGCGAGTCGTTTGGCGGTCTTTCTGGAATATTCTCTTCCTTCAAAATTTTGAGCTTTTGGTTTCTTTTCGCCAAAAATCCCTTTCTAAGGATATCATCTATGACAAATATATCGGAATTTCTGTAAAGAGGAACCGTTCTTGAAGCTTGAAACGTGGGGTTCAAAACAATTCCGCAATTCATATCGATTTGTTCTGAAGCTTCGTAAGCCATTGCGTAGGCTGCTACCATAACACGAAAGAACTCTTCCCACTCGCCTGTTTTAAAATCTCCAATAACTTTTCGTAGATAGATAAAATCGGGTGTAACGTTTTCAGTTAGCCCGATCTTTGTTCCGTCAAGCGGATGTCTTAACACAAAGTCAAAGACTGTTTGGAACTCCGTTCTTATACTAATGTTATACTTTTTCGAGATCAAAAATTGCATGTAAGAGGAAAACAAATTTAGCTCGTACTCCACTAGGGCTTTCAGTTTCTTTAGAAAACTTTCGACTTCATTTCGTCTTGGCTTTCGATCGAGTGACTCTTCTGATAGACTAATATCCCTTCTTTTCCTCTCTATTATCTGATCAGTTGTGGACCGGATCAAGTCGTTAAATCTCAGGTTTCGGAGGCTTGTGTTGAGTATATACGTCATTGCCGAATCATATAACGTGATGTAAGTTTCTTCAAAAATTTTCCCTTGCAAGCTTTTCCATGTTTTTTTCAATTCAATCCCTGGCATTTTCTTCGAAATATAGATGTATCTGTCAGTTGGACAGTAGTCTGCCAACAGATGTACGCCGATCTTATATTTTGATAAATCTGCTTCAGGTCGATATCTATCATCATAACCTCTTATTGTGATCATTCTCATTTTTTCTTCTAATTTCAGCAACCGATTTTGGTTAAGATACATCATCGGAATAAAGAACGCTTTACTCACCTCCGGGCGAGTTTGGTAAGTTGAAATATGGATTGAGCTGCAGGGCGAAATGGACCATTATCTGAACGCAATAAGGTGCATTGACTCCCTCGCTTATTGCCATCACCATTCGCACGACCAATGTTCCATGCATTGGTGACTAATCATATCTTTCTAAAACTACTAATTAAAGTAGTTGCTGGTTAGCACGTAGCAAGAATGCGAAAGAGTTTAGTACAATAGTCTCTCCGCGTTTGCGGAAGAAGAACCTACCTCAAACACATCAGTGATAAAACTCAACTTGCACGTGCAAACAAAAGTCTATCTATAATTGAGAAATCTCGAATTTATGGTGAATGTGTGATTATTTTGCACGTTGCACATAATATATCTCTGTTGGAGAGCCGCAGAGAAATTAATAAGTAAACTCATCATAAATTCTTAGTAACTATGAGGCGCTCACATTAGGATGGGAGATTATGGAAAAACTAACAAATGCGATCAAGGAGTGGAGCGCTGTAGTGGATGCTCTTGGACAAGGCATTCAAACCCTGTTAAATCGAAAATACCCTCCCACCTACAATAAGTTCCTTTTGTACCCAACATATGGGTTCTCGCGCCGCAAAAATTACTTGAACTTGTATTTTCAACCTCAACACCATGACTTTGTTAAGAAGAGCGTAGAATCAAAGAAGAAAGGAAAAACTGAGATTTCCTACTATGCAGAAGTACACGACATTATGAAAATAAGCAGATCTGATTTTGAAAAACTCCGTAACTTGCCTGGTCACTACATCTGGTCTCCGGAACATGTTTTCAACTACTTCAAGGATGAAAAATATAAAGAGGCATACATATGGATCCTTAGAATCTACAAAATATCAAACCCACAATCCATAGAGGACCTAGGTCGCGGAGCGGTAACATACGTTAATCTACCTATCGAAATCTCAACAGCGGGCTGCACACCGATTATAGACGATTCGAAATTCCAATCAATAATCAAGGAAATAAAGCGAGATCTTGAACGTTTCGCCCCAGAGAGAGATTTGAGAGATCTCCAAGCGAAACTCAAAGAGAAAGAACGCATCATTCAAGAACTCCAAAAGCTTCTTGGACAAAAAGAAGAACGCATCAGGCAGCTGGAAAGTCTAATAGGTCCTACACTACTTGAGGTCATTATTCGAAAGTTAGACAACATCTCAGAACTTACGCCGGAGGATTTTGAATGGACGTTAAAGAGAGCGTTTGAGGAACTTGGGTTTGATGCTAAGTGGAATGGCGAATTACGGGAAGGAAAGCCTATGCAAACAGCACCAGCGGGCAAGCCAGACATTGAGGTAAAAGCACCGTTGGCTGGCGATCCATATTTCATCGTTTTAGAAGTAACCAAAAATGAAGAAGAACGATACCAGGTCACCGAAGTCCACGGCGCCGTAGACCACTCCAACGTTTTCCCTGGACCACCATTCAAAACTTGCTACCGACTCGTTGTCGCTCCACGATTCAAAAAAGGAGCAATTGAAGCTTGTGATAAAATAGATCAAAAATATCCTGTGATGCTTCTAACCAGCGAAAATTTTCTGGAGATTCTGAGTTTTCACTCAGAAGTTGGAGGAATAACACAAGAGGAACTGAAGAATCTCTTTGATGAATATGATGGAAGAGGCGAGGTCCAAAGACAGGCCATCGAACAATGGGAAAGCGCAATAAGGGAACAACGAAAAAAGCTTTCCCTTGCTCTAGACGTTTATGACATATTATATTCAGATAAAGGCTTCATGTGGCCACGCGACATCTGGAGAGAACTTAAAAAACAGAGAACCAAACAGGGCTTACCGCTAGAAAGCCTGGAAAACATACATGATATACTCAAGATACTCGATACAATAGGAGCAGTTGTACTCAAACCATCGCCGGACGGGGACATCGAAAAATGCGATTACAAAGCTGGACTAACTCCTGAAGGCTTCCGCTTGCGAATTAGAAAGCTAGAGGAAACCATAAGGTTACATGAATCAAAACAACCGACGCGAATCAATAAAATAACATCATGGATAAGAAAATAACTCGATTTATTCTCACCGCTGCCATTCTGGTAAATCCCCTTGGTTTTGTTGTGTCACCTTGCAGCATATCTCGATTCATACATCTGAATAGAAGTACTTAGGATCTCAATGAAAGAGTTCCGTAACATCCTCCAGAGCTTCTTATTGGATGTTTTTGACATACAACGATAAGTGGGCACCATACCTTGCCACATTCGGAACATATCCTTTTAGAGAGGTTCCAAGCCGGTTCATCATATTGTAACGGAATTCCCTTCCCGATTCTCCAGAAAAATCTGATCAATGGTTTAATTTTGTTTAGATGGAATCCTATTGATGACCACTGCCAGCGACCTTGGCCTCGTGACTTGAGGTTGGAGCTAAGGTTTCAGTTATCCTTTCTATCAACTTAGTCATCCATCGCCAACTATAACCCGCCAGAATAGTAAGAAGCTTAGGAAAAATGTCTATAGCAATTACATTAGAACCAGTACTAACTATGAAACCTGCAAAAAATGCAAGATAAGCAATCAAACCAAAAATTGATCCTATATATGGAGCTGAAATGAACCAAGCCCACCAGACATACCTCACTCTACTTCTATCAACTTGAAACCATAGCCACCATAATGCTTGAGCTATGCCCCCTAAAGCGCCTAGCGTTAAACACCACAGGGGAATGTTCAGTATACTATGTTCGCCATATTTGAAGCTAAAAAAGACAACCACAAAGAATATCACTAAAAGGTAAAATAGATGCGGGAGACCCCAGATATAAACCAGTCTATATCTTCCAGCTTTTTGTACAGCTTTCCTAAATTTATCTAAGGCCTTAGTTACCCTATGCGGGTCATTTGAGTTATCAAGTATAGTATAAATCTCCTCTAATAACCTTTGATTCTCGCATTCCTTGAATAGGCCATTCTCTACATGTATATCTAACATTTCCTTGAAATCCTTAACTTCCTTCTCACTCAATATTATTCGCCCGAAAATGTTTAACCGAACAACTACTAAAAAGGAAAAAGTTATTAATAAAGAATAGGGGAAGATCATAATGTTTAGGAGGTTCTTCAGTGAGTATAAGTGAAAAAATGGTAGAGGGAATAATAAATGGAGTAGTATCTTTAGCTGAAGGGATTGGTTTGAAGAAACCCTCACCTTCATTCAGAGAAGCCTTACTAAATTATACAAGAATAGTGGGAGTCGAGGAGAGAGAGGATGTTGAAAAAGGTTACATAGTAGCTGTGGTGGGTTTTCACTCACTTTTGTCAGCTACTCCAGAGCTAAGAGAATTGAGAGCCAAGGACGTAAGTGTAAGCCTTTGGTGCTATTGTTGTCCCAAAGAGCCTTGGGATACTTGTAAAGAAACAGCAGAGAATATAATTAAAAATAGATCTGCCCTTTTTCAACTTTTACCTGAAAGGTTAAAGAACATACTAAAGGCTCAGAAAATAGCAGACGAATTAGGTCTTAAATAAATTAGTTTGGTGAATTAGTTTGGGTTGTAGTAAAGAGTTCCGACGCATTGAAGTTAGTGAGGACCCGTAGGGTCGTGGATGGATACTTGAAGATGTTTAGATTGAAAAAGGGGAGTATTATGAAACTGTTACGTGAAAAGGAATCCTGATGGTAGCAGAGGTCGGTTTGTTAATTCGGCAATGTTTGTTTATGACTGGACGATAGATGACCTCAGAGAGGAAGCCAAGAACTTTAGAACCAGTGACTACATTTTTTCATCTTCTTTCATTCTATCCATGATACAGCCCCCTAACGCCTTTCCCAGATGATTATGCCGTTTCTAAATCTAATCCCCCTTGTTTTGTTACAGTGTTCCTCTACTGGGCATATGTTGCATTTTCTTCTCGTGCAGAGCTTTGAGCCGATGGTCCATATGGGCTCGTCTAGTTTCCACGGATGCGTGTTTTCAGCTTTGGCGGCGTTTCTCCACGCCTTCTCGATCAGGCTTCGAAGAGGATCCTCATGGACGCAGCCCTCAAATCTTTCGCTCAAAAGCTCTAACACTCCAGTATAAATGGTCAATCTAGCCACCTGCTTGTCAACCGGAATGTCAAGCTCATCAAAATTCCTTACCTTCAACAGCTCGTTCTCGCCCATAGCTCTAATATAGAAATTCGAAAGCTTATTGCCTCTCAGATACGGGAACTCGTCCAGCCTCCCCTTAATTTCCTCTATGGTTAACGGTTGCCTCGTTATGTTTCTTGGATCACCATTATACTTTTCTAGCAGTATTTTCGATATCCTTCTCCAAGTATCTGCTCCAGCAGAGGGAAACCTAGCCCCAACCTCCCTAACGAATCTTTGCAAGGTCCACGTATCCAAAGCCAAAACGCCCGCTGGCTCAAACCTTTCCGGATACAGCTCATACGCCCGCCTAGATCTTCTCCACAAATCCTCAGCATCAGTCATATAATCAACAGAAATAACATAAGTCAGGTAGAGGGCGTGCTCCCTACTCCCCTTACCCAGATTTCTGGGCAGTATGTACTCAGGCATCGAATAGCCCTCAAAGAACCCCTTCCGACGATAGAAGAGGCCCAACAGCGTCTCAGCGATCTTAGCGGCCTTTTTCTCATCGATTCTAAACTCTATCGATATTTTCCTCCTCACCTCCCATGTGGACTTACCTGCTTCGGGTTGCACCCTTTCAAGTAAGTCCATGTCCCTCCTCGGATCGAAGCGCCTGTATTTACCTCGGCCTACAGAAACCAAGAGAACTGGCAAATCAGGAAGATGCCTATGGGATCTAAGATTCGCGCAACATCCAGCTATGTCGGTGCCAAGCGATCGCCTGTTGATAGGCCTTATCGCTGAATACTTTCTAACAACGGCGTCAACAATTTCCTTTGTCGTAAAAGGCTCACGTAACTCCTTTATAACCTCGGATATCATCTCGGCGTGTGTCGGCTTCATTGTAGCACAACACTCTCTAGGTTATTTCATTACTAAACATATCCATAATGAATTTATCTAATGGACCTTCAAGCAAATAGATGGGGCAAAGCCATTGAAGATCGTTAGAGAGTAGGGTGGTTAAGGCTTTCTTTGATGAATGAAGTCTTCTAGGCACTTTAGGCTGCAAAACACAAACTGCTCAGATTCGGGCTCAGGCTCCCAAAGCTTGGATTGAACCAACAACACATAGAGCTTTTCAACCTCTTTCTTGCGGTAGCTCCTACCACACCCATCACACTTAAACACGAGCTAATGCCTCCGAAACCGGCTATCGCAGGTATTGGGTTAGGGTCTTCTGCTCCTTGGGCAAGGCTTTGGCTCGAGCCCTCACCACCAGCCTCTGCGTGAACCCATACACCTTCTCGGCCTTCCTCTTCACGCTCAGCAGCTTGTTCTTCTCGT
>Ga0315314_1003462_pt1 | contig 12335 bp, 24 predicted proteins | sample TDP9_MG_FD_203631 | JGI IMG/M metagenome (GOLD analysis project Ga0315314, IMG submission 203631) | Freshwater sediment microbial communities from Lake Towuti, South Sulawesi, Indonesia - TDP9 | ecosystem: Environmental > Aquatic > Freshwater > Lake > Sediment | place: Indonesia: South Sulawesi...
GTAATTTCATCACCTTGGATCGAGCATTATCCGGGCTTGTTGCTGATTCATACCTCAATGGCCGGCTTCCTACTCAAGCTTCTTTTATAGGGGACTCGTATATCCTAAAACATCCAAATCGGGAGGTGACAGCGACATGGGAGAATACGCCAAGGTTCCGAAAGCGGCTCTCGAATTCGCGAAGCTTCCCAAGATCAAGGAGTGGCTCGCAACCGTCCAACGCGAACGAACCCAACAAACCTACGCCTACGAACTCATGCGGCTGCTGTCCGACTTAAAGAAAACTCCGGAAGAGCTCTTGGAGACTTTGGAGACAAAACCGAAAGAGACATCCATCGAAGTCAAGACCGCTCTCGGCTCGATGCCGTCGAAAGTTGTCGCGGCGGTTCGACGCGCGGCCGTCAAATCGTTCGCGGAATTCTACAACTGCGACCTCCGACTGAACGGGCTCAAGATTCGCCCCGCCAGATCACGGCGCAAGCCGTACCTGTCCTGGGACGACGCGGAAAGGATCATCATCGAAAGCAAGGAGCCGTACCGAGGGGTCTTCCGTTTCATGCTGTGGGGCGGAATCGGATGCGACGAATTCGCTGAGATCCAGGCGAAGCCCGACCTACATGCGGCGATCGAACAGCAACGAGCGGACGCGGAGAAGCAGTACGTCCGCATCGACCTCAGACCGCGGAAGACAACACTCGACACGTACTTCATACTGGTACCAAAGCAATTCGCACCACGGTTCCCAGTCTTGACTCTGGAGTACGGCAACCGGGGCGGACAGCCGATCGGAAGCAACGACCTCGAAACCACATGGCAACGAGCGAGCAAACGCGCCGGCCTGCGACAGATCGGGATGGGGCCGCATACGCTGAGGAGCGCGTTCAGAAGCCAATGCGCGCGCGCAAAAGTGGAACTAGCCGTCGCCGAGTTTCAGATGGGCCACGGCGCAGGCGACAAGTACGGATACGCGCGAGAAGTCGAGGACGAAGAGTACGTGGCAAGTGAGCTGGCGAAGATATGGAAGAGAACCGCAGTTGTTACAGAGGACGAGCTCGCATCGCGAGACAAGCAGATCACAGACCAGGCAGAGCGAATCACGCAGTTAGAAGCGCAGATCAAGATGCTGCGCGTCTTTGAGCTTCTCAGCGCGCAGGAGGACGCGAAGAAGGCAGAGAAGGCGAAGTCGTGAGGCACGTCGTCGGTCGTTCAACCGCGCCTATATGCGCTCAATCTCGTTGAACGCGCTGCGGTTCGAGCTTCTCTAGTTTCTGCTCAAGCAGTCTGATCTGCCGAAAGATGTAATGACGAGCAGCCATGATCCTATTGCTGAGATTCTTCGTAGTGACTCATGAACTCTTCAATTAGGGCGAGGTCGTCCTTTATCTGAGGAAGGTGCTTCCTACATCTCGTGGCGAGAACCGTCATGAAAGTGTTCTTCTCGCCGTCATCCTTGTTGAATGTTCTCATTCGTCTTCGTTCGGTTGGCGTGAGTATCCGCGTGAACATGATGGCCGACTACTAACGTAGTAGTAAGGCTTATAACGGTCACGCTACGGTTATAGTAGGCTGATCCCGTGTGCTGAAGGCCCTCGTCATCCAGAACTCAAACGGAAAGATCAGGGATTACGGCGATTTGTTGAAGGTCGCCAAAGCCGAGGCTCAAGAAATATTCCATACCGAAGAAAACGTGCAAGTTCTGGAAGTCTTTCCAAGTCACATCCTGAATGGATATGTCGTGGTCGTTAGATGTGACATTTCGGGTCGAACGAACAACCTGGCGTAAGGAGCGGATTGGAAATGGTGAATGGATCGGAGAAAGGAAATATTTGCTTGCCTCATACTCTTCATGATGGTCTGCTGCGCCGTTGCGATGCCCAACGCTCAAGCACTCGCCTCCTTGGATGGATGGACGAACATCTACTCAGGCCGCACGGTCATCTTCGTCATCGGCGACAGTGTACCTCACGGACCCTGGAACATCGGTGCCAGCGCGGCCGACAGCATCGCGGCCGTGGACATCGCCTCCGTGATGCCGGCCGACGCGACGACCTTAACCAGACTCGACACCGAAGTTATCAATGAATGGTACGGCGGCTTCCCAGCCATATGGCATTATGACTGGAAATCCGGCTACACGACGCAGGACATCATCATGGTCGGCGGCCCCGTCGTCAACAGCGCCTTCAGGAAATACAATTACCTAAACGCCTACAGCGGCCCAATGTGCAAGTGGAACTATAACACATGGGCGATTCAATGCTCAGACGGCTACTCGACTACATTGGCGAACCGCGCATTCATCGCCTTCGCACTGGATGGTTCGAGACAGCTCCTACTGGTGACGGGCTACACGGCTTTTGGAACGAGAGCTGCCGGCGTCATACTCAAGTACGCTTACCTGTACCCAAGCCTCATGAGGGGATACTGTGTCGTATTCGTGCCCATAGACAACGACGGCGACGGCATTTTTGAGGTAGGCGAATCAGTCCTTCTACTGCATCAGGTCGGCGTCTAACGACAAGCCGTCGGCAGGCCTCGTTAAAGCCGCCATCCCCTTTTTTTGACTCTTCTCTTTTCAATTGTGTCCTTCAAGGCGAAATATGTCACTACACAAAGCGCCGCGACGAGAATCGTAATCGCTAAGGCGACTCCTGTCTGGCACGTCCGAAGCGCCGCTACCCTTGAGCCACTGAACATTGTAGGCCACTCACTTAGACGGGGCAGCGGCCTCATGCAAAGGCCAGCATATGTGGAGAAGAGCAGCAACACGATGAGGACGCTCATGATTAACATGATCGCTGGCAGTCCGCCCCTTCTCATCTAGCAGCCGCTCTCCAACGCGGACATAGTCAGCGGGCATAATAATGTTGGCTATGGAACCAAGACAGAGTTTCAGGCCCTCTTTTTTTAACGGCGCCTCCCTCCTTTTTTGTCGCCCGTAAATCTTTTACCAAGCCGCGCCGAAAAGACTAACGCGCGACGGCCCGTGTTTCGCGTCGTCATCTTAGTTGTTCTACTCTTCGCGACCTTCAACGGACAGATGCGGATAGTCCTCTCGGTCACAACACTACGGGATGGACTGGTGCCGGATGGAGTAGTCAAACCGTCGGGTAGGGGAACGGGACTATCGGGCACGGTCACGGAATTCTTCACCCACGCCCCAATCCCTAACGTCACCATATCGATCGAGGTTAGGAACGCGTACGGTGGAACGGTCAGATTGAGTCGGACCAGCACCGACAACAACGGTTGCTTCCTCGTGCCTTGGGGTTTACCGCCGGGCTATACGGTCCGCGTGACCGCGAGCAAGCCAGGCTTCAAAGACGCCACGATCCTCCTAGAAACCTAGTCGATGAATTTCCGCGGCCTACCATACTGGGTTGGTGTTCAACCGCGCTTACATACGTTCAATCTCAACGCACAGGAGGACGCGAAGAAGGCTAGAGCGTAGGGCTTGCGTATGTATTTGACGTCGGGGAGCGTGGGTTCCGGTGGGATGGGTCCACTGGGTCCATTGGGTCCACGTTCAGGTTTGCCGTAGTCCGCGTCGATCTTAGCCTGATCCGGCCTCATTTCAACCCCGGACCCGATGGACCCACCGGACCCAGTAGTTGGAATGATGACGCCCGCAGCCGCCCTTGTAAATCTTCACCTTATCCTAGTCCTCCGCTCGCTATCACCTCGGAATGGGTCGCTTCCGCTCGGAACGGCCCGAAATGAGGTGTTTTGGTCATTTCTGTGAGTGTGCAAAACCACGCCTATCGCTCGTTTCTGAGCCTATTCCACGCCTAGGACGACGAACGGACCGTGTTTTCGGCTCCGTTTCCGAGTGGTAGGGCGGGACAAATGGAACTCATAGGGAGCCCTCCTTGCCTATTTTGATGGTGGCACTAGTGGCATTGGTGGCAGTTGTGGGTAGGGCCCAAGGTATCAGGACATGCTGGAGCACCTAGAATCTCCTTACTTATCTCGGCGGTTGGGACATCTAGGGCCCCCTCCACAAGTGCCACCGATGCCACCGATGCCACCGATGCCACCCTACGGTCTAGAACCGCCTTGACTTGACAGAGAGATCTCGCCGTGGGGAGGGTACGCGATCATGTATTACTGTATTTTGTATGGACAAATTGGGAGGGTTGCCCCTGCTAGGCGACTCGACCTAGGCGAGGGTGTATGTACAAAATACAGTAATACGATACCCCTCTACCCTGATGCTACGAGCTCTTGTTCTAACGCTTGCCGCTTGGCTTGAAGCGCTTGGATCTGCTGCTCGAAGGCGCCGATGATCGCTGCCGGCTTCCTCTCCTGCTCAAGCATCTCTTGGTCTTGAGCGATCAGTTTGGATAGGTTGGCTTGAGCCTTTTCCATCGCCATCTTTGGGAGTTCGTCGGGGTTTGTCGACTCAATTGTATCGCTTGAGAGGTCGCGGGCGCTAGGCACCCAAACACTGTAGACGGTCTCCGTGTAGCCTGGGGCATCCTTCGTTCCTGGGATGATATGAAGTTGTCCGTGCGGCGGGCCCCACTTCTCGGGATGCGCTATGAACTCTTGAGCATGTTCGATATGTCTCTCTAACGCCTCCCTCTTGAATCGCCGGTTCTTCATCTCATGTCTCGCTTCAGCAAGGATGGGGTCATCCTCCAAAACCGCGATCTGACCGTTAACGTCTTCAATCTGCTGGGCGATGAGGATCGTGCGGTTCGCTGCCAATGTCGCGACGTCTTTGACGCGCGCTTGGTCTATGGTTTCTCGGAGCCATTGGTTCGCGTTCTCAAGGCCGCGAAGAAAGTCGATCTGCGAACGCGTCAGACGGATCGAGTACGCCACTAATTTCTCCTTCTCCTCGCTCGTCAAAGAGCTCATCGCCTCGCGGTTACGGCGGCATAGAGCGCTTCGAGCGCCCTGACAGGTTGGGTGTCTCGATTCAATGTGATTACCTTGCCGGCTGAGAACCGCATCTCGATCGTCACGATGCCTAACGCGGCGAGACGCGCTGCGACGCGGCGCACCGTGCGCTCGTCCACGTCGGCGGCCTTGGCGAGCGCCCGCTGCGACCAAGGCAGCGTAGGCTTCCTCAGCATCGCGTCTAGGATCTGGGCCCTCGCTCCTCCGAAGAGATCATGGAGGTTCAACACTGAAACCCCCGATGCGGACAAAAAAGGCATACCCGCCCGTCTCAGCGTTTTGAAGAGAGAAAGGCAGCAAGTCACCCTCCAGGCTGTCGGGGGCGCTTGTCAGCGTTTCAGGCGTCGGCTGCTTGTCGTCGCTCGCGTCGGCCAACTGTTCTTCACCGCGACCTCACCGTCATTAGCCTTCTGCGAGTTGCCGCTGGCTATGCACTCCTCCAGCTGCATAGGTAATGCTGCTCGATGATCCTGCGCTCCACAACTTTCATGACGGTTTCGCCGTCGACCTGGATTATGCTGGTGATCGGAATGGTAGGATTCAGCGTCACGGGACTAGGCGCGGCTGCGGCAGTAGCCGCTCTGGTAGGCGCGGCTGCGCCGCCGGCGCCAAGCCACGCTTCAGGCATCATCGGGCCGCCGAATGTGGGCGACCCCATCGCCGCCGAATAGGCGGCGCGCATGTCGGCGATCCTAGCGTCGACGAGGGCGGCGAGCTCCGTCATCTTCGCGTCGGTGAGGCGGATGAGCAGGTTGAGGCCTTCCTGCCAGACGCTGCCGCCGACGAGCCAGTTCCAGAAGCCGCTGATCGCTTGGCCCGCGGTCGCTAGGCCTTGCTGAACCGCTCCGGCGGCGGCGTTCCAGCCTTCCGCTGCGCTCGTGGCGATCGCGTCGGCTAAAGCGTACATTGTGCGGGTTTCGCCTTCCGCGAAACCTGAAGTGTCGCCTGTGATGAGTCTCATCAGGTCGGCGCCTGTCCGCGCAATATTGTTCCACGCTCCGCTCCAGAGGTCCTGTATGCCGCCGACGATCGAGTCGAACATTGCTCGCATGCCGCCGAAACTGTCGGTGAAGGTCCGTGAAATATTCGTTAGGATTCCTGTCAGGTCCGTTTGCACCCGCGTCATAATATCCGTCGAGCGGGCGGCAACCTCATCCCAGATTGAGATCGCGTTCGCCTTGATCGTTTCCCATCCGCCCGTTAGAGTGTCCCGTATACGGTTGATCGAGTCGCCGAAGGCGGTCTGCATCTGATTCCATATTCCACCCAACGCTCCGCTGAGCGACGAGAATATGCCCAGCATCATCTGAACGAACCCAGGCAGGATCCCCGACGCGATCCTCACCATCGTATCCCACAGGTCCCGCCAGAGCGAATGGCCGACGAGCCAGTTGTAGAAGTCTTGGAACGCTCTACGCACCCCGTCGAGGAAGCCTATGATGAGCGCCTTCATAGTCTCGATCGGGCCGACGATCATGTCAGCCATTGTTTTGAATCCTTCAGCGAGTTCACGGATCACGGGAACCGCGGCCTTGATCGCCGGCACCACCTCTTCCCGAATAAACAGGGCGATGAGCTTCAGGAAGTCCTTGAACCAGTCGCCCGTATCCATGCCGCCGAAGATCGCGTCCCACACCTCCCTGACGGCGTCGATCGCAGGCTGGAGGGCATCCCAGATTTCGCGGAACGCTCCGATCAACTCCTGCAGGACCGGCCCGAATGTATCGACGAGGAAGTTCCATAGATCCTGCAGGCCTTTCCACCAGTTACCGAAGGCGTCTTGGACGGCGGCGACGATGCCTTGCACCTCAGGCATCTTGCCGACTTCCGTCAGCCACGCGCTGATGGCGTCGACGCCCTGCCCGAGCCAGTCGACCACCGGGATGAAGGCTTCCGTGATGCTGGCAAGCGCCGGCAGGAAGATCATACCAATCTTCTCCGAGACTTCGCCTGTCGCATTGTTGAGGCGCTCCTGAATGCCCGCGTAGGTGCTTGCGGCCGACTGCGCGGCGCCGCCGAACTGCTCGTTCAGCTTCGCTAGAACCTCGGCGGCGCTTCCGCCTTTCACCGCGGCCTCGTCCAGCGGCACGCCGAGCGACTGCATCGCCGCCGTGAACTGCGGCGTGTCTATGGCGCCTTGCTTGAACTGTTCGATGAGGAAGGCGGCCTTGTCTTTCGCGCTGGTAAGTCCCTGTTCAAATTGAGCATCCGCCCCGATTGCAGCCGTGACATTCGTAACCCAAGTGGATATACCGTCACCCATTGCCTTGATCGCTGCGGCAGCGGCTTCTTGAACATCTTTCAGCGCGGCAACTTGATCTTTCGAAGTCGCAACGTCAACACCGTATCGCTTCAATATCGCCGTGTTGCCATCCATCGCTTTACCGACGATCGTCGCCGCGCTCTCAAGATCCATATGCTTCGCGGCTGCGAAATCAATCGTCTGTCCAAGCGCCTTCATCGCCTCATCGTATGAGAGGCCGAAGGTTAGAAGTTTCTCAAGCGCCTGCGCGAGTTGCTCGTCGCTGTAGGTGGTCGTCTTGCTCATGGCAAGCAGCGCGTCTTCGGTTCCCTTCTTCACCGCCTCCCATGCCTGCCCCGAACGCTCGACGGCGGCGCCGAGGCTTGACCAAACCGCCTCAGACGCGGTCGCCGCCTTGATGCATTCCTGCAGTCCCTTCGCGGCTTCCGCAGCCGCGGTGATGACGGCGCCTGCGACGCCCGCGCCGGCGAACCCCTGCATGATGTTGCCGGCGGCTTCGAAGGGTCCGCCGAGTTGACTCGCCGCGTTGGCTAGGATGCTTGTTGAAGCCCGAACCTTATCCATCACAGACGAGGCCTCGTCTACTGCGCGTAGAGCGATCACGATGCTGCCGAGGTCAGGCATTCAACAAGTCATCTCCTAACGATACGGTGTCACCTTGCGACTTTTCTCAGCGCTCGGTGTTGACGGTGGCTTCGACAGGTCTGAGATCGAGTACGACGCAACCCAGACTTTCGCGATCTCGTCGAAGTCCACGAAGTTTTTCTCGATCCTCTGAAAATCCCAAATATCCTGTGTGCTCTCGATTGTTAAAGCGCGGACCGCGGCGTGAATCATGAAACGAACCTTGTCCAAGGTTACTTCAGAACCCATGAGTTCTGACCAGTTCTTGACCCCGAGCTCGTCAATTATTCCAAGGATCTCTACTTGCGTTAGCGCGCGAACTGGCAACGAATGTAGGCTTCCGTCGCGGAACCTGACCTCAACCGTCTTGACAGCGGTCATGCCTCTTCGTTCTCCTCAAGCAAGGCAAGCAGCTCCGCGGCCGTGAACCGTGACAAACGTTCCAGGCCTATTGCGACGGCCGTCGCCAAGAAGTCCTGCCAAGTCACCGTTTTGGGATTGGGATTTGATTCAGCATTCAAACGCTGATGGGTCGCCCGCAGCGCCGCGTCGACTTGTTCGTCAATCTCAATTGACAGGAGGATGGGAGGGGCGCCGCTGCCAGCCTCCCCGCTGGCCAGCACGTCGATGGGCCCGGTGCCGGCGGGTTGCATTTCTTGTTCTTGATACGCATGAGCATGATTCATCAATGGCCTCGCCTCTTCAACTGACATGTGTTGCAGTTCCCTCCCTTGGCGGGCCGATCAATGCCTCGATCTTGTCGAATAGGCTGCGGGCGTCTTTGAGCCGCTGGCGGAAGTCTGCTTCGCTCTTCAGCGAATAGGTCAGGTTGAGACTCGTTAGTTCTAACTCGCTGATCTTCTTCTGCAAGTCCCGCCGGTACTCCTCAAATAGAATCCAGGCGCCGATAATGTTCGGCGTCCTAGATTTCGCGAACCCGGATGATCCTTCAGCCTCGCCTCCACTCATGCCCGTCGCCTCGGAAGTCCTAACCGTTTCCGCGTGAGTTCTTCAACCCCAGCCAATCCATCACGCGCAAACGCAATGTTCCAATCGAGGCGTTCGTCCATGCGACGCAGCTGGTCGTCCATCTGCTTTAGGTCGCTGCGCGCCTTGTCGAGACCGCGCCTTGTTGGGCAATCCGAACTCCGCGAGCAGGAATCGCAGGAACGGTTCCTCGGGAGTCCTATATGACTGCGGATAACAGACTCAGTCAACTCGGCTCCGCCCGAAATGAAGCCGTCTGCGTAGAGTTCAGCAGCGAACCGGCCTACTCGTTCAGGACACGTCGCATTCGCCTGCAGTAAATTTTCTCGGAAGCGCTCACTTTTCACGAACGCCGCGGGAATCCCGACGCCTTCCTTCTCCACGAGTCTTCTGAATTGCAGATTCGCGGCGTCGTCAATCCATGTTCGAGGCGGCCAGTTGGCAGGCCTCAATTCGGCTTCACCCATGCTTCTGGCCTCTCTTCTGCGCGCCGTGTTCTCCCGGATAACTGATAGCGCTCGACTGGCTTTCGGGCATGTAGCCCCTGTTCAAGTCCTTGCCCGAAATTACGACAGGTGTAAGCTTTGCCGCAGCCTCAACCCTCTCTGCCGATTCAGACTGACCGACGCTCTCAGGAATGCGAGCGGAGGTGACGATGTTGCATTTCTGACATCTGAGGTCCCACCATCCATCGGATTTCTCGCCAAAATTCGGGAGGTCCGTTCTCAGAGTCAAAGGTTCATGGCACCGCGGGCACGCTGGGGCATGCTTCGCGGCCAATGCGGCCCGGGCCGCTTGCCGAGCGCGCTCCTCAGCTTCTCGCTTGGCCTGGACTTGTTTGCGGTCGTCTTCACTCACGTACCGCCAGGAAGCGAGAGGAGGCAGGGAAAGTTTCGCGAAGTCCGCGACTTGCCTCGGAACCTGTAGAAAAGGCGGGTGAAACGGTTCGTCCGTGAGCTCGATATGTTTAGCGGCCAAAGTTCTGATCTTCGCCTGCAGAGGAGCGATCTTCGCCAAGGTCTCCGCGGCGTCTCGCTGCGCCTCGGTGATGCGCTCTAAGAGCGGCCGAATTTGTTCCCAAGTCATAGAGATCTCATCGCGGACCTTGGCTGCTGCCTCATGATTTCTTGCATAGGTCTGGAGTTTGGCTTCGATCGCGGCCTTCTTGATGCCAAGATCTTCGAGACGCTCCTGCAGCGCCGCGAGTTCATGTCTTGACCTAATAGCGGTTGCATCATCACCGGCTGCGATGGCGTTGTCCTTCGCTTTGAGGAGAGAATCTAGTTGCGCCTTGAGGTCTGTGATCTCTTTGTTTGTCGCATCGAGGCGCTGCTGAAAATCTTTGAGCGTCATGTTAAATCGGGCTCCTTGACCGCTTGACTGGCGAGGCGTCGGATCACGTCTTCGTATTTCTTCTCGCCGTCCTTTGCGAGAAGGATGAGCACCTGGGCTAGGGATCTCGGAAGGCTGATGGTGGTCCTATCGGCCATGTACTCCTTGCCCAATGCCAACTCCACCGCATTATTAGCGAGTAATAGCGGATGTGGTGCGTTTAATAAGCGGATATGGCATATGTGCGCACCCGGACATATCATGCCCAAGAAACCTCCGTCGAGCAGTCGCGCGCTCGTTGTCAACAGGCAGAAGATCCTAAGAGCTCTCTTGCAAGCTGGCAAGCCCCTGAACAACTATCAGATTAGTAAGGCAACAGGTGTCCGAAGAGAGAGCGTCCGCGCCGCCTCGGAATCAGCTCAACTAGAAGGCTTAGTTAAGGTCCATCATCGCTTACCGGCGAAGAGACCAGGACTCAAGTCCGAATACCTGACGCTCACGAAAGCGGGGCAAGAGAGAGCCGCACGCTGCAATCCATTCTTGCTTCCGCGCCGCTTAACCAATGATGAGTTGTATGTGCGCCGCCAGAGGCATCAACGACTAATGCTAGATAGGCTTACCGAATGGAACGCTCTTGCTGAAGAGATAGTGATGAAGAAGAAGCCTCGAACGGATTTCTCAACAGGAATAGAGATTGATGTTGACAAGAAGGGCGAGACCCGCATGCGTGTTCATTCCGGGCCGAATATTAGAGGGCGGAAGCGGAGACGGCGGAGCTTGAACCTAAAGGAACTAGAGGAATTGCTCTCCAAGTATCCTCCCAGCACGACCTTGCGAGTTGGAGAACCGCTCCCGCCACTGCCGAGTAATCAACAGCAAGCATCTAGGGGCTAAATGACGCAGATCAGAGAGGAATCTTCTGTAGAAAAAAAGAGAGGGAACGCCGCGGCGCAGGACCCGACTTTGAGGACGACGACGTTTTCCCCGCGGGTCCTCACGCCGGCGTTTGCGGTCGTGGTTTTGCTTTTCGCCATGTGATTTGTACTCGCTCAAGCTGCGAGGGGCTGACGTTCGCGGTCACGTCTGCTGGGAACCAGATCACCAATTCATGGGGATCGGGCAACTTTGCCATGCGTCAATCACCTCCCCTACAGTAAATCGTCGACGAGGCCGCCGCAGTCGACGCAACGCGGCCGCGGATCGAGCTCGTGATAGATCACGTAACTCGCCGGCATGAACACGCGGCAGCGTCGGCACTCGACCCATTCATGGGAGCCTCTGACCAACGCTGCCGTCATGTCCAGCTCCTCGTCGTGCAGACTTCTGCCGCCGTGACTCGGTTTCTCACGAAACCTGTCGTCCTCAATCCTTCCCCGTTGCTCCGCAGCAACCTGAACGAGCAGCGCCTAGCAGACCTCGACCCAGGGGAGGCGCTCCTCCTTCACGTCATGCGGCAGTAGGGTTGTCGGCAATGGGACAAGCAGTTTGGTTGCGCGCGTCGCTTTGTCGCTGACGGTGCTGACGCCTAGCCAGTCGTTGATGTGCTTGCACCTTTTCCCGGTGCCTTCCAGCCGATAGTGGAAATGTGGGCAGGTGCATGAAAAGACACCTGGCGCAGTTTCGGTTATCGCGTAGTCTCCGCCGCCGTTGAAACTCCTGACACGTGCCACGATCTTCGCGTGCGCGACCATTCTGCTCATCCCAATCGCCGTGTTATCGTTATCGTCACATGCTCGGTATAAACCACGTGATTGTAACGATAACACTCTATATACGATAGGCTAATATGACTCATGTAACCGTAACGGTAACAGCAAGCGTGAGGTACAGGTACATGTTCCATAGGATACTGACACCGTTCGAGCGCAAGCGAATACAAGCGTTCCTAGACAACGGCCGCGGCAACAGCGACAAAGACGCGAACATCCGACAACTCGCTCACTTGGCAGACGCGCATCTGCAGACGATCCATGAGGACTATCAGTTGCTGCTCAAGTTCGTCGCAAAGTACAAGGCCAAGAAGGCCCGATAGGAGGAAGACTTGGTAATGGTAACGCACCCACACAAAGATAAAATCTCGGGGATACCGGACGAACTCCTCGAACGAATTGACAAGATCGTCAACGACAAGAGTCGAGGATACTATAGCAGAGGCGAGTTCATCAGAGAGGCTATCCGTGATAAACTGACGAGCTTCGATAGGGAGGTGATTCGTTGAATGCCT
>Ga0315314_1003463_pt1 | contig 12334 bp, 13 predicted proteins | sample TDP9_MG_FD_203631 | JGI IMG/M metagenome (GOLD analysis project Ga0315314, IMG submission 203631) | Freshwater sediment microbial communities from Lake Towuti, South Sulawesi, Indonesia - TDP9 | ecosystem: Environmental > Aquatic > Freshwater > Lake > Sediment | place: Indonesia: South Sulawesi...
AGGCGGCGCACGGCCGGGCCCCGGCTATGGCTACCGGCCTGAAGCGGGTCCAGCCCGACAAGGTGGTCTTCACCTATCAAGGGGACGGAGACCTGGCGGCCATAGGCACCGCCGAGGTCGTCCACGCCGCCAGCAGGGGAGAGAATATCACCACCATCTTCATCAATAACGCCATCTACGGCATGACCGGAGGCCAGATGGCTCCCACCACCTTGCCTGGTCAAGTTACTACCTCTACCCCCTTCGGCCGGGATATCAAACTAGCCGGCTACCCCCTCCGGGTGGCAGAACTTATCGCCACTACCAGCGGAGCGGCCTACGTAGTGAGGCGGATGGTCACCAGTCCGACCACTATCGCCAGCACTAAGAAGGCCATAAAGTTGGCTTTCCAGGCCCAGATGGCAAATTTAGGCTTCTCCTTGGTGGAGATCCTCTCCTCCTGCCCCACCAATTGGGGGCTCAGCCCCTCGGAAGCCCTAAGATGGGTGGAGGAGAGTATGGCGGCCTACTACCCCTTGGGGGATTACAAGGTCATAGATGAGGTGAAAAGCCTCAAATGAGGGAAACGAATCATGTATGAGCAGATCATCATCTCCGGCTTTGGTGGTCAGGGAGTCCTTTTCGCTGGCCAGGTGCTCACCTACGCAGGCCTCAAAGAGGGGCGGAATGTGACTTGGCTCCCCTCCTATGGCGCAGAGATGCGAGGAGGCACCGCCCGCTGTACCGTCACCCTCTCCGATGAACCGATAGGCTCGCCCATCACCGATAGCCCTACCATCGTCATCGCCATGAACCCCCCTTCTATGGAGATGTTTGAGCCCCAGGTGAAGCCCGGGGGCTTCCTCTTCGTCAATAGTTCCATAGTGAGTACCGATTCCACCCGGAACGATATCACTCTTATCCGGCTGCCAGCCAACGACCTCGCTAAGGAACTCGGAAACGAGCGCATGGCCAACATGGTCCTCCTGGGGGCCTTGATAAGAGCCACGGGAGTCATCTCCATGGAGTCGGCTATAGCCGCTCTAGAGGAGAACCTACCGGAGAGGAGACGCCATCTTCTGCCCCTGAACGAGAGCGCCCTACGGCGCGGTGCGGAGGCGGTGGAGAAGGTAGTACGAGGCTAGACGGATGCTTCTCGGCCAAGTGCGATTGGAGATCGTCTCCGACGGAACCTTTTGGCTTGACGGCGGGGCTCATTTCGGGGTGGTGCCCCGCGTACTTTGGGAAGAGGTCATCACCCCCGATGATTTAAACCGCATCCCTATGGCCCTCAACTGCCTCCTCATAGAGTCCCAAGGAAAGAAGATCCTGGTAGATACCGGGGTGGGAGATAAACTGTCGGCCAAGCGGAGGGAGATCTTGAACCTAAAGCGCCAGAAGGGGTTAGCGGAGAGCCTCAAGGACAAGGGGGTGGAGCCCGAAGAGGTTGATGTAGTCATAAACACCCATCTTCACGCCGATCATTGTGGGGGGAACACTACACTTAAGTCAGGGAGAGTTGTCCCGACTTTCTCCCAGGCCGACTACTGGGTGCAGGAGGAGGAATGGGAGGCCGCGCAACATCCCAATGAGCGGACGCGTGCCGCTTACCTTCCAGAGAACTTCGACCCTCTTCAGGAGAAAGGGAAGTTACATCTTATCAGGGGAGATACCTCTCTTACCTCCGAGGTGCGTTGTATCGTCACCCCCGGCCATACCAGAAATCACCAATCGGTGTTGATCGAATCGGGAGGAAGGAAGGCTCTCTATCTAGGCGATCTCGCGCCCTGGGCGGTGAACATCGAAAGGTTGGCCTGGCTTCCTGCGGCTGATGTCGAGCCCCTGGTCAACATGGAGACCAAGCGGCGCATAAGAGATTGGGCCTTAGAGGATGAGGTGCTCCTCATCTTTGAACACGACCCCTATATAAAGGCCGGCTATCTACGTAGGATGGGGAAGGAGTTCAGAGTAGAAGCGGTGGAGATATAAAGGCTCTGGGTTTCCCCAGAGCCTTTGCTTAGTTCAGGTATCCCTTCAAGAGGCGGCTTCGGCTGGGATGACGAAGGCGACGCAAGGCCTCGGCTTGGATCTGACGAACCCGCTCTCGAGTGAGGCCGATCTTCTGCCCCACCTCCTCCAGGGTGTAACTTCGGCCATCGTCCAACCCGAAGCGGAGTCGAATGACCTCCGCCTCCCGAGGGGTGAGGGAGGCTAAAGCCTCCTCCAACTGCTCCCCCAAGAGTGATTGGGAGGCCTCCACGGTAGGGGGAGGGGTAAGTTCATCCTCTATGAAGTCAGCAAGGGTGCTCGTCTCCTCCTCGCCCACTGGGAGGTCGAGGGAGACCGGCTCGGCGGCCACGCGAGTCAGGTTCGCTACCCTCTCGTGGCTCATATCCATCTCCTCCGCCAGTTCTTCCTCATCGGGCTCGCGCCCTAGTTCCTTGGTCAAGCGGCGAGAGGCGCGATTGAGCCTGGTGATCTCCTCTACCACATGAGCCGGGAGGCGGATGGTTCGCCCTTGATAAGCGACCGCCCTACTGACCGCCTGGCGGATCCACCAGATAGCGTAGGTGCTGAAACGATACCCCCGCTCTGGATCGAACCTCTCTATAGCCCGCATCAGCCCCAGGTTCCCCTCCTGAATAAGGTCGGCGAAGGGTACCCCCCGTCCCAGGTAGTTGCGGGCCACGCTCACTACCAGACGGGAGTTGGCCTTTACGAGCCGCTCCCGGGCCTTATGCCCCTCCTCCATCTCCTTATGTAACCTTTGCCTGGTCTCGTGATCGGGTATCCCTTTCTTGAGTTGCTCTTCGGCGGCTCTTCCCCTCTGGCAGCGTCGGGCTAACTCTAACTCCTCCTCCGGAGTGAGAAGGGGAATCTCTCCCACCTCCTTGAGGTAAATGGCCACCACATTATCTGTATCCCTCTTATCTTCCCGCTTCTCTATCATATCTACACCTCGATATCGATACTTTTAAATACATAAAACTGATGCTCAAAAATTTATAGATGTGCCTGGTCGAAGCCAGGGAGGAACCTTTCCAATCGCTCCCTATCTAACCTAAAGTAAACGTATACCCCTTCTTTCCTTGAGGAAAAAAGCCCTGCATTTTCCAAAACCCTATAATGGTGCGACATGGCGGGCTTGCTCAAATCGAACGCCTTCTCCAACTCTACACACCCCAACTCGTCGCAATTAAGGAGCATCCGTACCATCTGGTATCGAGTTGGGTCGGAGAGAGCCCTGAATACCCTGATCGCTTCGGCAGAGAATTGAGATGACGCCTTTTCTTCCATAGATAGTTTTAAAATTTTGGAACTATTTAAATTATAATATCAAAGAAGGCACCTGTCAACCCCACAGATGCCAAATTAGAGCCTATTCTTACGCCATATTTAAAATCGCGACTCTCTTTTCTCCTATTAACTCTCCTTTTGGCTCCATATCTATATATTTCTGCCAGGTTTCATGGGGTTGGGCCTTGCCCAAAAGCACCAGGGCAGCATACCGAGGCCGCTGGGGAGGCGCAAGTAACCTCATACCTGCCTCCTCGGGGGTCCTTTGGCCTTTGCGCTGATTGCAGGGCACGCAGGCGGTGACCACGTTCTTCCAGTCGGTCTCGCCTCCGCGGGAGCGAGGCACCAGATGATCTACGGTCAATTGGCTTCTTATGGGCTGTGCGCCACAGTACTGGCAGGCATAGTGGTCTCGAGCCAGGACCGTCCGCCGCGTCAAGGGCAGAAAGAGACGGTGAGGGACCCGCACAAAATAGACCAGCCTGATGACCAAGGGAACTTCGAAAGAGAGCCTTTGGGAGCGGATCTGGGCCTCGGCTGCCTCGACTACCTCGGCTTTCTCCTTGAGAAGGAGGACGATAGCCCGTCGCACAGTGACGATACTCAACGGTTCAAAGGTAGCGTTAAGCACGAGCACGTGCTCCATTACTCTTGACCTCCTGCAAAGAACTCGGGGGCCAGGATTCGAACCTGGGCTAGGGGATCCAAAGTCCCCTGTCCTACCACTAGACGACCCCCGATCATTTGGCAGGGGAGGCAGGATTCGAACCCGCAGCCTGCGGTTTTGGAGACCGCTGCTCTGCCTGCTTGAGCTACTCCCCTCTATCAAAAAGGCGTCCCTCACGCCTCCCCGATTTCTACCCAATAGTATCATATTTGGCCTCGCTTTGTCAAGGTCTTGACAACTCGAACGTCTGTTCGTATAATAGTAGGGTCTATGGATACCATAGAGAAGATGGGAACTCTGGGTGAGGCCGCACGATACGATCTATGCGGCGCCTGTGGAGAGAGCCATCGGGTAAAGAGCGATATGGGCCGTTGGATCTATCCCGCTGCTTTGCCCGATGGCAAAACGGTGAAACTCCTCAAGGTCCTCCTCACCAACGCCTGCGACAACAACTGTCTCTACTGTTTCAACCGCAAGGATCGCGACTTCCCACGAACGAGTTTCAGAGCCGAAGAACTGGCCTACCTTTTTGACCAGTTGTACCGCGCCGAGATAGTGCAAGGGCTGTTTTTGAGTTCTGCCGTGCATGGGAGCGCGGATCGTACCATGGATCAGATGATAGCCACGGCAGAGATATTGCGCCGCAAATACCTCTATAGGGGCTACATCCATCTGAAGATATTGCCCAGGGCCAGTTGGGGTTGTGTGGAGCGGGCGACCCAGGTGGCTGACCGGGTCTCTGTTAACCTGGAGGTTCCGGGCCAAAAATGGCTGAGGAGGCTCGCACCAGACAAGGAGTTAGACGATCTCTTGGCCCCCCTGCGGTGGGTGAGGCGGCTCTTAGAGGATGGAAGCGAAAGGCGCGTGCAAAGAGCAGGGCAGACGACCCAGTTTGTGGTAGGGGCGGCCGGGGAGCCCGACAAGGATATCTTACAAACTACAGAGACCCTTTATCGGGAAGTGAAGTTGGCCCGCGCATACTTTAGTGCTTTCCAGCCCCTTCCCGGCACCCCCTTAGAGGATCGGCCCGCTACCCCCCTCCTGCGGGAGCACCGCCTCTACCAGACCGATTTCTTATTCCGGAGGTACGGCTTCGCCTTTGAGGAGTTGATCTTTGACGAAGAAGGAAACCTACCCCTGGAGGCGGACCCCAAGATGGTCTGGGCTCTTAACCATCCCCACTTCTTTCCGGTGGAGGTGAATAGGGCCACGAGAGAAGAACTGTTGCGGGTGCCGGGCATCGGTCCCCGGTCCGTGAGTAGGATCATCAAGGGGCGACGGCTGGGGCGGTTGCGTGCCTTGGAGGATCTTCAACGCCTTGGAGCCGTAGCCAAGCGAGCCGCTCCTTTTATCACCCTAAGTGGCAAGAGGCCCCCCTTCCAGTTAAGCCTCTGGGACGCTCCCTCTGAGAAGAGCCCTGATAAAGCCGAGGCCTTGACCGCGCTTTCCCTTTCCCCATCTGAACTGGTATATTATCCATGATGGCCGATTTCTACAGCGAAGAGATAGAGGTTGATTTCGATAGAGAGCCGCTTATCGAGAAGAAGCCGGGCTTGCCTTCTTCTTTCACCTGGCGGGGCCAGGAGTATATCATCGTCGAGTTGTTAAAAGAGTGGCATGATTACCGGCCCCGTGGGAAATCGAAATGCATGTACGAAAAGGAGAGAGGTTCCTACTGGGTAACGAGCGCCGAGAAGAGAGGTTCCTGGGGGGTAGGCAGGGACTACTACCGAGTTCGGACCCAGACAGGTGAGGTTTTCGATATCTACTATGACCGGGCTCCCCTCAAAGGGCGGAAAGGGAGTTGGTTTTTGTATAGGAGGATAGCAGAAGGCGAATAAATCCTACAACTCCAAGGCAGGATCTTCACGTTGAACAGTGGAGAGGAACAGCGTGCATAGAGACAGAGAGGTTTCCCTGAAGGAAAGGCCGCCTGAACACTCTTTCGAGGCCAAAGAAGGAAAGAGATACCTTATCTCCGCCATTGTGCCTTGCTACAACGAGGAGATGAGGGTGGCTGAGACGCTCGAGGCCCTTCTGGGATGTCCAAGCGTTGACGGGATCATAGCCATCAACGATGGCTCAACAGATGACACCCTTGGGATCCTGAAACGGTTTGGGGATAAGGTCAGGATCATCGATCTAGGGGAGAACGAGGGCAAGGGCTTCGCCATAGCCGTCGGGGTGGAGGAGGCTCGAGGGGGTATCGTGGTCTTCTTGGATGCCCATCTTTTGAACTTGAAAGATAGCCATATTAGAGGGTTAACCGAGCCGCTCATTATGGGGGAGGCTGATGCTACTTTAGGGATCTCGCTCCCCAAGGAGGTGAGCCCTCTTTGGCCCTGGACCGGCCAGCGGGGCTATTTTAGGGAATCGCTCCTCCCCCACCTTGAAGAGATGAAAAAGACAAGGTTTGGGGCGGAGACCTATCTGAACGACGCCTTCAAGGGAAAGAGGGTTAGGCTGGTCAGGCTGAAGGGGTTGATCCATTTGCCCAAATATCAGAAGATGCGCCCCTCCCAGGTTTTCGATTCCTACCTCACCGAGGCAGTAGAAATTGCCGAGACTTTAGCCAGAGTGAGGGGGTTTGAGATCAAAGACCTTCGAGAGGCCCTCAACCCGGAGAAGATAAAGTCGATTAGGACCCTCACGGAAAGGGTAAGTGGCCAGAAGGTGAAAGAGATCGTGACTTATGTCAAAGAATATATCGTTCCTTACCTGGAGGGGAAGTTGTAAGCATTAGGAACCGGTCTCTCCACTTGTGGCGTATTTGCGACCACTGACAAGCGGTTAAAAAAGGGCAGGCCTGAAAACCTGCCCTGCTTATTGTCATTCGGCTCTGAAGCCTTCAGCGAGAATCCTATGCCCAGGCTCCACCAAGTTACTGGAGAAGAAAATCATGAAGGGCGAAGACTCTCCCGGTGCTAGTGTATCCTGCTCGGGGAACCCAGCCCAAACGGCTTCGACCTTCTGAGAGTCATCGAAAATCTCCAATGTCATATGGATGGTGTGGACAGCGAAGGGGTTAGCGTTCGTTATCGTACCTATGAGGCGGTATTCCCCCTCCGTCCCATCCAATTGGAGATCGCTGAACTCGAAATCCCGGAGATATGTGCTCCTGACCAATTCATCTGCTGGGAGGTAGGTCGCCGTCCCTCGGCAACCTTCTACCCCTCCCGGCGGGTCATCGAACCTCGCATGATAGGGGACCGATTCTCCTACCAGGACTACTGTTACTGGAGTGTAGCCTTCCCCCGTGGCTAAGACTTTGCCCTGCTGGTCATATAGCTCAACAGCAACCCGAACAACCATCAAGTCCACCAGGCCCACATTAGCCACCTCTCCCACGGCTATCCCTGCTTCTTGAGGCTGGTCCCACCGGGGCACCGAATAGTTGCACGATTTGACGACTGCCTGGGCTGTACCTGCGGATGGGGCTGTGGGTGTGAGGCTTGGGATGGCCTCGGTTTCTAATTCCGCCTTCGCGCTCCAATCCCATCTCCCCAAATCGCAGGTTCCGGCCAAAGGTATCTCCAAGACTAAGTTGATGGTGCCACTCGCCTCGGTGGGCGAGATGAATCGACCCTTTAATTCTCCTCCCCCAGGGAGGGAAGCGGAAATATTGCCCTCGGCAACAGGGAAAGGACCACCCATCTCCTGGGTCATAGAGCCTGCGGAAAAACCATCGCACTTCAACTCCACGAGGGCGATGCTCACGGAGGCGATAGAGGATCCGTCTTCTGAGATGGTGAGTGTGATTGTTCCGCTAGTCGCTTTTCCGCTGATCTCGATAGGCCCGGTGAGAATGGCACCAGGCTGAGGCCCAAGGATAAGCACCGGAGTGGGAGTCGCCTCTGGAGGTTTTGGGGTAGCCTCTACTGGCGTTGGGGCCACCGGGGTGGCCTTTGGCGCACAGGCTGTCAAGATTAAACCTAGCATTACCAGTAAGAACCATAGACTTTTCCTTCTCATTTTCAAAAACCCTCTTTCAGATTTATCAAAAGGCGGGCAAACTCCCGCTAACGGCCAGGCCTTCCGACATGCGCCCCTTGGGTTAACAAGCCCTCCGGAGCGACGTCAATGCTACCCTTTCTGTCCGTGCTCCTTCCACCACTGTTGCCAGCGGGTTATATCCAGGCCAAAATCCTGCCCCGTGATGGCTTTGAGCGCCTGGGAAGCGGGAAAGGTCATCTCTTCGTCCCCGAGGGCGGTGATGAGTGGCTCCACGGCCCGCGCGTCCCCGATCCTTCCCAGTGCCTCAGCGGCCTGGGCTCGGCTGAGCCAAAAAACCGGGTGCCGGAGGAAGGAGGTCAGAAACTCCACTCCACGCACGTCGCCGAGATAGCCCAGTGACTCAGCGGCGGCCAAGCGTACGTTGTCGGCCTCGTCCTTGAGGGCAGCAACAAGCGGATCCACCGCCCGTCTATCACTGGTCATCCCCAGCGCGAAGGCGGCGGCCCTGCGCACATCCTCGTCTTCATCCTTGAGGGCAGCGATGAGTGGCTCCACCGCAGCCGTGCCGATCATCCCCAGCGCCAATGCGGCCGCCCAGAATGCATCCCCGTGCTTGTCCTTGAGGGTGGCGATAAGTGGCTCCACGGCCGGTGCCCCGATCTCCCCTAATGCCTGGGCAGCGGCCCGGCGCACATTTTCGTCCCTATCGGCCAGCGCCCTGATCAGGCCCGGCACGTCTTTATTCTCCTGCATCTTCCGCACATTGGGTTTGAAGAACCCCATAGCGCACCTCCCTTTCATCGGCAAATCGCTACATTACACGCTACAGGCGCCCGCTCAGCCCTATCTTTGGACTGTCTCAGCGATGATGGAGAGCGTTTTCCGGACTTTGCGAAGCACGAAGCATCTACGCGGACGCAGTAAGCCAGCAAAGCCCATTTTACTCCCCCTCGTAGGTTAATCTTCCGAGATCATGCCCCCAATGACCTTGGGGTTCTCCTAGTGTGCGCCGGCAATCGCTTCCCCAAAGGCTGGTGTCGACCATCAACCTCTCGCCGGCGGGCATCAAATGCTAGCGTAGGTAGTCTGCGAACAACGGGCTGAGCCCACTACCACAACTAGGACAATTGTACCCCTTCATGCTGAAGTCGTGGCAGGAAAGGCAATAGATTCGGCCACAACTCCTGCATATCGTGCCTTCGTAGAGCGTTTGGTCTAGTCCCCTGCCAACGGTCACACCTCCGCCACGTCGGATATCTTCTCCGATCGTCGTTGCCGTCGGGGGTATCTCCCCTCCGCAAGAGGAGCAGCGGGGCAATCTGGTAGTAGGACGACTTGTGGTCGATGGCTTCTTTCTGCCAAACAACCTGTCAACTATACCCATATTCATCTCTCCTTTCTAAAATGGCGTCTAACCTTTTCGGAATTGCCGAAGTGCCGAAAGCGGTTCAGACGAAGCGTAGCGAAGTCAACAACCTCATTTTGATTTGTGACCTGGTCAAGGGTCATGTTTTCTCGTCATCTGCCGCACATGCCAGAGCCGTTGTACGGCGGTGAGGTTAGTGAAGAGGGCGAGAACCACCAGAGCCCAGGGCATAAGTTGCAGGAGGAGCCCGGCAATGAGAGTGACGAGCCGTTCAAGGCGGGTGAAGAGCCCCACCCTACACTCGATCCCCAACCCCTCCGCCCGGGCGCGGGTATAGGAGACCATGAGAGAGCCGGCGATGGTAAGATAGATGAGAATGGTCTCCATCCTTGCCGCTCGCTGGGAGTAATAGTATAAGAGACCCAGATAGAGGGCGATCTCCCCCCATCGGTCCAAAGTCGAGTCCAAGAAGGCACCATAGGTGGTGGTCTTTCCCCCCAATCGAGCCAGGGCTCCATCCAAAGCGTCAAGGATGCTGGCAGGGATGATGACCACCCCTCCAGAACGCTGGTGTCCGAAGGCTAAAAGGCAGGCAGCCCCTAGGGTGGTGACCAAGCCCATGATGGTTAACAGATCGGGAGGAACCCCTACCCTGTGGAGAGGGCGAACCAAAGCGGTAACGATTTTCTCCGTCCAACCCCGCGCCCCTTTGCTTATCATACCACTACCCTCCCCTTCCGGGCTAGGAGTTCACGATAGTAATCTAGGAGTTGTTGGGTCACCTTGATCCAGGAGTAACCCTCCGCCCGAGCTCGGCCTCTTTCACCCATCTTCTGCCTCAATTCCGGCTCTTTGAGAAGGCGGATGATGGCTTGGGCCAGGGCTATCTCCTTTTCTGGCTCAACTAGGAGGCCCTCAACTTCGTTTGTAACTACGGTACGATAGCCAGGGATATCGGAGGCAACGATGGCCACCCCGGAGGCCATAGCCTCCAAGAGAACCATGCCGAAAGATTCGAAGCCGGTGGAGGGGGCACAGAAAAGATTACAACTCCTATAGTAACGGGGCAGTTCCTCATCGGGGACATACCCTATGAAACGGACGCCCCTAAGCCGCTTCCTTCGCGCAAAATGGATATAGGGGGCTTTGTCCTCTTTATCGTAGGCCCCCACTACTAGGAGTCGGGCTCCCGGAAACTCCTCTTTCACGTAGGGAAAAGCGTGTAGGAGATATTTAAACCCCTTCCTCTTCTCCAGTCGCCCCACGAAAAGGATATTGGGCCCCTGAGTGGCGTATTTGGGGAAAGGCTCCACTCCGCCCCCAAACCGCTCTAGGTCTATGCCGTTAGGTATGACCCTATATTCGCCGGGGAAATATCTGCTTAGATAGTCGCTCACCGCTTCTGAGACTACTATCTTGCCATCCAGTTTGCCGAAGATGGCTTCAAATATCCGCTTGCCATATTGGTAACCAGCATAAGAGTCGCGATAGGCGTGGAAAGTGCCCACATTCACGCTCTTCGAATGACGGAGGACTATTAAAGGCAATAGTGGGGCAACGGGCTCATGGATATGGACGATATCGAACTCTTCTTGCTGAAGGATCTTCTTCACTCGTCGGTAGACGCGAGGAGAGAGGGTAACGCGGGCCTTTGAGCCGCTGAAGGGGATAGAGATCACGTTGCCGCTCACACTGATGACGTGCTCCTCAAGCGTCCCCCCCTTGGAGCAGGGAGCCAGGATCTTCACCTCATGACCTAGCCTTCGGAGGTGTTTGTCCAGGTAGAAGATATGTTTGGTCACCCCTCCGGGGACAGTATAATCATAGGGAGAGACCAGGGCTATCTTCATCCCTTCCGTCTTTCCAATAAGGAGTCGAGAGCCCGCCTGATGTGCTTGCTGGGTAGGATCACAAGGCTCCTCATCATCTGCTGGCCGGCTACGGCGGCCAGTTGGCGGTGCTCCTCCCAAGATAAGAACTGGCCCTCTGCCCTGGTGGTCCGGGACTCAAGGGCTTGGCGGAAATCATCGGCTGTCCGGCCAGGGAAAAAGGTGTGGGCTTGGCCGATCATGGAGAGGAGATGAGCATCGCTGCCTCCCAATTCCGAGAGATGAAACCTCTCCTCGTTGAGGGCCATCACCCGTTCATAACTGACCCTGCCCGCGAGGTTAGGGTTCAGGATCTCTAACCCCTCAAGCCTTATCTCCTCGCGGGGGTCTCTCAAAATCCGCTCGATGCTCCACCTCTGGAGGCTAAGAGTTAGCCAACTCATAGGATGGGGCACGATGCAGAACCCCCCTTGCTCATGGACTAACTCTATAGTTCGGGTCAAAGGCTGGAGCATGCGAACCGGCTCTTCCAAGCCGTAGGCCAAAAGATGGCCCTCTAAGGTGGTGATCTCCATCCCCACCAACACCTGGAAGCGATAACCCCCTTTGGCTACCAACTCCCTGGCTTCTAGGGAGCCGTCGATGAGGTCATGATCGGTGATGGCGACCAGATCGAGATCGGTCTCCTTTTCCACATGGTCAAGGATCTCTCGCACCGTGGGTAAACCGTCACCCGCGCTGGAGTGGATATGGAGATCAGCCTTTCCCACTAGACTCCTCTAGAGCGCCAAAGGGGGTAAAAGATCAGCCATTGCTCAGGGTGCTGGCGGATCACTCTTTCTAGATCGGCTACCACCTTCTCCATGTTGGCCCGTAGATCGCGCTCATGGTCGCCCGTATTCTCTAATTCGAAAGGGGGGTGGATCTCGATGGTGTAGGTATTGTCTGGTTCCCTCCTGCCCAAGGCCAGAGCCAACTTGGCCCCTGTGCGCATAGCCAACTGGACATGGCCATCGGGGAGGCGAGCCGGCGCGCCGAAGAAATCGACCATGATACCACTCCCTGTCGTATCCCTATCCACCGCTACCGCCACTATCTCGTTGTGCTTTAAAGCCCGAAAGAGGCCCAAGAGGGGGCCATCGGCCGGCAGAAGCGTGACCCCTCCCTTCCTTCGCAGGCTCAAGAGATATCGGAAGAGCCTTTCGGGTCTCAGATGTTCCGCGGGGGCGGTCACCCGGTAGG
>Ga0315314_1003464_pt1 | contig 12325 bp, 12 predicted proteins | sample TDP9_MG_FD_203631 | JGI IMG/M metagenome (GOLD analysis project Ga0315314, IMG submission 203631) | Freshwater sediment microbial communities from Lake Towuti, South Sulawesi, Indonesia - TDP9 | ecosystem: Environmental > Aquatic > Freshwater > Lake > Sediment | place: Indonesia: South Sulawesi...
CGGAGTTATGCCAATTCTGCTTGAGAAGCGGAATGTTATGCTCCAAATGCAAGAAAAGGGTTGAGAAAGGAGAGGTAAGCCAACTAGACCTAGAGGTTGGACGTCTACTCATTTCTATCGAAGATATATTTCCGCCGCTTCAGGATGTGTATCTCCATAAAGTAGTTGAAGCCGACGGCGTTCTGGCTATCCTCGTCAACCAAGGCGATATAGCCAAGATTCTAAGCTACGGCGGGAAGATCATCAAACTCCTGGAACACAAGACAAAAAAGACAGTTCGCGTGCTCGAGTACAAATCGGACGAAAGGAAATTCCTAGAAGACTTGCTTGCACCTATGAGCATCCTGACTATAAACAGGATATGGCTTCCTGACGGGACCACTGAGACAAGAGTGATCTTGAAAGGAAGGGAGAAGAGGAAGGCCTCGAAGTACTTCAGAGCTTTGAAAGAGATTGCGAGAACGGCTCAGGGAATGGCTCTCAGAATAGAGTTCGCGGCTTGACGGCGGCACTGTGAAGATGAGGATTGACGAACTAGGAGATTGGCGCAGGTCTCATTTTTCGACCGAGATTGGACCCGAACTGAATGGGCAAGAAGTCATCGCTATGGGCTGGGTCAGTGAGATCAGAGACCTTGGTGGCATAAGGTTCATAGTCCTACGGGACAAGGAAGGCATGGTTCAGATCACCATTCCAGAGGGAGAAGCTGACGAGGAGATTTTGAGGAGATCAAGGGCGCTTCATAGACAGGACTGCATCGCCGCCAAGGGCATTGTTAAGAAGATGGAAAAGGCACCGAGAGGTGCGGAGATAGTCCCCAAAAGCATCAGAATCCTTGGAATCGCAAAACAGCCTCTTCCGTTGGACATTACGGGGAGAACTCCGGCGCAGATAGATGTAAGGCTTGACTCACGGGTTCTGGATCTCTGTAGCGACAGGAATCAAGCAATATTCAAGATTCGGCATGTAGTCTTGGAAGCTACCCGAGAATTCCTGTCCAAGAAGGGTTTCCTTGAGATCAGCACGCCCAAGATAATCGCCTCTGCAACTGAAGGCGGGGCGGCCCTTTTTCCGATATATTACTTTGAACGTGAGGCCTTTCTGGCTCAGAGCCCCCAGCTGTACAAGGAGGAGCTAGTCGTCAACTTCGAAAAGGTTTTCGAGATTGGTCCCGCCTATAGGGCTGAGAAGTCTCATACGAGGCGGCACATCACAGAGTTCATATCCATCGACATTGAGGAAGCCTTCGCCACTGATGGTGACGTCATGGAAGTCGCCGAAGGGCTCATGCACAACCTTTGCAGGGTTGCTAAGGAAAAGTGCCAGCAAGAGCTCAAGGTTCTTCGGCATAGAGTTGCTGTGCCTAAGGTTCCGTTCAAACGATTAACCTACGACCAGATTATTGAGGACCTTCAAAGAGAGAGCGTAAAGATCGGTTGGGGCGAAGACATACCGACGGTAGCCTATAGAACGTTGGGAAAGATTCACCCCTACTTCTATCTCGTTACCGACTGGCCGACCAGTCTAAAGCCCTTTTACATAAAGCCTAGAGGTGACAACCCCCGACTAAGCGAGGGATTCGACTTGATGTGGCGCTGGATTGAGATAGCTTCCGGCGGCACCCGTGTGCACGACAAGGATGTCTTGGTGAAGAGGCTTAAGGAGCAAGGCTTGCACCCAGAGGCCTTCAAATACCACATTCAAGCCTTCGATTACGGCATGCCTCCCCACGCTGGATGGGCAATCGGCCTCGAACGTTTGATGATGATGTTCACGGGCATAAGAAATATCAGAGAGGTTGTTCTCTTTCCGAGGGACAGGTTCAGACTCACACCCTAGAGTCTTTGTGTTCTCCTCACCCCATTTCTGTGTGGCCAATTTGGAAAGTGTCTAACACACGAAGACACGGCGATTGTTCCTCGAAGGTCAGGAATCGGGCTAGAAACCAGCCCTGACCAGGTCTCTTGGTTTCATGAACTCCCGTAAGAGGATGGTTGCGTATGAGCCTTTGTGAAGCAAGAAGTGGAACCTAGCATAATGCCCGTCTTGGTCAGCTGGCTGATCCTTTACTTCGATGCTGAGGTCACAGACTGGAGCCAAGGCAGTTCTCAGTCCGCCCGCCGCGCTTGCTTCGGGCATCTTTTGCAGTCGAAAGTTGTCAGGCGTAGTCACTTCTCTTTCGAGGATTTCCTCTTCGATCTCACCTTGAACCCCGTCTGAAGGCAGTTGCCTGAACCCGATTAGAGGTATGGCGACGGTCATTTTCCTTTCTCTGATCTCTTGGTTAATCTTCGAGATGTTGCTTTCCTCCGCTTTCCTGAAGCTCTTGGCTGGAAGCCCCCTCTCATCCAAGTCGACAACATAGTCTCCAATCTGTGCCCTGCTGATTGAAATCCCTCGTCTCATCCGCTCGCTAAGGAACCTGTTGAACAGAAAAGACTGATAGGCTTGGATGAGGAAAAGACGGAGGCTGGAGGGCGCTCTCCGAAAAGCCCCCAAGAAATCCCTCGGATACTTCGACAGACGGACAAGCATAAGCCTCTCGTAGACCAGATTTCTTGGGAATATCTTGAGTGCGGACCTGAAGTCTCGGGTTTCACGTAGAAATCTGCGCGCCTTCCTTGCAGCTGGATTTTCGTAGCGGCTCGGTTCCGATAGAAAGACCAGCGCTGCTTGTTCAAAGTTGCCCTTCACTAGGAAGCGGCCAATATGGTGGCTTGTGGGTCTGATGGTGCCGAAGCGTTGGTGCCCGAAGAGATCGGGAATTCCGCCTAGAGCCGTCAGTTCAACGCATGTCTCCTGTATCCTTTTCTGGACCGTTGCTCGACTGTAGCCTATGGATCTTATTGTGATGTTGAACTGGTTTCCTAGGAGCAGCCTTGACGAGATTTTCTCTGACGAGAAACATGTGGGTGTGATCGTTATCCCCTTTAGGTCGACCCTTTGCAGCCTTTCAACCGGCACCCCCCAAATGCTCACGTGCTGGGCTGTCAAAGCTCGGGCATCTTTGATTCCGGCCGTGTTGATTCTATCGGGACTTATCCCGATTTGGTGTGCCACCTTTCTAACCGCGGCGAAGGTGTCCCAGCCCTTCTTGATCAAAATGCACACGAGATAACGCCCGCGTTCAGAAGGCAGAATAGTTCTGTCGCTTGGTTGGACTGATGCCTTCGAGCTGTCAATGAGAACCTCTTCAACAATGAAATCTTCCAGCTTATACTTGATTGTTCCACCGATCCCTCTAGATCTAGAAGCATAGACTTCGATTCCTAAGTCAGCTTCGAGCTTGGGCACGTTCACAGCGATCAGGCCCCCAAAGATTCCAAGCCTCGATCAATAAAGAGGAAGGTTGCCAGTGATCTTGTCAAGAAGGTTTGCCGGAGCAGGACCTATTCCAAGGGCTGTGACTGTCCCAGGCGGGAGCTCGGTTAACCCCATATCTGAGATCAACACGGCTGAGATCTTCATCTTTTCAGCTTGCCTCTCGATTTCCCGCAGTTCAGCTTCAGAGTCCACTCTCAAGACGATCTTGCGTTGGCCTTCTACCATCCATTCTCGCCACCAAGAAGGATGCGCCTTCCTTGTCTTCTCCGTAGCTGAAACGGCTGCGTGGCAAGCTTGTGCGGACGCCTTTCCACAACTCATCTTCAAGTCGGATCTGAGGATTACGGCTTGCTTATAATCGAACTCGTACATCTCTGATTACGTTTCAGATTCACTGCGTCCTCTCTAAAATAGGTTTGCGTGTGGTGCGGAGGTTATTCACAACATTCTCAGATCGATCGACGTATTAGAAAGAGATATTTGGAATGGCAATACTCTGATTTTATCGCCCGAATCAGAAAACGCAACAGCATTGTCAAACCAACCGTTCCACGAGAAGAATGTGATGAAGAAGTCGGCAGATGATATGGCAGGCACTGACGCTGGCTGTTGAACTATGTTTCGGTCAGGAACTTCGGAGGCGCACCAAACCTGAACTATGAAGCTCGCTGGAAACTGCTGGCTGATCTGGCTGCTGAGCTACGGAAGAGCGGAGAACCAGTGCCTCCCGATGTGATAAGGGACCTTCGCTCCGCCAAAACCATGATAGAGGTTCTCAAGGTAGACCGATCTCGCGCCGAGAATCTGCTGAGGATCGAAGAATACCTGGATAGTGTCGAATCTCATCTCCTATCGGCTGCGAAGAGAAAGCTTGGCGAGGAATACGTTGATGAGTGGCTGGGAAAGGTTGCTGAAGCCCAGAGAGGCGTTCGCGTTTGCGAGCCAAAGCCTTCTAGGAGGTTTCCCATTGGAGTTCCCAGAGACAAGAGTTGGGTCAGGATAAAGCCGTCAGCGGAGATTACCTTGGAGAAGATCAAGAAGTCCTCAAAGGAGATTGGATTGGGACTGAAGACTCAAAGGGATGGTTATGTCCTCGTGTACGGAGAGGAAGACAAAGTGAAACGGTTCATACACATGACGGCTGATCGCCTTCGTGAGGACGGAAGCCGATCTGTGACCTAGGCACTAACCGCATGGACCGGTTGAACTGATACCGCTTAACGAGGCGAATTGGAGAACTGAGTGGATGCCGTACATAAAGAAGATTGAAGTGAACGGGTTCAAGACATTCGGAAAGAAGACAACCCTACAGCTTGAGAAGGGGTTCGTCGCGATAACTGGGCCGAACGGAAGCGGAAAGACAAACATCATAGACGCAGTCTTGTTCGGCCTCGGTGAGCTGAGCGCAAGAAGGCTGAGAGCTTCAAACTTTTCAAGCCTCATCTTCCATGGGAGCTCCAACCCAAACATCGGCAAGAAGAGCAAGGCAAAGGTGACGATTCAGTTTGACAACTCTGACGGTCGCCTACCTACTGAGACCGCGACTGTTACGATCTCTCGCGAGATTGACCAGAACGGTCAGAGCGAATTCAGGGTCAACGGAAGAAAGGTCTCCAGAGCCTATGTCATCGAGGTCCTCTCGATGGCTGGCATAAGTCCCTATGGGCACAATGTCATCCTTCAGGGCGCTCTTACGCGGTTGGCTGAGACCTCGCCTCAAGAGAGGAGAAAGATCATTGAGGATATGATTGGCATCGCTCAGTATGACGCAGAGAAGGCTGAGGCTGAGGAGAAAATGAAATCAGCCGACATATCGATCAGAACAGCCTTGGGACAGGTAGGCGAGGTTCAAAGAAGGGCAGAGTCCCTGGAAAGGGAACGCAACGATCTGCTGCGTCACAACTTCATTCAAAACGAGGTTAAACACCTGGAAGCCATCAGACTGTCCCGTGACATCAAAGGCGTCGAGCAGAAGATCAACGGTCTGTCCTCACAGACTAGGAGACTCGAAGAGAGACTTGGGAAAATAAGAGAGCAAAGAGATCAGTTCCGATCGAGACGCCACGATATTGAGACCGAGTGGAGAAAGCTCGGTTTCGAAGGAGTCGAGGAAGGTCAAAGGCACATTCTCGAGATCCAGATAGAAATCGGGGAGTTGCGGTCAAGGCTGAGTGAGCTGTCGACGAGGGCAAGTGCGGCAAAGGCCAGCCTAGGCGGGCTGGTCAGAGTAAAGGAGAACGCGTCTCAACAGATCGAGTCCGTCAAGGGGGAGATTGAAGAGTCGCGGGATAGAGCTGGACAACTAGCCGTGGAACGGGATGAACTGCTGAAGGAAATCGCGGGGAAGCAAGCGGCCTACGAAGCGATATGCAACGAGGCTGCTCAAGCAAGGTCCAACTTCGAACAGGAAAGTAAGAAAGTCCGAGCGAGCGAGGAGCAACTGGACCGACTGCGCCAAGAGGCGGTCTCGCTTCGCAGCGAACAGGTGAGCAGCCAGTCTCGGGTAGACGTGTATTCAGAGAGGTCTAAGGACCTCGAAGAAAGAAGACGCGATCTAGTCTCATCTCTCAATAGGCTGGAAGGGTCTCTCAAAGAGCTTGGGGAAATCCGGAAAGAGCAGCTGGGGCAGCTTCGCAATCTGCAGAATGCCTTAGGGAGGCGCACTGATAGAAGGAGGATTCTGGAAACCGAAGTTAGAGAAGCTGGAAAGATAGCTGATGTAGCGAGAGAGGCTCTTGTCGAGTTTGAAGCCCAGAAGGAACTTGCCGAAAAGGTAAAACCCGAAGAGACGGCGCTTAAGCATATCGAAGAGCTAGGCGGACTTGGTGTGATCCCGGGCGTAGACGGCCGACTTAGGAACCTTGTCGAGATAAGAAGGGGATACGAGCGGGTAGTGGAAGCTGCGGCGTCTGGATGGCTCGATTCATTGATTGTCGAGAATCTGGATGTCGCTTTTGCCTGCGTCGAAACCCTGAGAAGACTTAGACTTGGTAGGATCAAGATCATCCCGCTCCAAGGGCTTTCCCCCAGCAATCGAGTAAGCATCCCACAGATCGAGGGCATAAGCGACAGAGCCTCCGCCTTCGTGAAACATGATGGGAAATATGTGTCTGCTGTCTCCTTCGTTCTCGGAGACACGCTGTTGGCTGCGGATGAGAGAGCGGCGCTGATGGCGTCTCACACCGGGCTTAGATCTGTCACTCTGAACGGTGACCTTTACGAGGCAGGTGGAGGAGTTGAAAGTGGCTTTTATAGGACTCCTGTAAACTTTTCCTCATTTGTCCCAAGTGAGTCTGCCCTCAAGACCTTGGACAAGGCAGTCGAAGCGCTCAAGAACAGTCTGAGCACGAGGGAAACTTACATCGGCGAACTTGAAAAGGAGATAACTGAAACACAACAGGAGATTACGAGGCTCGCGGAAGCATCAGCAAAGCTTGAGGGAGAGGTCGAACGGGCGAGCAAGAGCATCCATCAGACCAAACTCAACAGTGCGCGGGCAGAGACGAACGTGACGACCCTCCAAAACCTTCTCCAACAGGAAAAGGCTCAGATCGAACTCTACGAGAAGAGGAGGGATGAGTTAGCCAGCGAGGAAGCCCGGATACAGCAGGAACTGGCGGATTTGAAGAGAAGAATTGATCCCTCTGTAGTTCACGAAAGGGAACAGAAACGTGAGCTTCTGGGAAACGAGATCATCATGCTAAGACAAAAGGTCGGGGAGACTGAGACAGAACTTTCGACGCTTCAGTCGAAAATCGAGAGCGTCCTAAAGGTCAGCCTGGAAAACGCCTCAGTTCAGTTGGAGAAGGCAACGAGACAGATGTTGGTCCTGGAGAAGGAGATAGAGGAATCTGCGAGAGAGAAAGAAGAGGCTCAAAAGAAGATCGGGGAACTCGAAAAGGCAAAGGAGGATTTATCTCGCGCCCTTCTGGACGCCAAAGGAGAAACCCAGAAGTTCACATCGCAGATCGATGGCATAGACGGTCAGCTGGCTGTTCTCGAGAAGGAGTATGAGCAGACAGACGGATTGCTCGATGAGTTAAGACTTAACCTTCAAACGTTCCAGCTTCAGATGGGCAGGCGGATGGAGCAGCTCAGGGCAATGGGCTACGAAGAACCTCTGGAAGTTTCATCCAGACAACTTGAGGAGGCTGAGGCCCTTCTCAAACTGATGAGGTTTGAACTTGAACGGATAGGGGCCGTCAACCAGTTAGCCCAGACGCAGTATGAAGATCAGGTTTCGAGGTACAAGGAGCTGTCAGTGCGGATGAACGAGCTTGAGAAAGAGAAGATGGCGATTGCCAACTTCATCGAGGAGATCGAGCGGAAGAAGTACAACGCCTTCATGGGAGCCTTCAACCAGATAAACGAGCGGATAGACAGATACTTCGCCAAGCTCACAGACGGTGGAAACGCGGCTCTGAAGCTTGAGAATCCCGAGAACCCCTTTGCTGGAGGAGTGGACATGGTCGTCCAGTTTGTGGAGAAGCCGCCTATACTTGTTAGCGGAGCAAGCAGCGGAGAGCGTTCTGTCTGCGCTGTCGCCTTCTTGTTCGCGCTGCAGGAGTTCACGCCCGCCTCATTCTACCTTTTGGACGAAATTGACGCGCATCTCGATGCTTTCCATGTTGAAAGACTGGGCGAGCTATTGGCTGAAGAAGCTGAAGGCTCCCAGTTCGTTGTCGTGACCCTCAAACCTGAGATGGTTAGCAAGGCTGACAGGATCTACGGCGTTTACGATCGGGAAGGAATCTCCTATGTGGTCTCAACGACGTTCAAAGGGGTTGCGCAGTGATGGAGAGGAACTGGAGCAAGCCGTTCTATTTTCACCCCCCATGGAATATTCTCTTCGATCTGCAGATTCTGGAAAAGGTCAACCCTTGGGACGTCAGCCTGTCCTTTCTTCTCTTGTCCTTTCTAGAGGAGATGGAGAAGAGGAACGAAGTTGACTTCAGGGCATCGGGTGTGGCCCTCGACTCTTCGGCGACAATATACTTGCTGAAGTCGCAGCTTCTTCTGAAACTGGAGGAGCTTCCTTCTCCGCCCGAGCCGAGACCAGACTTTATTCCTCCTCCGCTAATTCTCCCGCTGCGGTATGAGTTGACAACCACGACTATCCGGAATCTGCTACAGGCGTTGGACGAGGCGTTGAGAACCGAGAATCTTTTCGCTCTGAAGACGCCTATCAAGGAGGTATTGCCTCCGCCGCTCTCAGTTTTCCCTGTCATCAGCGTATACTTGATGGAGATAGAGGAGCAGATGGGGAAGCTGCTGCAGAAGATACGTTCATTGGCACAAAAAGGCGAGGCCGTCGCATTCTCAGGAATCATCCGTGGTCTCGAGAAACTTGAGCAAATAAGAACCTTCATTATCCTGCTCTTCCTAGCTCACAAGGGCAAGATCACACTCTGGCAGGAAGAAGACTCAGATGAGATGTTCATCACGGCGAACGGAGGCTAGCGCATGGAGACCTCTGTCGAAGAGACACATAAAGTATCTGAGGACACAAGAGTGAAGGAAGAGCTGGCACTTCTGGAAGCTGCTCTTTACGTGTCTGGTCGTCCTCTTGATCTCAAGACCTTGGGGTACATTATCAAAACGCGGTCAAAGAGAAGAGTTCGGCAGCTAGCCCATATGCTGATGGACGACTACAAGCGCCGAGACAAAGCGTTGGAAGTGTTGGAGCTCGATGATCAGCGGTTCGTTCTCCAATTGAAGGCAAACTACTCTTCCAAGGTCAGAAGACTGGCTATCAGACCGCTTTTGACAGAGGGCCCATTAAAGACACTGGCTTACGTAGCCTACAGACAGCCTGTTATGCAAACTCAAGTGATCGACGTGCGAGGTTCTCACGCCTACGGCCATGTAAGACAACTACTGGACATGGGTCTGGTTGACTCTGAGAAGAAGGGGAGAACCAAGGTTCTGAAGACCACAGAGTATTTTGCGGACTACTTCGGCCTGAGCCACAACTTCAAGATAATGAGGCGTCAACTGAAAAGAATTTCCGATGATGCCACAAGAGCTAGCATCCCCATCTCCGAAGCGCAGGACAGCGCGAAGCAAAGCCCACAAGAAGAACTCCGTTAGACTTATATCCGCCCAAGCGTTTCCTACACTTTGGTCTAAGGAGAAAAGGTCGAATGTCAGCGTGGCATGGCGATCTGCATAAGAAGAAGCCCACAGGAGGCAAGAGACGGGCTTACCGTGAGAAGAGAAGGTTCGAGACTGGATCGTTCCCAGCGGAGACGGTCGTAGGAGAACCTGAGATGAAGACGGATCGAAGGCGCGGCGGAAACTTGAAGGTCCGGTTGGTAAGCACGAAATGGGTCAATGTTTCAGACCCCGCGACTGGAGAGACAAAAAAGGTTGAGATACAAAGGGTGTTGAAGAATCCCGCCAACCTGGACTACGACAGGAGAGGCGTGATAACGAAGGGGACGCTTCTAGAGACGCCTCTTGGCACGGTTCGCGTTACCTCCAGACCTGGACAATCGGGAGCTCTAGACGCAGTCTTGGTCTCCGAAACCCAACAAGAAGATGCGTAGGAAGCATTCTGAGACAAGAGATACGCGATGCTGGGAGATAGAACCATGCGGAGAAGGGATGCGGTTGTTCTATGGCCTGTCTATTTCGACTCTGCTAGGACAAGGGCTGAGGGAAGGAAAGTTCCGAGAGGGCTGGCAAAACAATCACCGACTGTGGGCATGATTGAGATTGCCGTTGTGAACCTAGGACTTAGTCATGAACTGGTCTCAGAGGCTGCCCATCCACATTTTCCGTGGAAGAAGACGGGTTCGGTTCTTGTCGCAGAAGGCAGATCGAAGGGTCAGATTCTGAAAGCGGTCGCCGAGGAGCTCTTAAGACTTTCGGTCTGAATCTGGGATAGGAAACATTTAAATAATATACTTGATTTCTTTTTTACGTCTATTCCGCTTTTGAAGGAGCAACTGCTGGTTTGAGAAGGGTCGGACGGGTTCTCCACATAGGTCCAAGCAAGAAAGCCCTTCTAAAGGCGGAGAGAATCCCTAGAATCGGCGAAACTGTGGTAGACGAGAAAAATAGGGTTGTGGGCACGGTTTTCGACGTCCTTGGGCCCACGATTTCTTCATATGTCGAGGTCGACGTCAGAGCCAGAGACCCCCAATCCATTGTTGGTAGCTTCCTGTACCTTTCCTCTTCATCCAGACACAAAACCGGGAGCAAAAGGCAGAAATGAGTCTGAAGGGGAAGCCGGCCCTTCCTCCAAGGGTTAGAGACATCCAGCGGTGCCCTGAATGTGGCAGCTCGAGGCTAATGAGGGACTATGAGGCTGCTGAAGTCGCGTGCATGGAGTGCGGTTTCGTTGTTGACATGAAGCTTGCTGATCATGGTCCTGAATGGCGTGCCTTCGACAACGAACAACGCGAGAAGAGGGCTCGAACCGGCGCCCCTGTCACCTTTACGATTCATGACAAAGGCCTTTCGACCATGATTGATTGGCACGACCGCGACATCTATGGAAAGAAGTTCACAGCCGGTCAGAAGGCCCAGATCTACCGCCTTAGGAAGTGGCAGAGACGAATCAGGGTGTCTGACGCTTTGGAGCGGAACCTCGCCTTTGCCCTTTCTGAGATCACTAAGATCGCCAACAACCTCTCTCTGCCAAAGAGCATCTTCGAGACGGCTTCTGTGATCTACAGAAAGGCGGTTAAGGAGCATCTTATCAGAGGCAGGTCAATACAGGGCATCAGCGCCGCCTCCGTCTACATAGCCTGTAGGCAGTGCGGGCTTGCGAGGACCCTTGAAGAGATTGCGAAGGCGTCGAATGTGAGCAAGAGGGAGGTTGGTCGCAGCTACCGTTTCCTGGTGAAGGAGCTTGACTATTTCATCCCGCCTGTCAGAGCGAACCAGTATGTCTCGAAGTTTTCAAACCAGCTAACAATGCAGGGGAAGGTTGAGGAGATTGCCAACAAGATTCTGGCAACCGCGACTGTGCTCAAGCTTACATCTGGAAGAGGTCCCACGGGCATCGCTGCGGCTGCGAGCTATATAGCCTCGGTTCTTGTGGGTGAGAGGCGAACTCAGAGGGAGATAGCTGAGATCGCCAAGGTGACTGAGGTAACGATAAGGAACAGGTACAAGGAACTGGTTGACTGTCTTCTTTTTGTTATGGCTCTATGACATGCCTAGAACTAGAACGACGTTAGCCCTCGCCCGTTGTTGCCTATCTTCTTCATCGTCTCTTGGAATTCTTTGCAGACCTCTGCTACTGTTAGCTGTCTGTTTCTATTCTTGAGCATTCCTGCCGCGATCATGCAGCCGCCTATCAGATCGGTTATTGTCGGATCTGGGAAGAGCACCAACGCGATGCCGGCCCTGATCAGCCACGAGTTTCTGGCTTCTGCTTCTTCGTTCGGACCGATAAGCTGCTTCAAGCTCTTCGATTCGTTGGTGATCGTGCCCATTGCTCTGCTGAATTCTTTGCCGCATCTGCTTAGCTCCCACAGAGATTTGGCAATCTCTTTTGCTTCCTTGGGATTCAGGTCAGTTAGCGGCAACCCGGCACCTCGCAGAAGGTAGCTACTGCATAGCGCTACCAAGAGTATTTATCGCTTCTTAATATGCAGAAATACAGGAATGTGTTACCTGGACTAGACCTTCCAGAATGATTTTGGTCTATAAATGATTCTGTCTGGAAGGATGGAAATCCGGTCTCTTCTTTCTGCAGTCGTCTTCTGGCTCGGTCATAGGATGGCCTCTAAGGTCTGTTTGGTACCTGACGGTTATCCATATGCGGATATCTAGGGTCTCCGTGCCAGCCCTGCTGATTAGTGTCACTTTAGTTTTTCCTGGTGACACTTTCATCAGACGACTGAGGCGGTTTACGGCATACTGGTGCGGCCGCCGGGATTTGAACCCGGGATTGCAAGCTTGGAAGGCTTCCTCCCTTGGTGAGTTTGAGTCCTAAACCAGGCTAGACCACGGCCGCAAAGTCACACAACCGTAGGTTGACCAAGAA
>Ga0315314_1003465_pt1 | contig 12324 bp, 6 predicted proteins | sample TDP9_MG_FD_203631 | JGI IMG/M metagenome (GOLD analysis project Ga0315314, IMG submission 203631) | Freshwater sediment microbial communities from Lake Towuti, South Sulawesi, Indonesia - TDP9 | ecosystem: Environmental > Aquatic > Freshwater > Lake > Sediment | place: Indonesia: South Sulawesi...
GTGCCTGAGCAACCCTACAAGATCAAGCTCGGACAGGTGTGGATAATTGACCCGCAGTCTAAGATAAGCGGACCCTACATCACCGAAGTCGACGGCACCAAACACGAAATCTATCCTTTGGAGGCAAGATTCCGCAACCTATCCTATTCAGCGCCGCTTTCTCTGGAGATGACACCCTTCGTTGACGGAAGAGAGCAAGAAACCGAACTCGTTTTAATCGGCAACCTTCCCGTTATGCTGAAGTCAAAACTCTGCGTCTTGTCTCAGCTTCTGCCCGAAGAGCTGATCTCCCACGGCGAAGACCCCAACGACCCAGGCGGCTACTTTGTCGTCAACGGCTCTGAAAGAGTGACCGTTGCCCTCGAAGACTTGGCGCCCAACCGAATCTTGGTTGACATCGACACTCGTGGCGCAACGCCTGTTTATCAAGCCAAAATCTTCTCCACGACAGTTGGTTTCAGAGCACGCATCGAGCTGCACCTAAAATCAGACGGCTGTATCTATGTTTCTATGCCGGGTGTGCCGTCGGAGATTCCGTTCGTAATCGTTATGCGGGCTTTGGGGCTGAAGTCTGATAAGGAGATAGCTGACGCTGTTTCGCCGGATAAGCTGCTCCAAGTCGAGATTGAGCCTTCTTTTGAAAAGGCTCTTGGCATCGACACGGTGGCAGAGGCCGTCATGTATATAGGAAGCCGCGTGGCTCACGGGCAGGTTGAAGAATACCGACGTCAAAAAGCCGAGAGCATACTAGACCGCAACTTCCTGCCTCACATCGGGCGAACACCCGACAAAAGAAAGGACAAGGCGTTTTTCCTGGGCGAGATGGCAAATCGTGTCATTGAACTGAAACTGGGCAAACGGAAACCCGATGACAAAGACCACTTCAAAAACAAACGCTTGAAGCTGGCGGGACCGCTTCTCGCGGACCTGTTCCGCATAGCGTTCCGCAACCTCACACGAGACATCAAGTATCAACTCGAACGCATGGGCGTCAAACGACAGCTACTCACTGTTTCGGTTGCAGTGCGACCTGGCATAATCACCGAGAGACTGCAACACGCCTTAGCCACTGGCAACTGGGGACGGGGACGAGTAGGAATCACACAGCTGTTAGACCGAACAAACCGCACTTCCACCCTGAGCCACCTGAGACGATTGCAGTCGCCGCTGAGTCGAAGCCAACCCAACTTCGAGGCTCGGGACCTTCATCCGACCCATTGGGGAAGGTTGTGCCCCAACGAGACGCCTGAGGGTTCAAACTGTGGACTCGTCAAGAACCTAGCACTTGGCTCAAACATATCAGTTAGTGTAAACCCTGAAAAAGTGAAACACTTCCTCTACAGATTGGGAGTTATCCCAGTTCAAGAAGAGAACGACTCCATACGCATCTCAGGCGCCAAGGTGTTTGTTGACGGCAACCTCGTGGGCTACAGTCTTACGCCTGAAGAGTTGGCAGCGGAAATAAGGAGTAAACGGCGAGCTGGAGAAATCTCGCCCGAAATAAACGTGGCACACTTCTCTAAGGCATATGGTAAGGAAAAAGACGAAATCTACATAAACTGCGACGAAGGCCGAGTGCGCCGACCCTTGATAATCGTGGAAGACAGAGTTCCCAAACTGACACTTGAGCACATTGAAAGAATCCGAGCTGGCGAATGGAGCTGGGAAGACCTGGTCAAAAACGGCATCGCAGAATACATAGACGCCGAAGAGGAAGAGAACCTCTACATAGCGCTGAATTACGACAGGATTGAGCCTAACCACACTCACGTGGAAATCACGACCTATACCATCTTGGGCATATGCGCCTCCATCATACCATACCCCGAACACAACCAGTCGCCAAGAAACTCATACGAAGCCGCTATGGCTAAACAGGCGCTTGGAATACACTCAACCAATTTCCTGATGCGCGTCGACTCCCGCGCTCACATTCTGCATTATCCACAGAAGCCGATGGTTGACACACGTCCCATGGATATTATCGGCTACGACCTTCATCCGTCGGGGCAAAACGCCGTTGTGGCTGTTCTGTCGTTTGAGGGCTACAACATGGAAGACGCGCTCATATTCAACAAGGCTTCTATTGAAAGAGGGTTGGGGCGCTCCACTTTCTACAGAATCTACGAGGGTGAGTGTCGCCAATATTTGGGCGGATTAAAAGACAAGTTTGTGACACCTGAACCAGGCATAAGGGGCTACAGAGGTGAACAATATTATCGCTTACTCGAGCAAGACGGCATAATCGGTCTAGAATCGGCGGCAGCTGGCGGCGACGTACTCATCGGACGCACAAGTCCGCCTCGATTCTTAGAGGAATACAAAGAATTCGAGGTCAAGGGACCCACTATGCGTGACACCTCGGTTGACATGCGACCCTCCGAAACAGGTGTGGTCGACCAGATTTTCATAACTGAGACTGGTGAGGGAAGCAGACTCGTGAAAGTTCGAGTTCGTGACCAACGCATTCCTGAACTGGGAGACAAGTTTGCGTCGAGACATGGGCAAAAGGGTGTCATCGGAATGATTGTTCCTCAGGAAGACATGCCCTTCAGCCTTGACGGCGTCGTTCCAGACATAATAATCAATCCACACGCCATGCCGTCGCGTATGACAATTGGACAATTCTTAGAATCTATGGCTGGAAAGGTCGGCTCAGCTCGAGGTAGACCAGTTGACGGCACACCGTTTGTTAACGAGAAACCAGACGACCTCAAACGTATGCTCATAGAGTTGGGCTTCAGTCACACCGGCAGAGACACGCTGTATAACGGCATTACAGGTGAACGTTTCTCCGTTGACATCTTCATGGGAGTAGTCTATTACCAGAAACTTCACCACATGGTTGCAGACAAGATTCATGCTCGAGCCAGAGGACAAGTGCAGATGTTGACGAGGCAGCCAACGGAGGGCAGAGCCCGAGGTGGCGGTCTACGGTTTGGAGAAATGGAAAGAGACTGTTTGATAGGTCACGGTGCAGCAATGCTCTTGCGAGACCGACTACTCGAAGAGTCAGACAGATACCTCCTCTACGTGTGTGAAAACTGCGGTTACATCGCCTACTACGACATCAAACAGCGCAAGTACGTGTGCCGTGTGTGCGAAGAAAAAGGTCAGGTTTCACCCGTGGTCGTGTCATACGCCTTCAAACTACTGTTACAAGAGATGATGAGCCTCTGCATAACGCCCAAGCTCAGACTAAAGGAGAGAGCCTAAACATGGCAGCCGCAGAGGAAGCCGTTCACAAGATTGTCGACCAAATCTTCTTCGGTCTCATGTCACCACAGGACATACGCCGACTCTCAGTTGCAGAAATACAGACCGCGGACACCTACGACGAAGACGGCGCCCCAATCACGTCTGGACTCATGGACGGACGCCTAGGCACACTCGAGCCAAGACAGAGATGTAAAACCTGCGGCAACACCGCTATAAGATGCCCTGGACACTTTGGACACATCGAACTCGCCGCGCCAATCATCCACGTGGAGTTCACAAAATTAATACAGGACCTGTTAACTTCTGCCTGCCGACATTGTGGGCACATAATGCTATCTGAGCAGAGAATCGCACGTTTAAAGTTGAAGATTGAACGCACACGAAAATTGTTGGGAATAGTGCCAGACGACCTCTACAAAAAGGTTTTCCATGAGGCGAAGAGCAAAGAGTGTCCACACTGCGGTGCTCCACAGTATAAGGTTGAGTTTACTAAGCCTACCACTTTTCACGAGATTTCCGAAGAAGGTGCTCAAAGGCTTACGCCCAGTATGATTCGAGAAAGACTTGAACGCATACCAAACGAAGACCTCGAACTGTTCGGTTTCAACCCGAAGGTTGCGCGTCCCGAATGGATGGTTCTGCAGGTTTTGCCCGTTCCTCCAGTCTATGTGAGGCCTTCAATAACGCTGGAATCTGGTATTCGTTCAGAGGACGACTTAACCCACAAACTTGTTGACATCATCCGCATCAACCAACGACTAAAAGAGAACATGGAAGCGGGAGCGCCAACGCTCATCATCCAAGACCTGTCTGAACTGCTCCAATACCATGTGACCACATACTTCAACAACGAGGCTTCAGGCATTCCACCCGCTAGGCATCGTTCGGGAAGAGCCCTCAAAACCCTTTCACAGAGGCTTAAAGGAAAAGAGGGCAGATTCCGAAGCAACCTATCGGGCAAACGAGTGGACTTTTCAGCTCGCACAGTTATTTCTCCTGACCCAAACCTTGACATAAGCGAAGTCGGTGTGCCGCTAGACGTTGCCATGCGCCTCTCGATGCCTGAAAAGGTCACGTCATGGAACATTGAAGAAATGCGCCAGCTTGTAACCAACGGACCTGAGAAGTATCCGGGCGCCCTCTATCTAGTGCGACAAGATGGCAAACGCATCCGCCTAGAATTCGTTGCAGACAGAGCAAAAATCGCTGAGGGCATTGAACCCATGTTCGTCGTTGAACGCCACCTAAGAGACGGAGACATAGCCATATTCAACCGACAACCATCACTGCACCGCATGTCCATCATGGCGCACTACGTGAAAGTGCTGCCCCACAAAACCTTCCGCCTGCACCTAACTGTTTGTCCACCCTACAACGCTGACTTCGACGGCGACGAAATGAACCTGCACATACCCCAAAGCGAGGAGGCACAGACAGAAGCACGCCTGCTAATGCAGGTGCAAGACCAGATTCTTTCACCCAGATTCGGTGGACCTATTATTGGCGCCAAAACCGACTTCATAACAGCCGCTTACCTGCTGACCAGAAAGAGCACTCTACTCACTGAAGATGAAGTTTCTCGTCTCATACTTGCAGCTGGATACGACGGAACGACTCCAGAACCAGAGATCAAAAAACCAGAACCATTATGGACAGGCAAACAGATATTCAGCCTGTTCATTCCCAGAGACCTAAACTACGTCTTTAAGGCAGCCACCTGTATAGCGTGTGCTAAATGTCTGCGCGAAGAGTGCGAATACGACGCCTACGTTGTGATTAAAGGTGGGGTTCTCACAAAGGGAGTTATGGACAGAGCCGCCATAGGAGCTGAACAGTCAGAATCATTGTTACACAGAATAATAAAGGACTATGGCTCAGCGGCGGGGAGACAATTCCTAAACCACGTTTGTCGACTGCTCAACATGTTCATGACGATGCGCGGTTTCACATACTCCTACGATGAATTAGAACTGCCCACAACCGCCCAGAGAAAAATCCATCAAATCATAAGCGAATCTGAGGAACGAATAAATGGGCTAATTAAAGATTACAAAGACGGAACCCTGCCTCGCCTTCCAGGCCAAACACTCGCCGACTCTTTCGAAATATACGTCATGAACGAATTGGCGGAAGCCCGAGACAAGGCTGGCAGAGCGGCAGAAAACGCCTTTGAACATGACAACTCTGGTCTCATAATGACCCAAACGGGTGCAAGGGGCTCAAGCCTCAACATTGGTCAAATGACCGCCGTTGTTGGACAACAGTCAGTGCGTGGAAAACGAATCATGCGAGGTTATCTAGAACGAGCCTTACCCCACTTTGAACTGGGCGACCCGTCGCCTAAAGCAAGAGGCTTCGTTGCGGCTTCTTACCGTGAGGGACTCGACCCTGTTGAGTTTTTCTTCCACGCTATGGGTGGACGCGAAGGCTTGGTTGACACAGCCGTGCGAACTCAGCAGAGCGGCTACATGCAGCGACGCTTAATCAACGCCTTAGAGCATCTGCGCATCGAGTATGACAGCACCGTTCGGAACTCAATAGGCGACATCATTCAGTTCCAATACGGCGAGGACGGAGTCGACCCAGCCAAGAGCGACCATGGCAAAGCAGTCAACGTGGCAAGAATAGCTGAACAGATAAGAATCATGGTTGAGAAGGGAAAACCTGCACCGAAAGAGTACATTAAGGAAAAGGTTGAAGAAGTCAAAGATAGGCTTACACCCATACTTATCGATGAATTGAAGAGTGAAATGGGCAAAGAGGAGCTGACCCGCAAGGGCGTAGACAAAGCAGTCGAACTAACCCAAGAAAACTACAAGCGAGCGCTAGTTGAACCAGGAGAAGCTGTTGGAATCGTTGCGGCTCAATCCATCGGCGAACCTGGCACTCAGATGACTCTTAGAACGTTCCATTATGCGGGCGTGAGAGAACAAAACGTTACGTTGGGTCTGCCTCGACTGATAGAAATCGTTGACGCGAGAAGGATGCCTTCCACTCCCATCATGGCTATTTACTTGGATAAGGAACACAGAGAGAGCAAGAAGAAAGCTACAGATGTGGCGCGTGAAATTATCCAAACGACCCTGCAAGACATAACCAAAGCCATCTACACTGAGGTCGACGAGGTCGCTATTCAGGTCGACCGAACTATGATGGAAGACCGAGGTATTACGATGGAGGAGCTTCAAAACGTTTTGCGTTTGCCCAGTGCCACACTGAGAACGAGAGAGGATAGGCTGTATCTCAAACCCAAAAAGGTGGAACCCCGCAAACTACTCGAAAAAGTGACCACTCATCACGTGAAGGGCATACCTGGCATCCGAAGAGTGCTCGTCACCGAGGAGAAGGGTGAATGGGTTATTCGAACCGACGGTTCAAACCTTCCCAAAGTTTTGGAAGTTTATGGCATAGACCCAGCTCGTACCACGACGAATCACATTCACGAGACCGCTAAAACTCTAGGAATTGAAGCAGCAAGAAACGTCATAATCCAAGAGGCAATGGGCGTTCTTGAAGAGCAAGGCTTAGACGTGGACATTCGCCACGTCATGTTGGTTGCCGACATCATGACCGCTACGGGTGAGGTGCGCCAAATTGGAAGACATGGAATCAGCGGCGAAAAATCCAGTGTCTTGGCAAGGGCGGCTTTTGAAATAACCGTTCCCAACATCGTGGAAGCCGCAATCAAGGGCGAAAGCGACCCGCTGAAGGGTGTGACCGAAAACGTTATTGTTGGGCAGTCCATACCTATCGGCACGGGTTTGGTAGACCTTTACATGTCAACGCTGGCTCGAGGAAGCATTCAATGATCGACGTGGACAAAGCAATAGCCACAGCGGTTAAAACTGGCAAGGTGTCGTTTGGAGCCAACAGCGCAGTAAAAAATGCGAAGATGGGACGAGGCAAACTCATCCTCGTAGCTTCCAACTGCCCACGAAACGTCACGGAAGACATAATGCGTTACGCTAAGCTTTCAGAGGTCCAAGTAGTTATTTATAAAGGAACCAGCATAGACTTAGGCGTTGTGTGTGGCAAACCCTTCATGATTTCAGCCTTGACAGTGCGTGAACCCGGCGACTCAGACATACTCAAGTTAACAGAGGAAGCAAAGGAAACCATGGAAGAAGAAGGAGAAGAGATGACCACGACGGAGGAAACCGATGCATAGCGGTATTCGTCTGACAAGCAAAGAGATGCGCTACATAGCTTTGTTTGAAAGCATAACAGGCGCAACCGTGAAGGACTGCATAGTAGACGACGAACAAAGCCGCATAATTTTCGTGGTTAAGGAAGGCGACATCGGGGTGGCTATTGGAAAGGGCGGCAAAAACATACACCTGCTCGAAAGGATGACGAGCAAAAAGCACGAGATTATCGAGCACTCGGTGAATCCACAGCAGTTCATTAAGAACGCTTTGAAGCCCGCTCGCGTGAACGAAATCCGCATCACACCGCGTCCAGACGGCAAGACCATTGCAGTGGTTTCGGTAAATCCACGCGACAAGGGTGTGGCAATAGGGAAAAACGGACGCAACGCTGAGCGGATAAGATTTTTAGCCAAACGATATTTTGGGATTCAAAGCGTGAGCATAACGTAAGCTTCTTGTTTGATTTTAAGCCGTTAGAACCTGAGCCTTTCTCAGCTTAGTCTCCACGTCCTGCAGCCCCAGCCTTCTGAGGTTTTCAGGTTTAGGCAGACCGTTTTTGTCCCATCCCACAGCCTCGTAGTATTCTTGCTTTGACTCTTCAAACGATTTCCTGTCGACTTCTTTTCCCTTGTATGGCCCAGATGGTAGCGGCTCATAGAATCTCGCTGGGTTTTCGTCGTCTGCGTTGGCTTTCCATGTTAAATCTGGTCCCCCTAGCAGCAACATGGCTCTCTGCAAATTGAGTATCCTAAATCCGTTGGTTTCATACCAGTCTTGACGCAGTGTCTTCCAGCCTGTAACAGCATCGAAAAACTCCCAGAGGAGGTCAAGGCTGACCGAAAACGTGTTGAAATTGCAGTAGACACCTGAATCATGTAATATGTCGTTTAACTCGCTGTTTTCGTTGCCCGATGGAATAGCAGCAGTGGATGTGTGGTCGCCCGCCTGCACATTACAAGCGTAGGATATGTTTGACGCGAAATCTCTGCCGCTTCGGATTCCGTGAGCGCCAATCGCCATGCCCTTCTCCACAACCGCAAGGGCAGCGAGGTTCATGCCCTTTATCTTTCCCAGCTCAAGGGCGGCTCTATAAGCGCCTTCAGCGAGTGTATTGCCGATGCCTTCACGTTTGGCGATTTTTTGGGCTATCTCACCAAACGCCTTGGCGTTTCCCCATTCTAGTTGAATGCCATCCAAATCGCCTTCATTCACAATTTTGCGTTGGTACAATTCGGCGATGAAACCCAACGTGTTTCCAGCTTGAATCCCGCACAAGCCTAGGTCATCAATTAAGGAGGCAAGGTAAACGTTATCCTCAGGCGTGAAAATCCCCAGGTTTGGTCCAAGAAAAGCCTGCATCTCGTAGTCTGGGTTGTCGGTGATGGCGCCTTTAAACTCTCCCATCTTGGGTGTAGCGATTTTAAGACACGAAGTTGGGCAGCCGTAGTCAGCCCAGTATCTTTTTACCCAGAGCCTCTCCTCAAACTTGTCCACGGCAAAACCCTTGTTGTCGTGCCACTCTTCCTGCCAGTTTCGCACGGGTTCCGAACTGGTTTTGGCGCCACAGTTGTAGCCCGCAGCGCCCGTGCCCCACATTCGGAATGAGCCGCTCTTGTAGCATTCTTTGTCTGCAATTTTTATTAGCTCGCTGACTTTTTCGATGTCTTCAACTTCTGGCAGCGGACCTAAACCCTTAGCCACAACAGCTTTCAGGTTTTTGGAGCCCATCACGCCTCCGTATCCACCGTACCCAGAGGCGTGGGTCCACTTTGCCATCACGCTGGCAATTCTGGTCTGATTTTCACCTGCGGGTCCTATGTATAGCACTGATGGTTCCTTTAACTCTCCATACTCTGGAAAGTTTGCCTTCAGCTCTCTTCTCGATTCCTGAGTGAGAATTTTGAGGGTGTGCTTGCCGTCCTTGCCCCATATAGGGCTGGCGTCTTTGATAGAAACCTCATTTTCGAAAATTGTAATGTAGCTGGGCTTAGGGGCTCTACCTGTGATGATTAAGCCGTCGTAACCAGCACATTTAAGGTCGATTCCAAACTCTCCACCAACGGTTGAACCGACCATTCCGTTGCTCTGAGGCGACTTGCCCGAAACGCAGACTCTGCCCCCTGGAAAGAAGCCAGTTAAAGGGCCAGTCAAAACGGTAAGAACATTCTCTGGTGCAAACGGGTCAACGGTCTCCCATCTTTCGCCCAGCCGATTCCAAAGAATCTTTGCCGCTAGACCTCGCCCACCAATGTAACTCTGCAATACATTTTCGTCGAATCCGACCTCCTGAATTTTTTCTCTTGAGAGGTCGATGTCCAAAAATTTTCCAGCGTACCCACGCATTAGATGTATTCCTTCCCAAATTCACCGTAGAGCCCCCGCACTAACTCACGCGTTATCTCTTCTGGCGTTCGTGCATGAACCTTGTAGAGTTGCCAAGAGCTGCGAGTCATTTTTTGCAGGGCGTCCCAGTTTCCTTCCTGACAGACCTTAGTGCATTGAGGTCGCCCATCGCAGAGGTCACAAATCAGAATAGTCTTTTTTGCAGGGTGCAGGTGAGGAACCCTTCCAGGACAAGCCTCGATGCAGGCGCCGCAGGCATTGCATTTCTCATCGTCGACAAGAACTGCGCCTGTTTTTCTGCTTATGGACAAGGCGCCCATTGAACAAGAGGAAACACATGGGTAGTCTTCGCATTGCACACAGAGATGGGGCACCTCAGCGCCTGGAACAAGCATGAAAACGCGGACTCTAGACGCTTCAGGCCATATTCTTTTCTCGTGAAACAGTGAGCAGGCGATTTCGCATTTTCGGCATCCGCTGCATTTTTGGTAGTCTCTGGCTATCCAGATTCTTTTCTGAGAACCCATCTGTTTGTCCTTCGTTCTAAGTGGAGAAATTATGCATGTCTAACCGTAACTTATTAGCATGTCGTTTTTTGTGGCTAAACTAGACTGAGACTCCGCTGTGCTTAAGTATAGGCTTGGTTAACATGTTAGGAAGTTAGAAATTGGAGGTGCACTGCGCTCGACAAGATTATCGTCACAACTGCCCTCGTATACGCCAACGGTGAAATCCATCTAGGACACGTTACCTCCACGTATCTTCCAGCCGACATATTTGTTAGATTCTGCAGACTCCGAGGACACGACATCATCCACATTGGTGCTACAGACGACTTCGGAACACCCATATTAATCGAGGCTGAAAAAGCAGGAAAAAGCCCCGAAGAATACGTGGAATACTGGAACCAGGTTGACCAGAAGGACTTCGCTGATTTTGGAATATCGTTCGACGTCTTCTACAAAACCAGCTCAAAAGAAAACATTGCCTTGACACAACACTTCTTCAAGGCGCTGTACGACAAGGGCTACATCTTCAAAAAAAACATACTGCAATCCTACTGCCCAAACGACAAGAAATTCCTGCCAGACCGATACGTTAAGGGCACATGCCCGTTCTGTGGTGCAACAGACCAGTACTCAGACAGCTGCGAAAAATGCGGCAGAACCTTCCAGCCAGGCCAAATCCTTGAACCCCACTGTGCCCTCTGCGGCGCCAGACCAATCGACAAAGAGAGCGAACACTACTTTTTCAAGTTGTCACAGTTTTCAGAGGCGCTCAAGAAGTGGCTTGAAGAAAACGAAAACCTGCAGCCTGACGTGAAAAACTACGTGCTCAACTGGATTAAGGAGGGTCTACTCGACTGGGATATTACACGAGACATAACGTGGGGCGTGCCCATACCACTGAAAGAAGCCAAGGGCAAGGTGCTTTACGGTTGGTTCGACAACCACTTGGGCTATATTTCTACCGCTCAGAAATACTTCGAAGGAAAGGGAATCGATGGCAGAAAAGCGTGGAACATATCGACCGTCTATCATTTTATTGGAAAAGACATAGTCTATCACCACTACCTGTTTTTGCCAGCTATGCGATTGGGCGAAGATGAATACAAGCTTCCCGACTTCATTCCCACACGGGGACATCTACTCCTTGAAGAGCAGAAGTTTTCGAAAAGCCGCGGATGGTACATCAGCCTTAGAGACTTCCTGAACAGGTTTCCAGCTGATTATCTACGTTATTACTTAGCCTCCATCACTCCGTATACGCAGGCTGACGTAAACTTTGATTGGGCTGACTTTCAGAAAAGGATAAACAACGAGTTAATAGCCAACATAGGCAACTTCATTCATCGAACACTGACCTTCATCTGGACCAAATACCGAGGAAACGTGCCCCAAGCCGAAGGCTACGACAAATTGGACAATGAATTCTTAGAAAAAATCAGACAAGTAGCTGAAGACGTTGGCAAAGAAATCGAGAAAAACGAATTAACAAAAGGACTCCGAAAAATCGTTGAATTCTCAGCCTTCTGCAACCAGTATTTCCAGAAAAAACAACCCTGGACAGATAAAGAGAAAGCCAAAACAGCACTTCACCTGTGCGTCAACGCGGTACGAAGTCTAGCTATTCTACTTGAGCCTTACACGCCTTTTTCAGCCGAAAAGCTCTGGCTGCAGCTCAACCTGCCCAGTTCGGTCTACAGGCAAGGCTGGGGTTCAGCCTCGCAGTTGAGCATTGAAGGAGGACATCAGATCAAAGAGCCAACAGTGTTGTTTCAAAGAATCCAAGATGAAGCCATCGAAGAGGAGAAACAAAAACTACCCAAACTTGCACCAGCGTGACACAAGACAAATAAGGAGATGCCCCATTCTCAGAAGTAACTTTAGCAGGAAGCAAAGCATTATGCCAGAGAAAATCGTGTCATTCGATGAATTCTCCAAGATGGACTTGCGCATTGGCAAAATAACTCAAGCTGAACCCGTTGCTGGGTCAAAAAACCTCATCAAGATGCAGATAGATGTAGGAGGCGGCGAAATCCGACAGGGGGTAGCGGGACTATCCCAATACTATTCAGCGAAGGAGCTTGAGGGCAAACACGTAGCTGTCATAG
>Ga0315314_1003466_pt1 | contig 12321 bp, 10 predicted proteins | sample TDP9_MG_FD_203631 | JGI IMG/M metagenome (GOLD analysis project Ga0315314, IMG submission 203631) | Freshwater sediment microbial communities from Lake Towuti, South Sulawesi, Indonesia - TDP9 | ecosystem: Environmental > Aquatic > Freshwater > Lake > Sediment | place: Indonesia: South Sulawesi...
CGAAAGTTTCAACGGGAAGTTTCGGGACGAATGCTTGAACGAGAACTGGTTTCTGACTCTGCAGGAAGCGCGAGAGAAGATCGAGGCGTGGCGAAGGGATTACAACCAGGTGCGCCCGCACAGCGCGCTGGAATACCGAACCCCGGAGCAGTACGCGGCGCAAGTGGCGGCGCGAGGGGCGTCTCCCCCCACGCCCCTCGCCCTCCTGCCCAAGGAGTTGATTTCAACCCCGGAACTCACATTATGATTGGACCACAAAACGGGGGCAGGTCATGTCCTGCCGCATTCGTTTAGGCAGGCACTTAAGACGATGTGCTGGGTAAGAAAGACTGGGATCAGTTCATGCGAAAGTTTACTCATCGACCATGACTAAGCAATTTGTTGCTGCTCTCAAATCGTTGCCGCCTAGCGTCACCAAGGTTGCGCTCGCGTTTCTTGCGACTTCGGCGGTGGGATTTGCCGTAGCCCGATACAACATCTGGCTGGTTTCAGCAGGCTTGGCTGTTGTTGGGCTGGTGGCTCTAATGTTTGTCAAACCACAGATAGCCACCCTGACCATACTCTTTGTGGTGTACGCGAACCTCACGGTTATCGCTGTGAGACGGCAAAACCTGCCTGAAGTACTCGCGGGTTCGGTGCTGTTGCTTCTCGCCATACCGCTCTTCCGTTATCTGATCATCGAACGACAGAAGCCGATTGCCAACCGCGTTTTCTTCCTGATGTTGGGGTATTTGGTAGTGCAAGTAATTTCGGCTTTGTTTTCCGCCGACGCGACTCAGTCGTTCGAAAGGGTGACGACGTATCTGTTAGAGGGCTTGGTCGTATACATCCTCCTTCTCAACGTGATGCGGAGCCGAGACTTATTGCGGAAAGCGATCTGGACGCTCATCCTGGCCGGGGCCTTCATGGGGAGCATATCTCTCTATCAGGAGGCCACGCGCTCGTACGACAACCAGCTTGGGGGCCTCGCTCAGACAACGCGGGAATTCATCGGCACGGGAGAGCTCGGCTTCGACGGCAAACCTATCACGCGAAGCCGACTGGCTGGACCGGTAGGCGAAACGAACCGCTACGCTCAGATCATGGTGATATTGCTGCCACTTGCCTTTTTCCGTGCATGGAGCGAGCGCCGCCGGATTCTGAAGTTCCTTGCCCTGGCGGCTTGTGTTCCGATCCTTGGCGGCGTCCTGCTAACCTTTTCACGTGGGGCAGCTCTCACCCTTGCGGCGGTGCTGATCTTCATGTCGTTTCTGGGGTACATCAGACTCAGATACATTCTCCTCAGCGCGATCGGGGCCGTCGTCCTGGCCGTTTTTGTGGTGCCCGACTCGGTATATCGGCTCAGGATTGCCGTATCGGGAGTGGGGGCGGTAGTGTCTGGCGAGGCGAATGTTGCCGACAGTTCAATCCGCGGCCGGGTTACTGAGAACCTGGCGACCCTGAAACTCTTCCTTGATCACCCTGTTCTGGGGGTGGGCCCCGGGCGGGCGAAACTGTACATGGAAGAGTATGCTGCAAATATCGGGTTGAAGAAAATCGATACGACACGCAGATCCCATAATATGTACCTTGAGGAGTTGGCCGACACGGGAGTCATTGGCTTTGCTGCCTTTATGGCTATTGTGCTGGTGACACTACGAGACCTCGCCCGAGCGCGCCGGTTTTGGCGCCGGCGCGATCTGGAGTTCGCCAACACAGCAACAGCTCTGGCATTTAGCATCCTCACTTATCTGGGAACTGCGGTTTTTCTTCATTTGTCTTATCAGAGATATTACTGGCTATTGTTGGCGCTCGCAGGCGCGGCGGTGCAGATTTTTCGGGCTGACAGCGGACACAGCGAGGGGACTGAGCAAAGACCCCGTGCGAGCTCGGGTCCGTGGGACCGGGGGGCCGCGGGAGCATATTAGTCTTTGATGCTGATGGTGGCATGATTTAGTGATCTCCTGAGCATTTGCTGCGTCCTGGTGGGTCTGATTCTGATCTTCAACTTCCTGCGGGTTGGAGACTTAGCAGTGGGGACGGCGCTCCGGCAGGTGTTTCGTTCAGAATCTGCGCCGGTAGCAGGGCGAGGCGACCTGCGGTGGGGCTCTGCAAGTGGTCTTCACGAACCTAACACGGACTTCGGACCTCCAAGGGGGGGTTGGGTGAGTCTGTGGAAGGGCGGGTTATGCGTTCTGTTGCGCTGATAGGACCAGACGGCGCGGGTAAGACTACCGTTTCGCGCATGCTCCTGGAATCGTCGGGGATCCCATTCAGATACTTGTACATGGGGATCAGCATTGATTCCAGCAACGTGGCGCTTCCGACGTCAAGGCTCGTGCAGTTCCTCAAGCGAATGCGGGGCAAGGCGAGACGCGATCGTGAGGGGAGCCCCGCTCTGAACAAAGGCAAGAGCAGAACGACCCGCACCTTGCGGGCTGCCGCGCGTCTGGTCAATCGCTTGGCTGAAGAATGGTATCGCCAATTGCTGTCCTGGAGCTATGAGATCCGTGGGCTCGTTCCGCTGTACGACCGGCACTTTCTGTTTGACTTTGCACCCGGGATCAACGGAGATGCACCGGATCGTTTGGGCAGGCGCATCCACCGTTGGCACTTGGCTCATATATATCCACGTCCTGACCTGGTTATTTACTTGGACGCGCCGGCAGATGTCCTCTATGCACGCAAACGGGAGTCCTCGCCGGAGGAGCTGGAAAGACGACGCCAGGCAATGCTTCGTCAGGGGAAACAGATGCCAAACTTTATTTGCGTCGATGCGACGCAGCCGCTCGAGAAAGTGTACGCCGACGTGGTCCGTCACATCACAGAATTCTGCGAGAGGCACCATGGCCCGGCGAATATAGGGGATCAGAGGAACACTTAGTTAGAGTCTGCCTGCCACGCGGAATCCCAGTCATCATGAGTGAGGATGTACGGGCGACAAGCGAGTATTCAGTGAAGCATCTCAACGCGGGGAGGCGCGCGTGCTCCGCGTTCTGACCTACCACCGTGTGGCCGACATGGGGAATACGCCATGGTTGAATCCGCGTCTTATCAGCGCGACGCCGGCGGTCTTCGACCGGCAAATGCGCCATCTGGCGGACCATTACGATGTGGTCTCGATGGAAGAAGTTCTTGACGCGGTTAAAAAGCGAGTTCCCCTGCCCCGGCGCGCGGTTTTGCTGACTTTCGACGACGCCTATTGCGACTTCGGTGAAGTTGCTTGGCCGATTCTGAAGCGGCACCGACTTCCGGCCACGCTGTTTGTCCCAACCGCGTATCCTGATCAGCCGGAGAGGCGCTTTTGGTGGGACCGCCTTTATCAAGCGGTTGCCTACACGTCACGAACTGAGTTTAGGGTCGCGCCGCTGGGGTCAATCCACCTGGGCACGCCTGAGCAACGGCGCACCGGCCTACGGAAGATTCAGGACTACGTAAAGGCTATTCCTTACACTAAGGCGATGGTGCTTATCGATCGGATCTGCGCCGAACTAGGCCAGGGAACGCCTGATCGAGCGAGCGTTTTGGGCTGGGACCAATTACGGCAATTGGCCAAAGAAGGTGTAACGCTCGGAGCCCACACGCGAACGCATCCAGTCCTGAATCAGGTCTCTCCTGAGCAGATTCGCGAGGAGATCCGTGGTTCGCAGGAGGATCTGAGGCGTGAAATCGGGAGTGTGTTGCCCATCTTCTGTTATCCCAGTGGGAGTCACGACGATCTGATCGTGAGGATCTTGAAGGAAGAAGGATTCATGATGGCCTTCACCACTCTTGACGGGCAGAACGCGTTGGGATCTGTGGACCTCCTGCGTTTGTGCCGAACGAACATTACCCGGCGGACCTCGCTGCCAATTTTCCGCCTGCGCCTTCATCGGTTGGCAGCATATTTGGACATGTGGCGGCACCGAAAACAGCGACGGGCCCAGCAGGTTGATTACCGCTATGACAGCTAGCACTTTGTCAGTTTCGGGAGAGAGGGCCCGCGCGGTTCCACGCCGGGGCTCGGCCCTGTCGGAGCACACACGCGCACTGAAAGTTGCCTATATCATGTCGCGCTTCCCGAAGCTGACTGAGACTTTCATTCTTTACGAAATCCTTGCGCTGGAGGGGCTCGGGGCCAGGGTCGAGGTCTATCCTCTCTTGCGGGAGCGGCAGCCCGTCACCCATCCTGAGGCAGAGCAGCTAGTTCAGCGCGCCCACTTCCATCCCTTCATTTCCTTGGCGATCCTCCGCGCGCAATGGCACTTTATCCGGCGAGACCCTATTAATTACTGCAGACTTTGGTTCGATGTGTTGCGTGGAACTTGGGGCAGTCTCAATTTCCTCATTGGAGCGATAGGGATCTTTCCCAAGGCCGTGCGGTTCGCGTACGAAATGGCCGCACAGGGAATTAGTCACGTCCATGCGCACTTTGCCAGTCATCCCGCAGTCGCAGCGCTGATCATTCACCGGCTGACAGGAATACCGTTCAGTTTCACGGCGCATGGCTCGGATCTCCACGTTGAACGGAGGATGCTGGACATAAAAATAGCGGCGGCGGCATTTGTGGTCGCGATCTCAGCCTACAACAAAGAGTTCATGGTCAAGGAATGCGGTGAAGGCGTGCGGAAGAAAATCCACGTCATTCATTGTGGGGTCGATCCGGAGGTCTTTTTGCCGCCTCGCGAAAGGCACGGCCGTGGGCCGTTTCAAATCGTCTGTGTGGCGTCGTTCGAGGAGGTAAAAGGTCACACGTACCTAATTGATGCCATCCAACTGCTCCGCGAGCGAGGCACGGATTTCGTGTGCCACCTTGTGGGAGATGGGCCTCTCCGTCGGGAGGTGGAAGCGCGGGTGGCCCAGCCGGGTTTGCGAGAACAGGTTCGCTTCCACGGGGGACTTACCCGCGTTGAGGTTGCCAGGCTGTTTTCCGAAGCGGATGCGGCGGTTCTGGCAAGCGTGCCAACCAGGAGAGGGAAACGAGAGGGTATCCCCGTCGTTCTGATGGAAGCGATGGCGAGCGGTCTGCCCGTTGTCGCAAGCGCCGTCAGCGGCATTCCGGAACTTGTGGAGCCGGGACGGACTGGTCTGCTCGTCCCCCCTGGTGACGCAGCTGCGCTGGCCGATGCGTTGCAGGCGTTGGAGCAGGACCGAGAACTGCGCTTTCGGATGGGACTCGCAGGCAGGGAAAAGGTTTTACGCGAGTTCAACCTTCGAACGAACACCCTGGAGCTCCTCAGACTATTTCTGCTGGACGAGTCCGGAGAGGATAGGACGGCGCCATCAAGAGATCGCGTAGAGGCAGCAAGGGCACTGTGAGCCGCCAGGGACTACTTGTACGAAGCTCTGGAGAATTCTGGGACGACCCTGCCGAGCGATGGGGTAAGAATATCGCTGGGGGCCGCTTTACACCTGCAATAACTGGAGATGCAGCGGCGAAGCGCATTCCGGCGAATTCGGTTCCTGGGGTGTTCGGATGAGTTGCCGACAGGCCAGGGTAAGGTGAGAGCCATATCGTGTGTGCCGCCCCTTTAACCTCCACTGTGGAGTAGCGTAGAATGGTGCGGTTGGCTTCTCGATAAAAGGCTATTTGCTTTCTTGCAGTAGAGTTTAGCTCTGCGGGGAAGTTTCGCCGCTGCTCGAGGGTATGCAGATCGTCGTTGGCGAGTCGAGTGCCTACCTCCGAAAAGTATTGAACATAGAGTGGCCAAACCGACAGTAGGCTGACGGAAAGACGAGGTGGAGGATGAATGTTGCCATGGTTGGCGCGGGTCGGGTCGGACTCGTCGCTGGAGCATGTTTAGCGGACTTCGGAATTAGGGTTCACTGTGTAGACAATCGCAAGGATGTGATTGATGATCTCCGAAACGGGAATTTGCCGTTCCACGAGCCCGGGCTGGCAGAGCTCTATCACAAAAACACCCAGGCAGGCCGCCTGTTCTTCACAACCAATCTGGCCGAGGCCGTCAACCAGTCACTGGTGGTGTTCATTGCCGTGGGAACGGAAGACGAAATCCCCGGCCGGCCCAACCTGAAGGCCTTGTTCGAGGTTGGCCGTCAGATGGCGCGGCTGATGACGGAATACAAAGTCCTGGTCATCAAGAGCACTGTACCGGTGGGCACGGCTCGGAAATTGGCTGAAGAGTTGAAGCAAGAAACAACGGTGGATTTTGACATTGTCAACAACCCGGAATTCCTTCGCGAGGGTTCGGCGATCGAGAACTTCATGCGCCCGGACCGCGTTGTTCTGGGGGGAAGGAGCCAGCATGCCCTGGCGATCCTGAAGGACATTTACCGGCCGCTCTATTTGATCGAAACTCCGATCGTTATCACGACCAATGAGACCGCCGAGCTGGCTAAGTACGCGGCCAATGCCTTCCTCGCAATCAAGATCAGTTTCATCAACGAGATCGCAACGTTCTGCGACAGCGTGGACGTTGACGTGCATGACGTGGCAAGAATCCTGGGGCTGGACAAGCGAATTGGCCCCAAGTTCCTGCATCCTGGCCTGGGGTTCGGGGGTTCCTGCCTGCCCAAGGACACGCGAGCCTTGCTGGCCACCAGCCGGGATTGCGGCTGCGAACTCAGAACTGTCGAAGGCGCCGTGAACACGAACCTGGAGATATGCGCCTACCTGGTAGGCAGAATGAAGCAGAGTATAGGCTCGCTAAGCGGACGGACTATCGGTGTGCTTGGCCTTGCCTACAAACCGTTCACGGATGACGTTCGCGAGTCGCGGGCCATCGACATGGTTCGTCTGCTGCTCAATGAAGGAGCCATTGTGCAGGCGCATGATCCGGCAGCCAACAATTTCGCTGCCCAAATTTTGCAGCATGACAATTTCCATCTCTTTCCAAATGCGTACGACGCCGCTTCCGGAGCCGACGTCGTAGCGGTCCTGACGGAATGGAATGAGTTTCGAAACCTGGATCTGGTGGAACTCAAGAGGGCGATGAAAGGAGACGTCCTTTTGGATACTCGCAACATTTTCGACCCCGACGCTGCCGCGGCGCAGGGGTTTGTGTATCTGGGCCGAGGCCGCGCCCCTACACAGCGAAGGGAGACTGCAGCCACGACCTAAGGGATCTGGCGCGACACAGAGGGCTGGCCTCTATCGGGGCGGCGGAGATAAGGGCGGAAAATGACAACTGCTTGCAAGACACTGGTTACGGGAGGAGCCGGATTCATCGGCTCCCACCTGTCCGAGGCATTGCTGCGGCAAGGCCACTCGGTTGCCATTGTCGACAACTTCGACGATTTCTATAGCCCCGCGCAAAAGCGGGCCAATTTGGAGGAGGTTCGGCGGGTTGGTGAGGTCCGCGTCTATGAAGTGGACATTCGCGATCTCCCATTGCTCCGCGCCGTTTTCGAGCGCGAGGGTCCGGAGGTTGTCATTCACATCGCCGCTCGCGCCGGGGTGCGGCCCTCCCTCGAGCGACCGAAGCTCTACGAGGAGGTGAATGTTGGCGGCACGCTCAACCTCCTCATGCTGGCTCGAGAGTTCAGAATCAGGAAATTTATCTTCGCCTCCTCCAGCTCGATCTACGGTAACGCGGCGCGTGTGCCTTTCTCCGAGGATAACTTGGAGCTGAAGCCGATCTCTCCCTACGCCGCCACGAAACTGGCGGGCGAACTCCTCTGCTACACCTATTCACACCTCTACAACCTCCCGGTTGTGTGTCTTCGTTTGTTCAGCGTTTATGGTCCGCGCCAGCGCCCGGACTTAGCGCTTCACAAATTCACCGTTTTGCTGGAAGCTGACGAGCCCCTGCCGATCTTTGGCGATGGAAGCAGCGGCCGCGATTACACCTATGTGGACGATATCGTTGCCGGCATGCTGGCTAGCATCTCGTACGAGACCGCATACGAGGTTTTCAACCTCGGGAACTCCCAGCCAGTGACCATCCGCGAGTTGGTGGGGCTCCTGGAAACAGCCATGGGGAAATGCGCAGTGCTGAACTTTCTTCCTCCTCAGGCGGGGGATGTATCACTGACTTGGGCGGACATTAGCAAGGCGCGCCGCCTCCTTGGCTATGAGCCGCGCACCTCGCTTCCAAGCGGGCTAGAGCGCTTCTTGGCGTGGTATCGGACGTCGGCCAAGGTTAACAGGCCCAAGAGATGAAGCGCGGGCTCCCCCCTTCCTTCTGCTGGGCGTCACGCATTCGATCTTCCACAGGCCTTTAATGACCTGCATCGAAGCAGGCCGGAGAGCCGCGACATCGGCGGGAACCTTGTGAGATGAAAGCGGGGCATTCTCTCAAGAGCGGGTTTCTTGTCTGAACTGCGCCAGCGCGGGCACGCCTGACTGCGGGTCAACTCTTCCGCCCGCGTCCGGACTACCAAAGTACTAGTACTTTCGTTCCATTGGCTTTGGCACACTTTAGGAATAAAACACCTACTGACAGATAAAGCCAAGGTTGCTGGGCTAGTGCAAGCCTATTTAGCTAGCCCGGGGATGCCTTTGAGGGACGCCGAACTCAGCGACGCTATGTAGCCACGCTGGCTGGTCTTGTGACTGTTCGAGTTGAGTGAGTGAGGTGCGCCGCGGAAAGGCAATCTCGTAACTCCACGGCCCCCTCTGAACTCTCCTTCGAAACACCGGACACTGTGGCTCAGTTCAAACAGGTAGACTCGACGGTGAAGCTGAATTGTCTGCTCCTTGATGGCGACGAAACTACGCGCCAAGCGTGCGTCGAAGTGCTGCACAGCCTTGGTGTTGATCCGCTCATAGCAGGCTCCATCAGTGAGACCTTCGCGATACTTGAGAAAGAGCCGGTTCGGCTCATCCTCATGAATCCCCGAATTCCCTGGCCGAAATGTCGCAAATGCTGCGATCGACGTTTGGTCGGCACACCGAATCGCTGCTGCACTGAGGTCTTAAAGGCGGTCCTGCCGTTGTACACCCAGATCGATGTCCTCGTTGTGACAAGCGACGGTCCGATGTCGGGCGGGGCAGAAGGCACCAAAGTTGTTCCTGCCAATCCCGCAGCGGAAGTGGTCAAACTCGATCAGCTGAAAACGTCGCTCGCGCGACTCCTCGGGAGGCGAGAACAAAGCACCGAAAGACGCCAGCCTCCCGAGGCTGGCAGCGCGCGCAGTGGCTTCGGAGGGCTGATTGGCACGTCGCCACCAATGCGGGAAGTCTACCGATTCATTCTAAAGGTGTGCCAAACCCGGCATCCGGTTCTGATCCATGGTGAGACTGGAACGGGCAAAGAACTGGTGGCGCGAGCCATTCACGACTATAGTCCTTGGCGAGACGAGCCGTTTGTCCCGATCGATTGCGGTGCGCTCACGCCCACCCTCATCGAAAGCGCGCTCTTCGGGCACGTGCGTGGTGCATTCACCGGCGCCAGCCAAGCCCGGGAGGGGCTACTTGCCTTGGCTCGCGCTGGAACGGCCTTCCTAGACGAAATAGCTGAACTTTCTTTCGAACTCCAAGCGAAGCTACTACGGGTGCTTCAGGAGGGCGACTTCAGGCCCCTTGGCAGCGACGGAGCAAAGCGGCTGCGAGCTCGCGTCATTGTTGCCTCGAATAAAGACTCGAAAAAAGCGGTAGAGCAGGGAAGGCTCCGGGAGGATCTTTATTTCCGGCTGAACGTGATTTCCGTTACCTTACCGCCTCTCCGAGAAAGGAAGAGCGACATTCCCGCCCTCGTGGCGCATTTCTTACGCCTCCATCAGGGCGCGGGAGACCGTACTGTAGGGATCTCCGATGAGGCCATGGCTAGATTGGTCAGCTACAATTGGCCAGGCAACGTGAGAGAGCTTGAGAATTGCATCAGATATGCGTCGGTGTTTGCCGTGGGGCCGCAGATTCGGATGGCGGACTTGTCCCCGTACATTGCCCGACATCCCAGAAGTGAATTGTCGTCCGAGTCAGTTCTCCCTTTTCACGAACTAGAGCGACGGGCCCTCCTAGAAGCCCTTAAAGCGACGGCGGGTAATCGCCTGCGCGCCGCCCGGCTGCTCGGCATTGGCAAGACGACCATGTACCGGAAGCTTAGGGAATTTGGTTCCGAACAAGGGACACTCTTTTCTCCTTCGGGATAGTCGCTGAGCCGCCCTCAAATACAAATTCTGCATACGTGCACTCAAGTTAGCAGCACAAGATCTTTTCAGCGCTCGGTCACCTCCCGTGCGGCGTTTTGCGCGTCCAACACCAGAAGAGCCTAGCGGACAACCACTCAGCAGTGGACTAAGCGGGGGAGGAGCTTCGGCCTTTGTGTTGGAACATTCTCTGGTCAGCTGCCTCGAGTACCTCTGCGAAGTCTGCCCCCTTCGAATATGCTGCCACGCCGAAACTGAGCGCCATTGTGTAACTGGGGATGCTGTTTGCACGGTTCCAAGCACCCACCTGCTTGAAGAGGCGGCGCATGGCAGATTGGGCTTGCTCCTCATCTGTATCACTCATCAAGACCAGGAATTCGTCGCCCCCATAACGGATGATCGTGTCCGAGAGGCGGAGATTTTTTCTCAGCAGCTGCGCTACTTCCGTCAGGACGCGGTCACCGACCCGGTGCCCAAAGCGCGTATTGACTGCCTTGAGGCCGTCCACGTCAATCATCATCAAGGCAAGACTGCTCCCTCGACGGTCGGCGCGAGTGGTCTCCTTAGCGAGGATCCGCTCCAGGTATCGCCGATTGAAGACGTCTGTCAGTGGATCCATCAAGGAGAGTTCCTCCGCTGCCTCCCTTCGGACCAGTTCGCTCACCAACTCTCCGCGGGTGGCGCGGAGAACCCGACGCTGCTTGAGCAGGTACACATTAAAGAGGACGATGAGCGCGATGAAACCGAAGAAGAGTTGAGGGACATAGCGGCCATCTAGGCGCAATTCTCCGAGGTTCCACATGATGTTCGGGAGGATGAGGGCGACGAATCCTGCGGCCACCACCACCAGTATCAGAATTCCGATGGACCACAGCTGAAGATCCCTGCCTTCCAAGGCCTCGATTTCGCGCCTCAGACCCTCGCCGCCATCCTGTTGTTGCTGTTCCATCTGTAATCTTCTCCATGCGTTTTCGCCCGCCGCAGAGCTCGCCCAGCAGTCAGTTCTTTCCGCTTTGCGCGAGGTCTCCCAGACAATGGCACAGAATCGCGCGGGTATACAACCGACGTCCCCTCCCGGCTAGAACGCCCCGATCGCTAACGAAACAAAACCAAGCCGCTTAAGTCTAGCACCTGCGGTCAGAAGAAAAGGAGTCATATCCGGGTCAATGATCAATACCTCACGCTTGCTCACACGGTTCAACCTCTTCACATCGAGCGAGGCTCTGCGGTCGCTCCCTTCGCCCCGCCGAGCCGGCGGTGCCCGTATTGCATTCTGGATGGGTCACTTGGCTGAGGTCATGCCTCAGCAGGGCACGATTTTCTCATGATGCTTGGGGACTTCCCCAGTGCCCTACTTGTGCCTCGAATGGTCGGCCGCCGCCAGCACGCTCTCATGGCTCGCCGGCGCCTCGCGGTGGGCTCCGCAGCCCAGAGTCAAGAATCACAACACTGCGTCTTGGGGAAGCGTCTTGATTCAGTCGGCTTAGGTAGGCCCATTTCATTCTGCCAGGGGTGTAAGGCGCACATCATCCAGCCAGACTTTTCCCGCGATCAGGTTGTCGAGTTTGCGGCTGGGAAAACGCGCCAGCGCCACGACGATGAGTTGGGTTTGCGGACCCGTCTTGAAGTCCAACAATAGAGGAGTCCAGCCGGTTGTGCTTCCAGTCAGACCCTCGGTGAATAGACGGAGTTCTACGGGATCGTAGGCATCGCGCACCTCCAGGCGAGGTCCACTGTCAGTAGTGATGCCTTGAGTTCTCATGAATGCCTGAAGCCGATACGCCTGCCCTGGGGACACCTTGACAAATCGGTACACCTGCCTGTAGTCCAAGTTTTGCTTGCCAGGGAATTGCACGACAAGCGCGTGGCTTGTGGAATGGAACGTAGTCTGATCGCGGCCCGCGTACACTCCCTGCACCGGGGCAATGCGCCATTCAAAGCCCATATTGATCAGCTCGTCTTCAAAGTCCCCGTTGCCCAAGAAGTTCTCGTCGGTCGTTCTGGGGAGGCTTTTGATCAGTCCTTTCTTTTGCAGATCGCTCCACACCTCATAGGCTTCTTCCGGTCGGCGCGCTCGGATCAGAGTGTCGACGTACTTGGCGCTCTGCTGGGGCTTGAATTCCTCGGAGCCGCCAATAATCCGCTTCCACACCGGCCGAGCCTCATCCAGACGCTGCTCGGACAGGAGATAATAGAGGTAGCGGAATTCGGTCGGGAGCTGGCGAGGGATGAGTTGCTCAAGTATCTTTTCCGGGTCTCCAGAAGCTTTCCAGGCCCTGCTGAAAACGATCTGGTCGTACTGGGAAGTTCCCG
>Ga0315314_1003467_pt1 | contig 12320 bp, 10 predicted proteins | sample TDP9_MG_FD_203631 | JGI IMG/M metagenome (GOLD analysis project Ga0315314, IMG submission 203631) | Freshwater sediment microbial communities from Lake Towuti, South Sulawesi, Indonesia - TDP9 | ecosystem: Environmental > Aquatic > Freshwater > Lake > Sediment | place: Indonesia: South Sulawesi...
AAAAAGGAATGGAAAGACGTTACAGAGATACGAGTTTCAAAACTTTCGGATTTGTGAAACGGTACTGCTAGCCTCACCTCTTCCTTTAAGGAGTTATTAAAACCTGATGAGCAAGCTTCAGCTTCTCTAGGTATGTAGTTCAAACATTGAAAAGTTGGTTCATAAAGGTGTTCGAAACCTGTGCAAGGATTTCTTAGGGACATCCTTCTGATTGCCTCCTCCGGATGAGCCGAGAAAGTAAGTTTTATACATAGTATGCGATTTATGACAATCTTTTTTCTGCTTCTTTGAGCATGGTAATCGCTGGAAGATGATACGGACACTTTTTCTCGCATTCACCGCATTCTGTACAGCTGTTCACTCTTGTCTGTAGCTTCGGATACTGGTCTCTCGTCCATTTCTTTACATTATAGAATGTGTGGTAGGTGTCCCACCTTAAGATCGTCGGTATCTCTACGCCGTCGGGGCACGGCATGCACAACCCGCATTCTCTGCAGAAGGGTTCAGGCGGCAGCTCTCCAAATTTATAGGCTTTTTCCTCTTCGGGGGTAAGGCCACTAAAATTCTCCGCCACCTTAACAACGTAGTCCAATTCCTCCATAGAACGAAGGCCGGGTATAACTGTGTCTATGTCATGGGCCAGCACGAACCTCAGGGAACACTCAGCTCTTTCAACACCGTCTTTCCCAAAATGTGCGATGAACTCGGATAGGTCCGGCCAATCTACCTCAGGCTTGCCTAAGAACCGGCAGTCTCTCTGGGGATGCTGTAAGGGGCTCGCGCATCCCCCCATCGCCTTCATGATAATGATCCCTATGTCTAATTCTTTTGCGAGGGGGATTAACTCTTCAGTGGCTATTCTATCAAGGATGTTCAAGGGTACGAGAACCGTGTCGAACTCGCCAGTTTTTATAGCCTTTACTAGAACATAGGGGTTGTGACCAGTTATTCCTATGTAGTCGATTTTCCCCTGAGCCTTGGCCTCCTTAAGAGCCGCTAATGATCCATCTGGATCCATCGCTTTCTTCAGGGTTTCTTGGCTGTCGATGCCATGGAGTTGAACTAGGTCTATTCGATCTGTCTGGAGATTCCTAAGACTCTGTTTGAGGCCAGCTCTGGCAGCATCCTCCTTGGTTTTCTGATGAGTTTTGGTTGCTATGATCACTTTGTCCCTTACGCCTTTCAACGCAGCTCCTATTTTCTCTTCACTATCCCCGTAGGATCTGGCTGTGTCAAAGTAATTGATGCCTTTTTCGTAGGCGTATCTTACCACTTTCTCCGCCTCATCTCTAGAGAGCGCTATGATGGGTATGCCTCCGAAACCAATAAATGAGACGTGTAAACCCGTCCTTCCGAGCCGTCTCTTCTCCATGCGTAATCACCATACCATGAGTTGATTTAGATTCTTAAAAAGGTAACACACACCAGCTTTTGTAGTCAATATACTCTCCATTCGAGTTGAACACGGGTGTGATAACATAAGTGAACTACCCAACGCCTAATTGATTGATTGGAAAATCGAAACGTTCGGAACACTCTTTATATAAAAATACGCGTGCATAGAGTCATAACAAAAGCTTTTTACGTTTCGTTGGTCATCACCATATAGCCTATTTACGCAAAAGGCGAAACAACAAATGCACAAGCATAAACAAGAAGGTTCCGTTCAAGGCGCAGTTTGTCAGCATGGTTAGGGAATGGTGGGTTAGTCATGGGGCGGTATAAGCAGGTTGAAGAGATCGTTAAGCTCATGAACGAGCCGGAGCACATTCGGAACACGAGCATAATCGCTCATGTTGACCACGGGAAAACAACGCTTTCAGACAGCCTCCTCGCGGCCGCCGGCATAATCAGCGAGCAAACGGCTGGACAGAAGCTCTACCTCGACTCGTGGGAGCTTGAACAGAAGAGACAGATGACCGTTTTCGCGTCGAACATCAGCCTCACTCACAGCTATAAGGGAAGAGACTATCTGATCAACCTCATAGACACGCCGGGCCACATAGACTTCAGCGGCGCCGTCACCAGGAGCTTGCGAGCAGTGGACGGTGCCTTGGTGGTCGTTGACGCCGTGGAAGGCCCCATGACTCAGACGGAAACCGTTCTTATGCAGGCACTGCGTGAAAAGGTTAAACCAATTCTATACATAAACAAGGTCGACCGCCTCATCAAAGAAATCCGCCTAACCCCTCAAGCCATACAAAGCAGACTTGCAAAAATAATCGCGAGAGTGAACAATCTAATAGAGAAATATGCGCCACCCGAACGCAAGGAAGACTGGCAGGTCAGGGTTGAAGACGACCGTGTGGCGTTCGGCTCGGCTCTCCACAAGTGGGGATTCAATCTCTCCCATATGAAAGCCAAAGGCATCTCCTTCAAAGACATAATTGACGCCTACAGCGGAGAACCCGAGGAAGTGGCAAAAAAGGTGGACGCGCTAAGTAAAAAGGCCCCTCTCTACGAGCCTATTCTCGACATGTTCTGCGAGCATTTACCCAATCCGCTTGAAGCGCAGCCCTACAGGCAAAGCCAGATTTGGCCAGGTGACATAAACACCGAAGTTGGCAGAGCTATGGCTAAGGTTGACCCAAAGGGCGCCCTTCTCATGTGCGTCACCACGATTGAAGTTGACCCCCACAGCGGAGTCGTGGCCATAGGGCGAGTGTTCAGCGGAACTGTTGAAAAAGGCAAGCAAGTTAAATTTATCACCAGTCGGCAAGGTGGAGCGATTCAACAGGTTTACATGAGCATGGCTGCCGACCGAGTAATCGTAGAGCAGATTCCCGCGGGCAACATAGCGGCAATCGGAGGAATCGCAGGGATCCATGTGGGCGAAACCATCACCGAACAGGGGATAGAAACCCAGCCCTTTGAAGGGCTCAAATACGTGTCTGACCCAGTTGTAACAGTCGCCGTCGCACCGGTGGACATAAAGGATTTGCCTCTCTTTGATAAGGTCATACACAAGCTAACCCTTGAAGACCCGAATCTCCGCTTCACTATCGACAAGGAGAGCGGCGAATACCTGCTAAGCGGGATGGGTGAGCTTCACCTTGAGATCACCGCCTACCGAATGCAAGAGGCGAAGTTGAGGGTTAAAACCAGCAAGCCTATTGTGATTTACCGCGAGACCATAAGCCACGACTACAAAGGACCACCCGTGATGGGTAAAAGCCCGAACAAGCACAGCCGACTCTGGGTGACATTGGAAAAAATGCCTGGCGAACTGATTGAGGCGATAAAAATGGGCAAGGTTTCCGAGATGCAAACCCGTGATGAAAGACAGAAAACCCTCCGAACCCAGTTTGGATGGGACACAGACGACGCACGGAGCGTAATAGCCATCGAAGACACCAACATGCTGGTCAACAGAATAAAAGGACGACAATACGTTGAGGAAGTCATCGACCACGTTAAATCGGGCTTCCGAGAAGCGGTCCGCGCCAGCGTCGTGACAAAGGAGCCCGCCTACGGCTTGAGAGTAAACCTCGAGGACATCCAAGTCCATGAAGACCCCGTGCACAGGGGACCAGCGCAGATCCTTCCCATGACTTGGCGTCCCATATGGGGTTGCTTACTGCTGAACGACCCCAAACTGCTCGAGCCAATCTTAAGCTTCGAATGCAAGGTTCCCAACGATTTTGTAAGTGCGGTACTCTCAACGGTGCAGAAACGCCGCGGTGTAGTGCTTGACATGACCACCGAGGAAGACATGATGATCGTTAAGGCAGAGATGCCCGTCGCCGAGTCCTTCGGCCTAGCTGAAGAATTGCGATCGTCCACTCAGGGCAGGGCTTTCTGGGCAACCCAGTTTAGCCACTGGGCCCCCGTGCCAGAGCAGATGCAGCTAGACGTCATACGGCAGATTCGTGAACGCAGAGGGTTGAACCCGAATCCACCGAGGGCTGAAGAATTCTTGGAAAGGGAATAGCGACAACGAGCATGCGTTAACATAACGCCCCTTTCCCACTCTTCTCTTGGCCGTGAACCCTGTTAGTGTACCTCACTCTACATCCAACCCGTGGAAGCAACCCTCAAAGAAGTTGGATCCACTAGAGGGATCTGCGAGGAAAGATAATATAATCCCGGTAAGAATGCACAAGGTTCCACTTCCATCCGGAATTGCTAAAGGGAAACTCGTCTCTGAAGAAATATAAGGCAGTGATGTCTCAAAGGCGTGTGTAAAATAATCCGAGGTGTGTCCTTTGGGAAAATTGGATGGTAGAGTAGCCATAATCACGGGATGTGGAAGAGGTTTCGGCGAAGCTATAGCTAAGTTGTTCGCTAGAGAGGGGGCGGCGGTTTCTATCTGCGATATAATACCTCTTAGAGAGTTGGAGAGGAATGTTGGTTCGAAGATAGAAGCCATCGGCGGAAAGGTGCTGTGCTTCCGTGCGGATGTTTCGAAGGAGAATCAAGTGAATGGCATGGTAAAGAAGACGATCGAGAGGTTCGGAACCGTCGATATCCTTGTGAATAATGTAGGGATAGGTGGGCCCACCAAGGACTGCTGGGAGATCACTTTGGCGGAATGGAATCGGACACTGTCCGTTAACCTCGGTGCAGCCTTTCTATGCACCAAGGCTGTTCTGCCGGAGATGATCCGAAAGATGCACGGGAGAATCATAAACATAAGCTCAGTCACAGGCAAGAACCCGTTGCCTCACAGAACACCGTATGCCACCTCGAAAATGGCCATGATCGGGTTCACCCGTACGTTAGCCACAGAGGTTGGAAGATACAACATCACGGTGAACGCTATTTGTCCAGGCAATCCAGGCGGGGAGAGGAACGTGGAACTGGCAAGAGACCTGGCCAAGTATCTAGGCAAGCCATTCAATGCTAACGAGTATCGAAAACAAGTTGACGAATGGAGGCGGAAGGGAGTGCTGGCAGGACGGTTCTTGGATAATGAGGGGTTCGTTCAAGCGCTCATTACGCACGAAGACGTAGCGTCCATGGCCCTCTTCTTGGCTTCGGATGAGGCAAGCAAGATCACCGGACAAGACATCAACGTTTGCGGTGGAATGGTCATGTGGTAGCTCAAAGCACAGAATCTTTTGGTATCTATGATGAAAGCTTCTAACAAATAAATACGTGAACGAGGAATTAGCAGATGAATGGTCTAGGTGATTTATATGGTTAAGAAGTTGAAATTGAGCGGAGAAACGGCTATAGCGAAGACCATTAAGGAATGCGGCGTCGACTACTTCTTCTACATGATGGGCGGTATGATGATCTACCCAGCGATTGAGGATGAGGGCGTGAACACAGTTTTGTGCAGGAATGAAAAGGCAGCCTGCAACATGGCCGACGGCTATGCCAGGGTGACAAAGAAGCCGACGGTCTGCTACGCCCAACACGGGGCGGCGGCCGCGATTCTTGCCTCGATGCTATACGAGCCGATGTATGCTCACAGTCCGGTGGTAGCCCTCACAGGCTCTATCCCCACAAGTCAGAAGGACACATGGCGATATCAGGAATGCTATGAAATGCCTTACTTCGATGCGACATGCAAGTTCAACGTAGATGTAACGGACGTGAGTAGGCTTGCTGAGTACATGCGCACCGCCATCCAGATAGCAGTAAGTGGATGTCCAGGCCCAACCCATGTCAACATGCACCTCGACATGGCCAGCACCACTGCTGAGATGCCGGAGATCTATGGGGATAGGAAATTCTTCAGGGCTCCACCCTTCAGGCCAAGGGCTGAACCGGAGAGAGTTGTGGAGGCTGCCAAGATGTTGGTCAGCGCCGAGAGGCCCGTGATGGTGTGTGGGTCCGGTGTCCACATCTCCGAAGCCTATGACGAGGTGAGGGAGCTTGCAGAGCTGCTGACGATCCCGGTCATCACAAACTATAAAGGCAAGGGCTGCTTCCCTGAGGAGCACCCACTCTCTGTGGGCGTGATGGGCTCATACGGGAGGGAGGTCGCCAACGAAGTCGTCCGAGAGGCTGACCTCGTCTTCTTTGTTGCGACTCGAGCAGACAGTCACGCGACTGAGGAACTAACAGCCCCCGAGCCCGGAGCATCGAAAATCATCCACTTGGACATAGACCCGCTGGCCATAGGCCGAAACTACAAGGCAGACGTCGCCCTCGTCGGCGACGCCAAGGTGACCTTGCAGGATCTGTTAGCTGCCCTCAAGACCATGATAGTCAAGTTCACATCCAAGGAGCAACGCCTTCAGGAGATCGCTAGGGCGATCAGGGAGTACGAGAGCATAGTCAAACCGATGATGGACTCCGACGCCATTCCCGTCAAGCCCCAGCGCATGATAAAGGAGATATCGAAAGTCTTGGGTCCCAGAGACATAGTCTGCAGCGACACAGGCCAAATGATCTGCTGGACCACTTGCCTGCTGAAGCTGAAGGGAGTTGGGATGACCTACATTCCCTGTGGTGGGACACTGGGCTCCAGCTTCGCCATGGCTATAGGCGCCTCGTTCGGGGCTGAGAAGGGTCAGAGGGTCTTGAACCTGATAGGGGACGGGGGCATCACCTATAACTTCGCAGAACTGGAGACGGCCAAACGGTACAATGATCAACACGTACCGTTCGTAGCCCTCGTCAACAACAACTCGAGCCTCGCCCAAGGAAGACCCATGCTTGAGGATTGGACGAAAAAGGAAGCCCCATGGATCGGCTGCTGCGACCTTAGTGAACTCAACTACGCGAAGATCGCCGAAGCCTTTGGTTGCTACGGGGTGAGGGTCGAGAGGCCAGGAGAGTTGGCGGAAGCACTGCAGAACGCCTTCGACTCAGGCAAACCAGCCATTGTAGACGTTGTCACTGACAAGAGGGAGTACGCTCCGGTCGGATTGGTTCGTAAGCTCAGGAAAGAGCCATTTCCCGGCATCCCAACGTACTAATCGACAAGCTCGTTGTATGGACGCAAATGCCCGGCTACTTGTAAGGCATAGCAAATGTTTCCATGTCAACTAAGGATAAGGGTTAGAATGCTTCACCAAAATCAACGGAGTAAAACTGTTCCGAAAGAGAAAATAGTTAGGGAATTATTCCAGAAGTTTGGGGATTGCCTTTTTCTCGAATTGCTTCTCGTATATTTCTCTGAGCCTTTGGATGGTGTCGGTGTCCTCCGGGCTTTTGTCTTCTCGAATTCTCGTTATTCTCGCGAAGCGCAGAGCCATCCTCGATTTGTATTTTGGGCTCCTCTGCACTTCGTTGTAGGCAACCTCCACCACTATTTTCGGGACAACCACGATTCTTCGATGCTCTTCCCTAACGGTCAGCTCCTTCAGTCGCTCGGTCATCTGGATTATCTCCTCGTCTGTGAGCCCCTTGAAGGTCTTTCCCACGGTCAAGAATTCGCCTGTTTCAGAGTCTCGGGCTGCTAGGTAGTAGTCTGAAAGCCAGTTGTGGCGCCTGCCGTAGCCGTATTCTGCTGCGACAATAACTAGGTCTAGGGGTTCCAGAGTCCTTTTGATCTTGAACCAGCTTTTACCCCGTACTCCAGGGGTATACGGGCTATCCAGCTTCTTGGCAACTAAGCCTTCATGGCCTTCCTCTAGGGCTTCGTTCAGGAATGCTTCAGCCACATGCGAATCGGCGGTGACGATCTGCTTTGTTAAGGGTATCCCGCCGGCGATTTCGCCGAGCTTTTCCCTTCGCTTAACGTATGGAAGATCAATAAAACTTTCGCCATCCAAATACACCATGTCGAAAAGGTAAAGCTCGATGGGAACACGCCTCGCCGTTTCCTCTATTTCATGAACCCTTCGAAACCTCCTCATGAGGTGCTGGAAAGGCAGGGGGTTTCCGCTCTCCCCCACCGCTATGACTTCACCCTCCAAGATGACTTCATCCACCGCAACCTCTCTCTTAACCAGATGCACCACCTCGGGAAAGCTTTCTGTCACGTCCGTGAGACGGCGGCTATAAACCCTAACGCTGTCTCCTGCTCTGTGAATCTGGATGCGGGCTCCATCAAGCTTATGTTCAAAGGCAGCTTCTCCTCCATGCTCTCTCAGAGCCTCGTCGACTTCCTCGGACGTTTGAGCCAACATGGGCGTAAAGGGTCTGAACACCCGAAATTTAAGCTTCAAGACGCCTTCTATGCCCTGTGTCTTCGCTACAATCGCTACCTCGCCGACGTCTCCAGTCAACATAACGGCTTTTTGGACGGCATCGTGAGGAATGTTGAAGGCCCTGGAAACCGCGAGTTCCATAAGGCCTTCATGAAAGCCCGTTCTCATTTCACCGATGATGGCCTTCACCAGGTATTTGGCTTCTAGGGGCTTAGCTCTCCCCAACAGCGTCTCCAGCGTGCGCTCCTTTCGTTCCCTAGAACCGTAACCAGCAATCTCAGCTATGGTTTCAAAGCTGGATCTCGCCTCAAGAATCGTTAGGGGGCTCTCGAAAAGCGTGGCTTGTCTCCGAATCCTGCTGGCTTCAAAAACGGTTCTTGTCGCCGAACCCAGATCACCCGTCTTGCCGAAGGCCTCCGTGAAGCTCTTCCAATCTACATTGGTTAAACGTTTAATCACGTCGCTCAACGTTGCCCAACTGACCTCCAAGGTCTTCTGGTCCCACCTGGGAAACGCGCGACCGAGAATCATGGATGTGGCAGGCTCCACCTCATCAACACGCAATCGTCTCAGGAAACTCGCTACCAAATCGACCATAAAGTTACGTTTAGAGGTCGACTCCAGCTCTTCGCAAAGCTCAGCCAAGGCCCGAAACTCGGTCTCCATATGAACTAACCTTTCAAGACGTGTTCCTCTGCAGTTTCTAAACCTTAAGTAAAAATAAACGTTTCTTCGACGCACATTTATTACGAAAAAATTCGAATTTTAAATATAATTATGAGCATGAGAAATACTCTAGCCTTTGTTTATAAACGTAGAAGCATCAGGAGTTGAACTCGCGGCTAAAAGTTGAATTGCAAGCCTTTTTTGAATGTATAACTTGAGGTAAGAACGGCAAGCTTAGATTTGAAGTATCGATTTTTTCCGATTTTTTTATTTTTTAATGAAATATAGCAATTAACGATGTTAAAGCGCCAATTTACGTGCGATTCCACTCTATATCGTTTCTAACGCGGCTATTTTGATGTGCGAAGGGGATCGAACTAAACTGTCGCTGGGTCGAGAGTCACCTACAAGCCTCTCAGGGCTCCCTAAAAGGCGATGACGCCAGGTGATGAGGGTTTTTAGTGGGTAAAGGTTTACTCGCCGACAGCTTGCACAATCACTGTTCTTCGTCTCGGATGCACGTCTGTTTCAACGAAAATCAGGGATTGCCACGTTCCCACAGCGACGCGACCATCAATCACGGGCAGCGTCTTGTCTGGACAGAGAAGCATCGATCGCAGGTGGGAATGGGCGTTCGAGGGATGCCGATACGAAGCCCTTCCCGGAACCAACTTTTCTAGAAAGGTTTTAATGTCGTCGAGTAAGTCGGGCTCGTTCTCTGTCAAGACGAGAATCCCAGTGGCGTGCGGGGCAAACACGTGAACCAAGCCGTTTTTAACGCCTGATCTGTCCACAACTTCTTGAACCATAGCCGTCAGGTCAACGAAATCGATCTCGCCCTTCGTTGAAAACGAAAAACTCTCGTTTAACACTCTCAATTTTCACTTTCTCCCGAGTAAACTCTCTACCGATTGGAGAAATAAAAAATCTTTTATTTTAGAAGTCCACAAAATCAGAGGCAGGTGTTTGACATGAGTTTTATGTTGAGCGAGGAAGATAGAAAGAAAATAATCGAAGCTCTAAACAAGGGTGTCGGCAGAGAGATTGCAGCCATCGTCCAATACCAGACCCATCACGTAATGGCCGAAGGCCTGGAAAGCCCAGCCATCATTGAACTATTCGAAAAAACAGCGTTGGAGGAGATGCATCACATGGAGGAGCTTTCGGAGAGGATTAAATATCTAGGCGGCGAGCCTACCACAAAGCCATGGCCCATCAAAACAGGTGGCGACCTTAGGCAGATGATTCAGGACGACCTGGACGTTGAGTACACGGCTGTCAAATTGTACAAAGAGATAGTTAGGCTCTGCGCTGACATCGGCGACACCACCACTAGGTTGATGATGGAAAAAATCTTGGCTGAGGAAGAAAACCACGTGGACAGGTGGGAAACCCTCCTCCAGAAAATCAGAAAGATTTAAAGGAAGCTACCTTCAGCTCCTACTTTATCTATAAATAAACCACACTAACATTTGAAGAATTAAATTCTGGAAATGTCAAAAAGAGAATGGGGCGGATTATCCCCATTTACTTCTTTATGCCTAGGGTCGTTTCCCAGGTGTCGGCGTGGCCTTCTTCATCGGAGAGAATTTCCTCAAGCATTAGCCTGGTGGTGGTGTCCCCTATTTTCGCGCAGAGATTTATATGCTCCCTGTAGGTTTTGATGGCCATGTTTTCGCCGTCTAAGTCGTCTTGAACCATCTTCTTCAGGTCTCCGCCCGTTTTAATGGGGGCTACCTTTATCGTGGGGTCTCCTCCGAGATAATTGATCCTCTCTCCCAATTTCTCCATGTGTTTCATCTCGTCTTTGGCTATGCCTTCGAAGAGGCCTATGATGGCAGGGCTCTCCATTCCCTCCGCCGTAAAGTGGTGGTGCATGTACTGGATTATGGCGCCCATCTCTAGTCCAAGGTCGGTGTTCAAGGCCGCAATTATTTTCTTCCTATCTTCCTCGCTCAACATAAAACTCATGTCAAACACCACGTTTATCTTTGCAGAATCCAAATAAAAGGTTTATCACATTAACCATCATCTCGGATCTATAGCTCAGAGTGCGGTTGCAAATAACGCTTCGGGAAAGATAAGACATAAATCATGAAAATAAGCTATCAAATATGCAAGGGGATAAATTTGTCTGAAAAATTGAGTCCGAAAACTGAGCTTAAGCCCAAGGGCTTGAAGGGCATATCCGACCAACAGCTGGAGTACCATTTTGAGGCCCACTACAAGGGATACGTTGCCAAGCTCAATGAAGTTTGGGAGAGGCTTGGAACAGTAGACCGCAGCAAGGCAAACCCGAGCTTCAGCGAGTATAGAGCCCTAAAGGTGGAGGAGAGCTTTAACCTCATGGGCGTCTTTCTCCACGAGCTATACTTCGAAAACATTAAGGATGGGAAGGGTAGTAAGCCGAGCGCAAAGCTTATGAAACACATAGAGAAAAATTTCGGCTCCTTCGAAAAGTGGAAGGAGGACTTCAAGGCCTGCGGCATCGCCCTAAGGGGATGGGCCATTCTAGTCTACGATTTGAGCACCGGAAGGCTCATTAACAACGGCCTAGACGCCCACAACGTGTACGGTCTCTTGAACGCCATACCCTTATTAGTGCTTGATGTGTACGAGCATGCCTACTACACCGATCAGGGGCCGAAAAGGCTAAACTACATAGACGCCTTCTTCGAAAACGTGAATTGGAACGCGGTAAACGAAAGGCTTGAAAGAGCGTTAAAAGCCCATTAATGTCATCTCAAAATAGGTGAGAGCGGACAACTCAAACCCCTTATTTGCAATAAGGGAAAATTGTTAAGGCTGTAGGTAATTCTGGATTTGTGAAGGTTGTCGAAACATCTGAAGTGCCCGTTGGAAAGATGAAGTTGAGATCGTAAAGGTCGCTAGTATGTAAGAATGGGGTTCAAGCTTTCTCTTGAACATGAGAATTGTTGATGCTTTTGTATCCGCAGTCATATCTCCAAGAGTTGGTGCGTTCTGGTGAATAAAGAATTATCTATATCACTAATATCACTAATCTCCACGACTCCAAACGTTGAGATGACGATAAATTGGAGCTTTTTCGCTTCATAAACCATCGCAAAACCGCTCTCACGCACGTAAAAGCGCGCTTTAAGCCCCGTTTTCAAGTCCTTCGTCATCTCTCGGGTTCCTGGTTTCTGCGCGTCTCCCAGAAAATATTTCGTGGCCTCATCACTTAACAAAGCTAGAAACACTCTAGGACCCAAAATATCGGCGGATACAAAAGCATAGACGAGAACAAAACTTAAGTGGTTCATACTGCGAGAAGAATCGTCCACTAGAGAGACTTTGGCTGAAAGTGCCATAAATTCATGCTAAAGCAGAGCCGAAGTTGACAAAACATTTTTGGACGTAAATTTCATCCTTTAGGCGTTGTGGAGAGAACTTCGGGGACGTTTTCGGACATATAAACAGTCCAAAAGCGTCTAAATAACCATTCCTTGACGCTGATGAGCCCTCAAATCCCAGGACGCCTCATAAGAGGTGTAGTTCCGTTGTTTGAGACATAAAATTTAACTATGTCAACCCGAAATGGAATGCATGGTGAACCCCGTGTCCTCTGTTCCTAAGGAGCTTATG
>Ga0315314_1003468_pt1 | contig 12319 bp, 9 predicted proteins | sample TDP9_MG_FD_203631 | JGI IMG/M metagenome (GOLD analysis project Ga0315314, IMG submission 203631) | Freshwater sediment microbial communities from Lake Towuti, South Sulawesi, Indonesia - TDP9 | ecosystem: Environmental > Aquatic > Freshwater > Lake > Sediment | place: Indonesia: South Sulawesi...
TTCTTCTCCCAATACTCTTTGTACCCCTTCCAATAGGCAGTAATATTCCCAGCATTTCCAACGGGAAGGCAATGGTATGTAGGTACAAACCCTAAGTGATCGATAATCTCAAAGGAGGCCGTCTTCTGACCTTCAATCCGATAGGGGTTGAGCGAGTTGACCAATGTGATCGGTTCTGTTTCCGAGATCTCTCTAACGATCCGAAGGGCCTCATCGAAGTTTCCTTCGATTTGAATAACCTGAGCGCCGTGAGCCATCGCCTGAGAAAGCTTCCCGAGAGCGATCTTCCCTTCAGGAATAAGCACATAGGCCTTCATTCCCGCCTTCGCTGCGTAAGCTGCTGCCGAGGCGGAGGTATTTCCTGTTGAGGCACAGATGACCGCTTTGGAACCCATCTCTTTAGCCATGGAGACAGCCACGGTCATCCCCCGGTCTTTGAATGAGCCCGTGGGGTTAACGCCCTCGTACTTAAAATAGAGGTCAATCCCTGGGGTTACCTCTCTTGCAATCCGAGAAGAAGGGATAAGAGGAGTGTTCCCTTCCAGGAGCGTAATAATACACTCTTCTCTTCTCACAGGTAAAAAGTCCCAGTATTCTCTAACGACGCCACGCCACATTCTACTTTCCTTTTTGATCCCTCTTAGCTAACCAGTTAAGTTTTCAACGCTTAACTTTTTCGGAAATGGGTTCCAAATTCCAAATCCCAAATCACAAATCCCAAACAAATTCCAATTTCTAATCTCCAATGACCAAAACTATTCGGATTTTGAATTTTGGTTATTGAAATTTATTTGGGATTTGGTGCTTGTAATTTGGTGCTTATTCTTTTTACTCCAGTTCATTTTCCACGCGGATAAACATCGTCTTTCCTAAGATCACACCAAGTTGATCAATCTCTTTCAAAGCTCGATGAACATTCTTCTCTCTGGCCTCATGAGTCATCATCACCACAGGCACAGCGCCTCTGATCTGTCTTCCTTTCTGTATGACCGAAGCGATACTGATATCATTTTTCCCTAATATCCCTGAGATCTTCGAAAGCACTCCAGGCCGATCCAGTGCAGAGAACCTCATGTAAAAAGGCATCACCACATCTTCCATCTTCTTATGAGAAATCCTTTGAATGGCGGACTCCTGAAACGAGAGGAGAGGCACCCGACGTCCTTTGGCTTGGATGAGAAGATTTCTCCCTAACTCCACCACGTCGCCCACCACTGCGCTGCTGGTGGGCATTTGACCTGCTCCCTGGCCGTAAAAGAGGGTTGGCCCGATCGCATCACCTTTGATATAAATGGCATTAAAGACCCCTTCCACTGTGGAGAGCAGATGTCCCTCAGGAATCAACGTGGGGTGAACTCTCGCCTCAATCTTTCCTTCATCGAGTTTGGCGATGGCCAAGAGTTTTATCCGATACCCGAATTCTCTCCCAAACTGGATATCGAGAGGTGTAACCTCAGAGATTCCACCGATGAAGATATCTTCAAACCGGATCGGGGTTCCAAAAGCAAGGCGGATGAGAATGGCAAGTTTGTGGGCTGCATCGATGCCTTCAATGTCAAAGGTTGGGTTCGCCTCTGCATATCCCTTTTCCTGAGCCTCCTTCAAAACCTCTTTAAAATTCTTGCCCTCGTTCGTCATCTTGGTGAGGATATAATTTGACGTTCCATTCAGAATGCCAAAGATCGACTGGATGCGGTTGGCCACCAGACCTTCTTTGATCGACCGAATAAGGGGAATACCACCGCCCACGGAGGCCTCGAAATTGACATCCACACCGAAGCGATAGGCCTCTCTGAAGATCTCATCCCCGTGAAGGGCAAGGAGGGCCTTGTTCGCTGTGATGATATGCTTCTTATTTCGGATCGCTTTCAGGATATAGGTTTTCGCAGGTTCGATACCTCCGATCAATTCCATAACGATATCGATCTCAGGATCTTTGATCAACTCCTCGGCGCTGCGGGTGAGGACCCCTGGTTTTAACTTCACTCCACGATCTGTTCTTAAATCGATATCCGCAACCCGTTTTAAGATGATCTTTGCACCCATCCGTTTCTCGATGAGTCTCGAATTCTTTTGAAGGATCCTTGCCACACCAGCCCCAACCGTTCCGAAACCGATCAGACCTACTTTGATCTCTCTCATAACTCGCCTTCCTTCTTCTATCTTAATAAACGCATCCGCACTAAATATATCAGCTATAAGCACCAAATCACAAACAAATTCCAATTTTCCAAATTCAAAACAAAACAGTTTCGATCATTTGGTCATTGGAGTTTGGAGCTTATTTGAGATTTGGAATTTGGGATTTGGAATTTATCTTCATCAGCCTTATTTCAGTACCTTCTGGATTCCCTTGACCGCCTGTTTGATTCGCGCCTCGTTCTCCACCAGTGCAAACCTCACGAATCCTTCTCCACATTCACCAAAACCGACCCCTGGCGAAACAGCAACTTTTCCTTCTCTCAACAGCAATTTTGTGAAGTCGATTGAACCCGTCTTTTTGAATGGCTTTGGTATTTCTGCCCAAACGAACATTGTGCCTTTCGGCTTTTCAATCTCCCAACCAATCCTTTTCAATCCATTGATGAGGGAATCTCTCCTCTTCCGGTATTGCTCCACCGTCTCTCGGACGCAACTCTGATCTTCATTGAGAGCGATGATGGCTGCAATCTGAATAGGTTGAAAGATCCCATAGTCGAAGTAGCTCTTCAGTCTTGCCAGAGCGGCCAACATCTCAGCGTTTCCAACGGCAAACCCAACTCGCCAGCCTGGCATGTTGTAGCTTTTGGAGAGAGAAAAGAACTCCACACCCACATCCTTTGCGCCTTTGACTTGAAGAAGACTGGGTGCTCGGTAACCATCGAAGACGATATCGCCGTAAGCCAGGTCGTGGACAATCATCAGTTTGTGATCTTTTGCAAAGGCCACAAGGTCTTCGAAGAAATCGAGATCGACCACTTTAGTTGTGGGGTTATGGGGAAAACTGATGATCAGCATCTTTGGATGTGGCCAGCTCTGTCTCGTTGCTGTCAACAAGCATCGAAAGAAGTCACCCTCCTCTACGAGAGGGACTGAGCGCAGATCTCCTCCTGCAATCACCACGGAATAGGCATGGATGGGATAGGTGGGATCAGGAACAAGGACAACATCTCCTGGGCCAAGGGTCGCCAGAGCCAGGTGGCCGAGACCTTCCTTAGCACCAATCGTCACAACAGCCTCGGATTCCGGATCGAGCTCGACATCGAAACGTTTTCGGTACCAGTCGGTGATAGCCAGACGAAGTTTATAGATTCCCTTCGAAGCAGAGTAACGGTGGTTTCTCGGATTTTTCACGGTTTCGATCAGCTTATTGACAATATGTTTGGGCGTGGGCAGATCGGGGTTTCCCATGCCTAAATCGATGATGTCCTCTCCTCTTCGTCTTGCTTCCATCTTCAACTGATTGATAATGCCGAAGATATATGGCGGGAGTCTCATCATCCGATGAAATCCCGAACCCTCAGGATGAAATAACTCCATACCTTTTCCCTTTCAAGTTTAAATGGCAAAATAATTTAGTCATTAAGTTATTCAGCCATTGGGTCATTAAATGACTTAATGACAAATGACTTAATTACTATATTTTTTTCTAAACGGTTAACACAGTTTAGCTTTCTTTTCAATTCATTTTACCCCTGAACCATGCCAGGTTCAGGGCTTCGCCTTCTACCCGATACTCGCCAATTCCAGCCTTCCCTTCCATCGCTTCCTCAGCACATCCTTTAAGGCCAAATGTGGCGGTTGACTCAGTTCTGGGTCTTCTTGGATGAGTCGAAATGCCTCTTTTCTTGCCTCAACTAAAATCGGAGTGTCACGCACCAGATGAGCCACTCTGAAATCTGGGAATCCCGATTGCCGGATGCCAAAGAACTCTCCAGGGCCCCTCAGCGCCAGATCCTCTTCGGCAATCTGAAATCCGTCGTTCGTCCTCTCCATTGTGCGAAGACGAACCTTCGCCTCTTCGGACGAGCGGTATTGGGCCAATAGAATAGACTTCGAAGGATAATGGCCTCTGCCGATCCTTCCCCTTAACTGGTGGAGTTGAGAGAGGCCGAACCGTTCTGCATGCTCAACGACCATGACCGAGGCATTAGGAATATCAATTCCCACTTCAACGACTGTTGTGGCGACCAAGACTTGGATTCTCCCCTCCTTAAACTCCATCATGATCGCCTCTTTCTCATCGCTCTTCATTCGGCCATGAAGCAGACCAACCCTAAATCTTGGGAAGATCTCGGTTTGGAGGTGTTCGGCCATCTGAGTTGCATCTTTAAGGTCTAATTTTTCAGACTCCTCCACCAAGGGGTAGACGATGAAGGCCTGGCGGCCTTTCCTCACCTCCTCGTCCACGATTCGGTAGACTCTCTCTCTTGCAGACTCTGGAAAGACCTTTGTCTCGACAGGCATCCTGCCTGGTGGCATCTCATCAATGACGGAGACATCCAGATCGCCATAAATGGTCATGGCAAGAGTCCTCGGAATGGGTGTCGCCGTCATCACCAATACATCGGGATTTTCCCCTTTCCTCTTCAAAAGCCCCCTTTGGACTACGCCGAACTTATGTTGCTCATCAATGATAGCAAGTCCTAAGCGATGAAATTCAACCGCCTCTTGAATAACGGCATGCGTTCCGATGACCAGATGAACGTCTCCTCTTCGAATTCGATCATAAAGATCTTCTCGTTCTGAACCCTTAATGCTGCTGGTCAGCAGCGCCACTCTCACTCCCAAAGGCTCAACCCATCGGTGAAGATTGAGGTAATGCTGCTCTGCCAAAACCTCAGTGGGCGCCATGATCGCAGCCTGATAACCGCACTCGATGACATAAAGGCAAGCGAGGAGTGCAACCACCGTCTTTCCACTTCCAACATCTCCCTGAATGAGCCGGTTCATAGGATGGGGTTTTCCTAAATCCTCCTTGATCTCAGCCCAGACTTTCTCCTGGGCACGTGTTAATTGGAAGGAAAGTTGATTTAGTAATCTTTGTGAAAGGTAACCCTCGGTTCTAAAAGAGAGCCCCGTCTCCAGTGCCGTCCCTTTTTTTTTCAATGCGAGCCCGATTTCCAGGAAAAAGAATTCGTCAAAGATGATTCGGCGGTGTCCGTCTGATCGATGGAGATTGAGTGCCTCCATCGATTCTCCGTCCGCCGGAAAATGGACTCTTCGAAAAGCTTCTCGAAAATCGATCAGATCCTGCCGCTCTACGACCTCTTGGGGAATGGGGCTCGAAAGTTCTTCCGCATATCCATCCAAAATATTCTTCATCAATCTCCGCAATGTCCTCTGGTGAAGTCCCTCTGTTTCGGAATAGATAGGGACGATCCGCTTGAAGTTCAAGTAATCCTTCTCGATATCTCCCTCTACCAACTCCACATCCGGATGATGAATCTCCCTGTGATCCCTGAACCAGGTCACCTCTCCGGAGAAGATCAGCCTGCGTCCCTTTTTAAATCGTTCCCTGAGATAACGTTCGTTGCCATGAAACCACTTCAATGTGATGGTGCCACTCCCATCGCCAACCACCGCCTCAAAGATCCTCTTTCGCTGATTCTGATAAAAAGCCACTCCCGAAAGCAGAATCTCGCCAACGCCGGTCTCTTTTCTTCCGGTTCTTAGCTCTGAGATCTTCTTAAGGCTTCGGCGATCCTCGTAGCACCTGGGGATAAAGTAGAGGGCATCCTCAACGGTGTGAATGCCTTTCTTCTCGAAGAGCTTAGCAAGCTTCGGCCCCACTCCCTTCACATATTGAATAGGCGTCAAAAGGGGGTCTCTACGAGATCGAGGTGAGGTGGATAACCGCTGCATCTAATTTAACTCTCCTAATGATGAGGAATTACCTAACATATCCCTTCCCCCTGGACGTGGAAAAGAGATGAAAAGAAATTTAAAAAGCCTGGCAATCGAAATCGCGAAGCCGGGCTTTATTTTTTTAGACAGAAGATCGATTTGATGGAAACGCAATCATTATCTTGAAGATAAGGATTAGAGAGGTAAAAAAATAGAACCGTGAAGCTGTCCCAGAATTCCTAAGAGGTCACCCTGAGCTCGTTTCAGGGTCTCATAACCCATTGATTTTATGAGATGCTTAACCAAGTTCACCATGACAAAGTGTGGTATTTCATTAATTTTGGGACAGCCTCCCTTCCCCTTTTCGATAGCTGGCCTCATGAACAGAGACAGGGACCGTGCCGTCGAGAAAAATTAACTCAGTGCCCAAGGATGTGTTAAACGATATCTACCACCTTATATACCGATCGTTTGGGATCGTAAACTCATCAGCACGAGGCTCAAAGTCTCCCTGAAGTTCTCTCGTCATCCCATAGATTTCTGGTTGCCAGTAGAGACAGATCAGAGGGCTATCTTCCAAGGCGAGCCTCTGAAGTTCAAAATAGATGTCCCTCGCCTTCTTATCGTCAAAGGTCCCTCGGCCTTTATCGAGCAGCTCATCAATCTTTGGATCATCGTGCCCGTGTAGTGTGGGGCTAGAGTATGGCCAGCGAAAAGCCCAGTCCGCATTTACGGTAACCGTTCCCCATGAGGCAAGCCAGAGGTCAAATTTGGAGTCCTTCCCCTTTTCCCTTTCCGACCGAAATACGGCCCAGTCAGTTGGTACCACTGTTGCCTGTATCCCTATCTTCTGCAGTTGTCCAGCGATGGCAGTCGTAACCTCCTTATCCTTCAGGTACCGGCCATAGGGTGTTCCCAGATTCACCTTAAATCCTTGCCCATAACCGGCCTCAGCCAGAAGTTTCTTGGCCCTGTCTGGATCGTAGGTATAAGGAGTCAATTTAGGGTTATGGAACTCAATCAACGGATGAATCGGTCCATTCGCTCCCATACCCATTCCACCCAAAATATATTTAAGCAAACTTTCCCGGTCCACTCCACAACTTAAAGCCTGACGAACCCTTTTATCTTTAAATGGTTCGAACTTCTTCTGGTTTGGGGCCAAGTATACTAATCTAAAAACAGGAAGGGCCTTCACCATTGTTTTTGGGTTTTCTTTGATCCTTGGAATGGCATCTGGAGAGAGGTTGGTGATCAGATCCACTTCTCCTGCCAAAAGGGCTGCAACCCTGGTAGAATCCTCCCTGATGATACGGAATGTGATACGGTCAAACTTTGGCCGACCAGCCCAATATTCTGAGTTTGCTTCCAAGACGACCTTGTTGTTAGGAACGTATTCGACGAGCTTATACGGACCAGTCCCTATCGGTTGAAAACTAAATTTCCCATAATCGCTGGCTGCTTTTGGAGGTAGAACTCCTTGGATGGCCCAGAAATTTAAGAATGGCCTCATGGGGATATTCGTCTTCACCAAAACTGTGTAATCATCGATGATCTCAACGCTCTTTGTAAATTCATACATCTTCTTCTGCGGAGTCTTTAAGGCTGGGTCCAAATATCGCTCCATACTATACTTGACGGAAGCAGCGTTGAATGGCTCTCCATTATGGAACTTCACGCCCCTTTTGAGATAAAGCTTCCAGGTGAAATCGTCCAGCCTCTCCCAGCTCTCCGCCAGCCAAGGCTTAATCTTCATTTCCCAATCGAAATAGATAAGGGGATCGAACATCATCCGGCAGATGCTGTAAGTGGGTTGGTCGAACTGGACCTGAGGATCAAGAGTCGGAGCAAAAGTACTGAACCCAATCGTGATCTCCTTTTTTGTAGTTGCCTCTGAACTTACAACCCAACAAACCAAAAAGAAAATTGCCCAAAAAACTATACAGACGATCTTAAAACTTCTCTTTTTTACCATGGATAGACCTCCTCTTCTAATAAAATGTTCCACCAAAATACCAATATCATCAAGGAGCCTTTTCTCCAATTAAGGCCACCCAATATATTTACGGTTCCGATCTATATCTAATTCATTGAAGATCCGATAAATAGATGTATCAACTTGGGATCTCCTTGCATACACTTCCATCCTTGAAGTCCATTGCGACAATGAAGGGACCCAACTTTTTCACCTAAAAGACCCAAACCGCTGCCGGCATGCCCAGATCTGTTCAATGGACTGCGCGAATCTCTTCTATCTGATTCGCATAATAGGCTGCTGTCCCCACGGTGGTGATCAGGTAAGCAGCCCCAGGTTTTCAGAGAATTCATAAGGCCTCCTGGCCCATCGATCCTATTCCTATGAGAAGCTTCACCGCAAGCCTTTCGAGCAATTGGGAGGCTGGTCCTTTGAACCTTGAAACAGCCCTGGACAAAGGTTTGTCTTTCCAAAACGATCAATCCATCTCCTTCCCTTCAAAGTCAAGTTTCATGGGCCTTACAGGCGGACGATAATTTGAAGGTTTAACTTCTGAAATAGCCTGGTGGGTCTCTTCAGCAATGATCTGGTTGACGAGCCTTCTGCAGGTCTTCCCTTGACAGAGACCCATCCCTGCCCGGGTCAGCCTCTTAATCTCATCGGCCGTTATTGCTCCCTGTTGAATGACTTGCAATATTTCTTCCCTTTTTACCTCCTCGCAGCGACAAATGATTAGGTCGCCTTTCATCGCTTATTCTTCCTTCTCGATAAATTTGAAATTCCGGACATCTAAAGCAAACTCTTTTGGAACTGCCAGATAGATTACAGGAGTCCGGTCAAACTTTTTGGGATTGAGAACCTTGACCACACTTGCCTTGCATCCGGCCTTCCCTTCCCGATCCACCCCATAAACCGTCATACCGACTTCTGGCAAGGGTAATAATTCATAGGGAAAAGCCACCAGGGCCTCTTGTTCCGAATAGCTCTTATCGACAAGAAAGATGGCCAGGCCTGGACAGATGGGAATGCAGAGTCCGCACCCATCACATTTCTCCTCATCCAGAACAGGAAGATCGATGATCTGTTTTCCCACGGAAATCGCTCCATGAGGACAGATGAACTCGCATGGGTTGCACGGGATCTCTTCCATGCATTCAATATAGACCACCGGCCCTTTCTTCATGCGTTCTTCAGAAGGGACTCCAGGAGACTCTGCTAAGTCCCCCTTGGCTAGAACGCCTGTTTTAGAAAGTGACTCTTGCATTCGTTTCTCCTCTCCATCAACTTATTCTTTGCCTGTCTCAACATCTCCCCAAACGGACCGGAACGGATGGATTCGATCCTGGATCGGATTTCGCCCATAAGGCTTTCCGCTTCTTGGTCTGAGAGATAGCCCAGGCCATGGGCCACATCCACTCCTACTAATCTCCCTTCTTCCATTGCAGCAGTCGCTTCTCCGATGCCCGCTGCATCTCCAGCCACATATAAACCGGGTACTGTCGTCTCCATATTTTTGTTATGGAATGGAACGTGACCTCCAAGTTCGGCAATATAATCGAATTCACACCCAGCAATCCATGCCAGTTCAGCTAAGGGGTGCAATCCTACTGCAATACAGATTGTATCCACATCCAATTCTCTTTCCGTACCCGGGATTGGCCGCCATTGATCATCGATTTGAATGATCGTGGCTCGTTCCACCTTCTTGTCTCCCCAAACCTCTTTGACCGTGTGTCTCACAAGAATCGGCACTCCCATCCTTCGGATCTTGCTTGCATGAACCCCGTAGCCTCCAATCTCCGGAAGGGCCTCGACCACCGCAACAACCTTTGCACCAGCCTGCAGGAGCTGATAAGCTACAATCAGGCCAACGTTTCCAGATCCGACCATCAGCACCTTTGTCCCTGGGAGAACTCTATGGAGATTTACCAGTGTCTGGGCCGCCCCTGCTCCTAAAACGCCTGGTAGGGTCCACCCAGGAAAAGATAAAGCATTCTCCGATGCCCCTGTGGCCAAAAGGACTTTTTGTGCATGAACTCGGCGAATACTCCCCTGATGTTTTATCGCAAGGGTCTTTCCATCATCAAAAATCCCCCACACCACCGTATCGAGCATCACGTTAACGCCGGCTTTTTCAGTCTCCTCCAGCAGCTTGTTTCCAATGTCGATTCCCCGTGTGCCCGCCCAATGCTCCTTCGAACCAAAGAATTTGTGGATCTGTTTGAAGAGCTGCCCTCCTGGGGCCTGATTCTCATCGATCATTAAAGTTTTTGTACCTGCTCGGCCTGCCTCGAGGGCAGCAGAGAGGCCTGCTGGGCCTGCCCCTACAATTGCAAATTCCGTTTCTATCATCTCCTTTTCCCCCAGGACCCAAGCCCTTCCTGTGTCTGTACTCTCATCCCTTCTCGAAGCGGCGTGACGCAGGTCCTTACGTTCGGCATCCCATCTACGGTCATCACACAGTCCGTACAGCGGCCGAGGGCGCAAAAGATCCCTCTCGGGCTCCTGCTTTTAACGGTATATCGAAAAACCTTAACCCCTGATGCTAAAAGGGCTGTGGCAATTGGTTCACCCTCATAACCCTTCATCGGCCTCCCATCAAATAGAAACATAACTTCTAGGCCCTTCTTCATCTTCCCCAATATGGGGTGATCAATAACTCTCACCTCTTCCTTCTCCTTTCCTTTTCCCTCAGCCCGCAAGGCGCTGAGCTAATACAGCACAATCTTCGATTTTTTCGAGATTAAAGATCTCTGTGCATATCTCGCTCGTCCGAGATGGGCCTAAAACTGGTTCCACCAAGGAAGTAAACTTCACCCGAAGTTCCTCATCGGTCAATGGATTTCTTGGATCACCCTTCGGCAACCGTACCTCCTTCTCAAAATGGCGCCCACCTTCAACTTCAATTGCAACCCGGGATATCAGCTCCCGCTCCACCCTCCCGTAGAGGGCATCTGCCTCTGCCCAACGATGAAAATGGACACTGTCCGCCAACTCCTTCACCTTTGAATTTGAGAGATGTTTGGGCTCAAACCATTGCGGCCCGGTTGGAATCCTTAAAAGGGTCAAGGCAATTAAATAGGGTGCACTAAAAGGAATGGTAAAAGATTCGTTGGGGAAAAAACTATAATTTTCAACTAACTCGAAAAATGAGGTGACATCGATCCGTCGGATAGTATCGACTATAAATTCTTCACTCTCCATCAGGGAAGATACTGCGTCCAGTGTAGGATTGATGTGCCGGCAAGCTGAGTAAGGTTTAATGGAAACTCTTTCAACAGCGCATTTATCTGGAGTGCCTTCCTTGATCGATATGGGACGGAACTTATCTGATCCTGCCATGACCCAGAACCCTTTGGGGCCATCAAAGACCGTCCGATCGCCCAAAAATCCCTGCTGAGCCATCATCGCCCCAAGCATCCCTCCCATGGCTGCCCATCCGTAATTATTCTTCATCCAATGGATCTCTCTTTTTTCTAAACCCAATTTTCTCACAGAGGGTACGGGAGAATTGAGTGCAGCAAGACTGATGCCGTCAGCCATCTGTTTTCCGTTAAGGCCGAGGGCCTTTCCTGCAGCCACCACCGAACTGAACACCTGCCAGGTGCTCAGGCCCATGACCTTTTTGAGCCTTCGACGCGAAGGCTTGATGGAATCGGCTATTCGAATACCAATCTCGTATCCGGCGATCACTGCCGTTAAAACTTCCTTCCCGCTGACGTGCAACTTCTCGCCCAAGGCCAGAACCGGTGGTATAACCGTTGCACCAGGGTGGCCAAAGTAGGTATCATCGAAATCGAGCAAATTGGCCAAATAGGCATTCACATATCCCGCATGAATGGACGGAATTTTTTTGCGACCAGTCACAATCGTTGATTCCTCCTCTCCGGAAAAGGCCGCAAAGAAGTCGATCATCTTTCGTCCCTGGACCAGTTGGGAACCACCGACCATACAGCCTATGGAATCTAGAATAAGCCTCTTGGCCGCATGGTTGGCCGACTCGGAAATGATCTCAAAACGAATGGAGTCCGCAAAATGGCCCAACTTGTCCGCTGTTCCCACTTGATCGTCTATTTTCATCTGATTCATACCGGAGATTCACTTTCTTCGACTGTTCATAGATAGATTTTTTCAAAACGTGCCCACCGGAAGGCATGCAAATCCATGGAGCTTTTCCCGTCCAAGATCCATTCGGCCATCAGCTTGCCGACCATGGGGCCCAGGCAGAACCCATGACCTGAAAAACCAGAGGCCATGAAAAACCCTTCCAAATGCGGGGCCTTGTCAACGATCGGAATCTCATCTGGCGTCCAGTCATTGATCCCTCCCCAACTGCGAAGGACGCTGAACTCCTTAAAGATAGGGAAGATCTCCACCATCCGAGCTCCTGCCTCTAAGAAGGCTTCGAAGGTCGATCGCTTATCATAATTTTCAACAGGTTTGCTCCTGACCCCAAGATGGATTCCTCCGTTTAAGGCTTGCCGAATATATCCCACGTCGAAGCTGATAAACTCCTCA
>Ga0315314_1003469_pt1 | contig 12319 bp, 9 predicted proteins | sample TDP9_MG_FD_203631 | JGI IMG/M metagenome (GOLD analysis project Ga0315314, IMG submission 203631) | Freshwater sediment microbial communities from Lake Towuti, South Sulawesi, Indonesia - TDP9 | ecosystem: Environmental > Aquatic > Freshwater > Lake > Sediment | place: Indonesia: South Sulawesi...
CAAAAACGCAGGCAAAAAAGCAAAAGCCATGAATGTCGTAAGACAAGCCTTCGAAATAATTCACCTCCGAACAGGCAAAAACCCAATAGAAATCCTCGTCCGAGCAGTAGAAAATTCTGCTCCATGCGAAGACACCACGCGCATAAGCTACGGAGGCATAGTATACCACCTTTCAGTAGATATTGCTCCACAAAGAAGAGTAGACTTAGCCATGAGAAACATCTGCGAAGCGGCAAGAACGGCATCAATAAACAATCCCCGCTCAATAGAAGAATGCCTAGCAGACGAATTAATCCTAGCAGCAAACCACGACATGAAAAGCCATGCGGTTTCAAAACGCCACGAATTGGAGAGAGTAGCCCAATCTTCAAGATAGATTCTCAGCATGTTTATCTCTACCATAAATCGCTATCAATATAGTTATTTTGATACTTCGATTATTGAAGACAACATAGAAAGCCTTATTCCCATAATAAAAACAACAGAGGCTAATAGGTAACTGAATGGCACGAAGAAAAGAGAGCGAACTAGCTAGAAAATACAACTTTCTAGCTGAGAAATATGACGAGACTTTTCATTCCGACTTAGGAGCTGAGATACGAAATCGGATAATTTTCTCAACACTCGACAAGTCCATTCCGAGCAAACCAAGCAAAATCCTTGATGCTGGCGGAGGCACCGGCTTCTATTCCATACCATTCGCCCTAAAAGGACACGAAGTCACTATCCTTGACATTTCAGAAAAGATGCTTCAAAAAGCCCGTGAAAACGCCCATAAACATGGCGCATCAGAAAGAGTCAAAACCGTTCAAGGCAACATGAACCATCTTGAATTTCCAAACGTTTATTTTGATGTTATCCTTTGCCACCTAGCCTTCGGCTATGCTGAACCATCCCAAACTCTCTCTGAGTTTTACAGAGTTTTGAAAAATGGAGGGATTCTCTCACTGACTGTTGCTAACAAACATTTTTACAGCATCATAGAGAGCCTGAAAGGCAACTTTTCTAAAGCAGAACAGATACTGCGAGCCAAAGATTTTTTTGAGGCTCCCCATGGAATACCAAAAGTTAAGACCTTCATGAAAAGTGAGATAGTAGATTTATGTCTAAGGACAAATTTTGAGGTTTTGAGTGTTAAAGGAATAAAGATGGTAACAGACTACCTTTCTGAAATTCCCCGGGAGGCTACAATATTAAAGAGACTTGAGGAGAAAATGAGCGAAATCGAAGATTTGAGTTCACTAGCTAGGCACGTATACCTAGTCTGCAGAAAACCTCTCCATTAAATAGAGGGATGTGCCAGACAATGAAGAATTACTATAAGGGCTCTTTTGCTAGTCTTAAGGAATTTTGGGAAAAGAAAGGTGAAACCAAATCGTTTGAGAAGGACTATTTTATCCGCTTGGAGGGAATCCAGCAAATAGTCAACGAGGTTCGCACATATCTTACTGGGCGACTTATCCTTGACGTTGGATGCGGGCCAGGAATCGCTGCGAGCTTGTTTCCTGCAGATTCAAGGGTCATTGGTCTGGATTTTTCGATTTCAATGTTGAGAAGCGCAAGAAATCGCATTCCACACCTGGTTCAGGGAAGCGCCTTCCACCTTCCCTTCAGTGATTGTTTTTTCGATGTTGTAACATGTTTGTTTGTTGCATCAGACTACTCAGACAAAACCAGCATCTTTTATGAAGCCCACAGAACCCTGCGAGAAAATGGATTTCTTGTTTTTTCAGATTACTCATTGAGCGATGGACACTGGAAATTGAGGAGAACTATTCGTTCTCTAATGGGTGAGAAATGCAACATTTTTCTCAAAGATGAAGCATTCCTGTCAGATGAAATGAAGAAAGTGTCTTTTGAGGTTCAAGAAATCAAAAACCTTCGATTTCAAGCTCCATTTCAACTGCAGCATTATCTAAGATCGATGAAAGAGATGAACAGGTTGAAAAAGGATAATCCGGATTTGTGGAATGATGTTCAATGTTGTATCAAAAGCAAAGAAATCAACAGAGAATTCATCTTGATTGTTGGAGTTAAAAAGTAATAACATAAGCTCAAAACACCATGACTTGATTATCTTACATGTATCTCAACAATATCTCCGTCTTCTAAGACAAATCCGGACCCAACCTTTTGGGGACTGAAAATGAGGCGTTTGGCCCAGACCTTCGCAAAAGAGAATTGTTTGCCAAAATCGCTGTGAATGTTTTTGGCTAGGTCATAAACTGTTGCGTTCTTTCTGAGAATGAAAGGCTTCTTAGAAAACTCTCTCTCATGTGGCTCTTTGGTGTATACCCGTATCACGCTCAACGCCTCAAACAAAACCGCGCCAAGTCTATCCAAACCATACCGCTGTTCGCATGAAACCGCAAGGATGAGCAGCCTGCTGTCAACATAAGCCTCTAGCAACTTCAAATTCGCTTCTGAACCTTTCAAATCGAGCTTGTTTGCAACTATCACTGCAGGTTTATAGACCGTGCTCTCGAAAATTGCGTCTTCAATCTCGTCCAGCGTGGCTTCACCAGAAATTTTCACAATACCGTCTGTAATGCGATAGCTTTTCAGAAGTTTCTCAACGTCCCTTAAACTACTATCTACAAGGTTTCCGACCAAAATTATTCGCAGACCAGCCCCCATGTGTTTCCTTTCGATTTCGATGTGAGCCTTGGGTTCGGTAAACAATATCCTTGCTTTCTCCATTTCATCAAAAATAAGCGCCAATTGTTCTATGGGGTCTTGCGACAAATCAACCATCAAGATTAAACCGTCAGCGTTACGGGCTAAAGCCAAGGTTTGAAGACCCCAAGCTCTTCCGTCAGCAGAGCCTTCCATTAAGGCTGGAGCTTCAACTATTTGGAATTGAACATCTTCATAATTCATTATTCCTGGTATGGGTTCTCTTGTGGTGTAAGGGTTAGGAGAAACTTCAACTTTGGCATTTGTGACAGCTGCGAGCAAGCCGCTCCTTCCAACATTCGTTAAGCCTATCAGCGCTATTTGGGCTGCTCCTTCTTTCTCTATGAAAAATTTCGGTCCACCTTTTCCAGTCTTTCTTCGTTTCTTTTCTTCTATTTCTTTTCGTAAAATTGCAATTTTCTTTTTGATTTGCCCGCGAAGTTTCAGTGTACCCTTGTGTTTGGGAACTAGGCTTAAGAATTCTTCCATGCGCTGAAGTCTTTCTTTTGGATATCTGGTTGCTTCAACCTCAGCCCACTTCTTTTTTGCGTCTGGAGGCAGATTTGTTGGCATAAACCGGACTCGTCCATTAGTGAATTCGAGATTTAGCTTTAATATCTGTTTCCATCCCAGAAAATCCTCATCATTTTAATCCATCATAAACTTTTAATAATTGAATAAACAGTTGTGTAAACGAATTCACTAAATTTAGAAGGAATTTGAAAAAATAAGGATGAGGAGAGGAAAAGAATGAGCAAAACCGAAAAACCCCACATGAACTTAGTCATCATGGGGCACGTTGATCATGGAAAATCGACGACAACAGGGCACATGCTTTACTTGGGAGGAGCAGTTGACGAAAGGACAATAAAATCTTTCGAAGAAGAAGCCAAGAAAATGGGCAAGGAAACGTTCAAGTACGCATGGGTTCTCGACAATCTTAAGGAAGAAAGGGAAAGAGGCTTAACGATTGACCTTCGATTCCTAAAGTTTGAAACCAAAAAATACTACTTCACAGTCATAGATGCACCGGGTCACAGAGACTTCGTCAAAAACATGATTACAGGAGCAAGCCAAGCCGACGGTGCTATACTCTTTGTTTCATCTAAGCGAGGAGAATTCGAAGCGGGCATCGGACCAGGTGGTCAGACAAGAGAGCACGCCTTTTTGGCTTTCACGTTAGGCGTTCGCCAGTTGGTCATTGCAGTTAACAAGATGGATGATGTGTCGGTGAACTGGAGTGAGGAGCGATACAATGAAATCAAAAATGAAGTTTCGAGGATGCTTAAGATGGTGGGTTACAAGGCTGAGAAGTTTCCTTTTGTGCCCACATCTGGATGGACGGGCGACAACCTTGTTAAGCAAAGCGACAAAATGCCATGGTATAAAGGACCCACATTGATAGATGCATTAGACACTTTTGAGTTGCCTTCTAAGCCACTCAACAAACCGTTACGCGTTCCAGTTCAAGACGTTTACAGCATCACAGGCGTGGGCACTGTTCCCGTTGGCAGAGTTGAGACGGGAGTGCTCAAAGAAAATGATGTAATCATATTCATGCCATCCAACAAGCAAGCTGAAGTCAAATCATTAGAAATGCACCACACTAGGATTCCGAAGGCTGAGCCGGGCGACAACATTGGATTCAACGTTAGAGGCGTGGCGAAAACAGATATACGCCGTGGTGATGTTGCTGGTCCTGTCAGCAATCCGCCGACGGTGGCCACGGAGTTTATTGGACAGGTGATTGTAATTTATCATCCAACCGCTGTTGCAGTGGGTTACACGCCGGTTCTTCACTATCACACAGGGCAAGTTGCTTGCAGATTTACTGAGCTGGTGCGAAAAATCGACCCGCGTTCAGGACAAGTTGTTGAGGAAAAGCCAAGTTTTCTGAAGACTGGGGATGCTGCTTTGGTTAGAATGGAACCTTTGCATCCGATAGCTGTGGAAGCCTATACGGATTTTCCTGAGCTTGGAAGATTTGCCATTAGGGACATGGGTACGACGGTTGCTGCTGGCGTGGTTAAGGAAATCACAAAGAAAGGACCATAAGAATTTCTCTCTTTTTTATTTTTGTTGAATTGTTTTGTGTGTATGTGCAATTGGCGTAGAGCCTGTCTATTTGGAGCCAAATATGTTTTTGCTAGGGTTTTTGCTGAATGAGGATGACGTTCGAGTTAAGCTTATTGACATTAGGGTTTTATGATATACCTGGCAAAGACAGCCTTGAACAACAGTTTGGTCAAAAGATTAAGGAGAAACGCTTGTCTGCTCAGATGTAAAAATGCACAATAAGTATGTTAGGCTCAAGTTTTATCAGTAAGAAGCAGTTAGTTTTTCATATTACAACCGCCTAATACAGAGTTGAGTTTATGTCTGGAACGGAAACTTTACTTCCATATTTAAAAGAAAAGAAAACCGATGAGCAAGAGTCGACAATTATTGTTGATAGTCGTGAAGCAAACTCAGCTCCAAAAATTGCCAAGGGACTTAGAGAGCGAGGCGTCAACGTCAAAGTTGAAATGCTGGAAAAAGGCGACTATATTCTGTCTGATGTGTGCGCAGTTGAACGGAAAAGGGTTCAAGACTTCGTTTACACGCTTACGCATCGCTACCTCTTTGAGCAATTGTTTAAGCTGAAGGAAGTTTACCCAAAATCCATCATCATTCTAGAGGGTTATCTGCCAATAATCTACAAGTTCAGCAGAATCCAACCACTTGCCGTTTGGGGCGCCATGTTCAACCTAGCAAAAAACGGAATAGCAACCGTAAACACGACTTCATACAAAGAAACCATAGACTTCCTCTACGTAGCCGCCCGCCAAGAACAAATCGTGGAAAAGCGTGTCCCAACAGTACATCCAATCAAAAAGTGCGACACCACATCCGACGCTCAAATATACTTCGTCGCAAGCCTACCCCTTATAGGAAGAGAAAAAGCCGTGTCAATCCTTAAATCCTACCAAACTCCATTAAACGCCTTAATAAACATAGACGACTGGTCCAAAACAGTTTATGGACTTGGACCAAAAATAAGCGCCAAAGTCAAAGAGGTGCTACACGCGCCTTTCAAAGGGTGAAAAAACAATGGATGTGGAGATTGCTCCAACTCGAAAAATTAGTGTCTTAGGCTTAGACAAGCGCTCAGTTGGAAACATAGCTTGGTGCTCAACAACCTACGGAGTGAACAGACTTTACTGGATAGACGGTTACCTGCTTTGCCTAGAAGTTTACGAAAAATCATTTGAACACGAGCTGAAAAAGCGAGAATTTCCAATAAGCCAGATCTGCTACGCAGAATTCCCAAAATACGAGAAACTGTACGAGGTTGACAAAAGCCTTCAAATCCCAATAGTTAACGTTTCCGACATGCTAATATTTAAAAGCGTTTTAAAGGCAATTTTAAACGAAAACAAGTGAAATTTGTCAAATTCGATGGGCGAAAATTCTGTCTTGTTCTAAATACACTTTTAAATGGTATGTGCCATAAGCTAGTTCACGGGATTAGGCATGACTGTAAATAAGCCTACAATCGGAATTATTGGGTTAGGTCCTGTTGGGTCTATTCTTGCTGCTCATCTGGTAAAAGGCGGCGTAAATTTGGTTGTTGAGGACATAGCCAAAGAGCTTTTGGTAAAAATCAAAACAGACGGCTTGATGGTTTCTGGAATTAGAGATCTATCTGTTCGTTTTGACAAGGTTGTTGATTCGTTGACTGCATTGGCTAAATTTGAGCCTAACATCGTTTTTGTCGCTACAAAGGCTTGTTTTCTTAAGAACGTTTTGACTGAGCTTAAGTCTATCTATACCCCAAAAATGAAGATTGTTAGCTTTCAGAACGGCTTAGACAATGAGCGCCTAATCGCTGAGACTTTGGGAATCGAGACTACCTATCGGGTGATAATCAATTATGCCGGAAACTCGCTCGGTCCAGGAGATGTGAGGATGAGTTGGTTTCAGCCTCCTAACTACGTTGGGGCTTTTCGAAAAGGGCTATACACGACTGATGAGACAACTAAGCATATTGCAAGTATGATGACGAATTGCGGGTTGACAGCAGAAGAATCGCCCAATCTAAAGAAACATGTCTGGGAGAAGACAATCTTAAACTCTGCTCTGTGCTCAGTTTGCGCTTTAACCGGGCAGACTATGAAGGAAGCTATGGAGTTTGAGTTTAGCCATGACTTAACCGTCAAAGTTTTAAAGGAAGGATTAGCAGTTGCAAGGGCTGATGGCTATGATTTCGGCGAAGACGCGCTTAACAAATTTACAAGCTATTTGGAGAAGGGTGGTGCCCACAAGCCTTCCATGTTAATAGATGTTGAAAATAAGACAAAAACTGAAGTTGATTTCCTGAGCGGGGCCATCGTTGGCTATGGAAAAAAATACGGAATTGGCACGCCTGTAAACGGTGTTCTAACTGAATTGTTGAAAAGTCTAGAAAACAGATATTTGAAGAAGAGTTAGATTTTTGTGAATCCCCCAAAGATGAGAGCCGAAAGCCACATGAAGCTTCTAGAGCAGTTTAGAGCTTTGACTTCAACGGATAACACGTTCATCAAAGAATGGAAGAACCGAAACAAGCCTATTTTAGGATATGCTTGCTCTTACACGCCTGAAGAAATCATTTATGCCGCCAGAATCCTTCCTATAAGAATTCTTGGAAGCCTGGAACCCGCAAAATTAGCTGACGTCTATTTGCCGGTGAATGTTTGTTCCTTTGTTAAAAGCGGCTTGAACAAGGCTCTAAAAGGAGAATACAGTTTTTTGGATGGATATGTTTTTTCGAATTCTTGTGACAGTCGAAACAAGATTTATGACCTTTGGCGGTACTGCACAACCGTCTCTAAAGGCTATTTCATAAACACTCCTAATAGCACTTCCGAAAACGCCTTAAGATATTTTTACGAAGAGCTTGAAAGGTTTAAGGGGTGGTTGATGGAAAATTTTGAAACTGAAATATCTGAGGAAAGTCTGAAAGAAGCCATTAGAGTGTTTAATGAAAATAAGCGTTTGCTGAGGCAAGTTTACGGGTTGAGGAAGCAAAGTCCTCCGTTAATTTCTGGGAGCGAGGCACTTGATATTGTCTTGTCGAGTATGATGATTCCGAAGGAAGAGCATAACAGACTTCTGCAAATATTACTTGACGAAATTGGAAAACGTGATGACTCACCAAAAGAGGGTGTTAGACTGCTTATTTCAGGCAGTGTGATGGACAATTCAGAATTGTTAAGGCTTATTGAAAGTGTTGGCGGTTCTGTTGTGGCGGATGACCTTTGTACTGGTTCCCGATACTTTTGGAACCTTGTGAATCATAATGAGGCGCCTTTGAGGGCTATTGCAGAGAGATATTTGCGTAAGATTCCAAGCCCTTATATGTCTTCTTCTCAGGAAAGGTTTAAACATGCGAGAGAAATGGCGAAACTTTTTGACGTCGAAGGAGCCATAATTTTTTCGCTGAAATTCTGCGATGTCCACTCTTTTGACGCTCCGCTGTTGGCTGAAGAGCTAAGAGAAAAGGAGGGCATACCTGTTTTATGCCTTGAGTGGGAGCACTCGCTAAGCGGAATTGCACAGCTTAGAACGAGGATTGAAGCCTTCATTGAAATGTTGGAGGAATAGAACAAATTGAGCGAGAGAAGACTTGAAACGCTAAAGGGTTTCTATCAGAACTATGTTAAGCCGTTCTATGAGACTGCCCATAAGGCAAAAGAAGAAGGCAAACTTGTGGCATGGGTAGCCTCCACTTTTCCAGTTGAAATTCTCCTCGCAATGGACATAATCCCGGTGTGGCCTGAAAACTATGCTTCCCTATGTGCTGCAAAAAAGGTTTCAGTTCCTCTATGTGAGTTGGCTGAAAGGAAAGGTTTCTCGAAGGATTTATGTTCCTACGCAAGATGTGTTCTTGGCTCCCTCTTTGGAGGGGAAAATCTTCCTGAAGGGGGAATTCCAAGGCCAGACATTTTGGTTGCCTCGACATGTGCTTGTGATACGCATTTGAAATGGTTTCAGGTTGCTAGTCGAATTTTCAATAAACCATTGTTTCTGTTGGATGTTCCTTACAACGTTGAAGGTGCAGATGCGAGGCAATTGGAGGGACGTCACATTCAGCATTACGTTTCTCAGGTTGAAGAATTGGTTGGGCTTCTGGAAAAGCATTCTGGAATGAAACTTGACAAAAACAAGCTTGGAAAAACTCTGCAACTTTCAAACAAAACAAGCGAACTCTGGCTTAAAATTCAAGAATATAGGAAGAACATTCCAGCTCCCATGGGAGCGAGGGAAGCTTTTTCTGCAGTCTATTTCATGCTTTGTATTCCTGGAACGGAGCAAGCTGTGGGCTTTTATGAGAAGCTTTGTGGGGAGCTTGAACAGAGGGTTAAGCAGAATACAGGAGTCGTGGAAAACGAGAAGTATCGCTTGATCTGGGACAACCTTCCCTTATGGTTTGACCTTCAGTTTTTCCAGTACCTAGAAACCTTTGGAGCAGTTGTGGTTGCAGAAACCTTTTCGCATGTTTGGGCTGGAGCCCTAGACCTATTGAAGCCTTATGAGAGCCTAGCCCGAAAACACCTGTCAAACATGGCGAACTGCGCCATAGAGCGAAGGATAGAGCTAATCGCGGGTCTAGTTAAGGATTTTCGGGCAAACGGCGTTATCTTGCCGACAAACTGGGGTTGCAGGATGATGACGATAGGAGAAACGGTAGTGAAGGAAAAAATTCGAGAGATGACAGGCGTTTCGAGCCTAATATTGGATGTGGATTCGACTGACTGGAGAAACTACGACGAATATCAAGTTAAAACAAAACTTGAAACATATCTGAAAACTCTAGAATAGATGTCTCCTAAGTTTTCCTTTTTTGAGCGTTGAAGTTATGTTTAGCGTACATGTTAACATATTTTCTTGATTTGCAGCACGTTTGCAAAAGATTTTTCTGCATGAAACTGTGTAAGGCTTTATTGGTTAATTGTTATGTCTTGGAGAGAAAAGATGAAAGAGGTTTTTGGCAGCGCTGAAGCGTTTGAGAAGACGTACGATTGGGTAAAGGCTGCATATCTTTATGAGCAGGCTTTGCGTGCGGTTGGCGAGAAGGATTTTTTGGGAAAGGGAGAAATTCAGGAGAAGATTGGCTACTGCCTTTATCAGGGGGCTTTCCAAGCTGAGAATCAGGAGGAGTTTATGAGTCGTATGCTGGAGGCTGTTGAGGCTTATGAGAGGGGGACTGAGGCTTATGAGAAGGTTGAATTTGCTAAGAGCTTGTATTGTAAGGCTATGGCTTTGTATGCGAAATCTTTGATTTTGATGGATGCGTCTCGAAAGAAGGCGGTTTTGGATGAGTGTGGAGAACTTTTGAAGACAGCCATGAAGGCTTTTGAGGAATCTGGGGATTACTTAGGCTATGGAAAGGCATGCAACGACTTGCTATTTTGTCTTTGGGATAGAATTTTCCTGGAACGGGATTGGGCTGAGAATAAAAGGCATATTGAGGACGCAATAAAGCTTGGTCAAAACGCCATATCTAGACTTTCTAAGGTTGGCGAGAAAAGCGAAGTTGTTCGGGCTTATGTTGCTACGGGCATCCACTACATGTATGCAGGTCTCGGATACATTGACGAAGAAAAGAGGGAGGAATCAATTCAGATAGCTTTGAGCTATGCAGAGAAAGCATTAGAGCTTTCGGAGAAAACCGAAGACGAATATCTCATTTTAATGTCGCACTGTCTGGCATGTTACACTCAATTCGCTTTAACTGGCAATTTAGAACTTGCACTAAGACATGCTGAAGAATGGTTACAGCGGGCGAAGAAGATGAAAGATAACTTTCTAATTGGATGGGCATTGGGAGGGCTGGCTTATGTTATTTATTGGATACTGATTGGAGAGGAGGACCCAGACAAGAAGAGAGAGGGATATGAAAGTGTTATGCGATATGCCGAGGACTCTGTACGTCACCTTCTTATAGTATGCCATTACGATCAGCTCCCTAATATTTACTCCGCTTACATCGAAAGTTACCATCACTTGGCACTTGAAGTTGAAACTGACCCTAAAGAAAAACGCAGTCTCTTAGAAAGGGCCATTGAGGTTGGACAAAAAGGATTGGAATACTCTGGACAATCAGGAATGCCAAATGAGGCGGTGCACCACAGCCTAAGCAAAGTCCTCCATAGTCTTTCCAAGATGGAAACGCAGATTGCTGAAAAAAAGCGTCTCATTGAAGAAGCCTCAGAGCACAGAGAAAAAGCTATTAATATCCAGAAGCAGACAGAATCCCCCTATTATTACTGGAATATAGGCGTATATCAAAACTATGCAGCCTTGATAAAAGCCGAATTTGCCACAATAGAAACGAATACGGAGAAAAGAAGGAGTCTTCTAGAAGAAGCTGTTTCACACATGGAAAAATGCATAGAACTATGCACCAAATGGACAACAATCGTTCCAAGCGCAGGACATTTTGGTGCTCTTGGGCTGTACTACGACTGGTTTGGCGGCATCTTGAATCAACTTTACTCACTCACAAGAGAAGAGGAAACTCTAGAAAAGGTCATAGAAGTCTACCTAGGAGCAGCCGAGACATACCGAAAGGCGGAACTCCCTACACGTGTGGCTGAAGCCCAGTGGAATGCAGCGAGGCTGTACGACCAACTTAGAAAACATCTTGAAGCTGAACGCAACTTCCAATCAGCATCAAAAAACTATGAATTGGCAGCTGAGAAGATCCCACAGCTCAAAGAATTCTATATGGATCATGCGTTATACATGCAAGCATGGGCTGAAATCGAGAAAGCAAAACATCATCATGCGGAAAAACAATATGGACAGGCAAAAGAGCACTACGAGAAGGCAGCTAACCTCCACAAGACAACAGGGCGATGGAACTATCTCAGTCCAAACTATCTAGCGTGGGCTAAACTGGAAGAAGCAGAGGATTTGAGCCGAGGGGAACAAGGAGAGGAGTCCCTAGAAGCTTTCAAAGAAGCTGCCGACCTGTTCGCCAAAGCCAAGATATCCATAAAAACACAACTCCAGAAGCTTCAAGACATAGACGAGAAAAGAATGTCTACTGAACTTGTCGAAGCCTCCGATTTGAGACATGATTACTGCCAAGGAAGAATTGCCCTTGAAGAAGCAAAAATCCTCGACAGACAAGGCGAACACACAGAGAGTTCAAAAAAATACGGGTCAGCAGCAGAAAACTTCTTAAAAATGGCAAAGGCCGAGTCGGAACACGACCGTAAAGAGCTACAACCAATAATTTACCTCTGCCAAGCTTGGCAAAAGATGATGATGGGAGAAGCAAAAGCGTCGTCAGCAATGTACGGAGAGGCCGCTGAACTATTTCAACAAGCCAGAGAATACACCATCGACCAACCAGCCAGCCAACTCGCTCTAGCCAACAGTAGCTTCTGCAAAGCATTAGAAGCTGGAACACAATTCGAAATCACCAGAGACATGACAATGTATTCAACCGCAAAAAACCACATGGAAGCCGCCGAAAACTACTACCTCAAAGCAGGCTTCAAAACCGCGTCAGAATATGCCAAAGCCACCTACATACTCTTCGACGCCTACATGTACATGCACAAAGCTGAAACAGAAACAGACCCAACAAAGAAAGCACAATATTACGAAA
>Ga0315314_1003471_pt1 | contig 12315 bp, 11 predicted proteins | sample TDP9_MG_FD_203631 | JGI IMG/M metagenome (GOLD analysis project Ga0315314, IMG submission 203631) | Freshwater sediment microbial communities from Lake Towuti, South Sulawesi, Indonesia - TDP9 | ecosystem: Environmental > Aquatic > Freshwater > Lake > Sediment | place: Indonesia: South Sulawesi...
CAAACATCAGTTTTGTGGCCGCCTAGCCACTGACCAAAAGCGCCAATTAGCAACATGAGGGTAGTCAGTACCGCAGCCCAATTTATCGCTGACTCGTAGCCCAAAAAATTGAGTGGTCCTAAGGCCAGATACGTTGGCAGGAACAATTCCACACTTTTCATATATAAGCCGACAGCGAAATTGAAAATCATGAGAAGCCAAAGACCGCGAATGCTGAAGATTTCCCAAAGTCTAACCTTCGAGATAGACTTCACATGGTGAAATTGACTTCTCCAAAAGAGCATGGCTGTTACCACAGCGGAGATGCCAAAGACCGCAAACGACATACGCCAGCCGAAGGCGAGACCTATGGCTAGGGAAAGAACAGGTGTGAAAACTATTCCGATGGTTCCTCCTGCACCGTGGAATCCCATCGCCTCGCCTGTGCCTCCACTGAAGGCCTTAGATATGAGGGCGTTGGCTGCAGGATGGTAGAGGCCAGTCCAGACGCACATTGAAATGAACACCGCCGCATAGATTGCGATGTCTTGGGCGAAGAGAAACATGATAGTAGAGAAACCAGCCAGACCGCTGCTGACCATTATCAAGTTGATTTCGTTTTTTCTGTCCGCTAAGGAGCCAGCCAGTATCGAGCCTAAACCGTAGATGAAAGAGCCAACGGTTCCGATGAGACCGAGGACGGTTTTTGAGGTTGATAGGTCACTTGTGATGAACAGGAGCAGGGGTGAGGCAATCCAAAAGAATGAGTGATTAAGTGAGTGAGCTGCGCTTAGCAGGATTAGAAGGCGGCTTTTGGGTTTTTCCTTCAATTTCCGGCTTCCTAGTTCGGTTTGATTTGCAAATCTAAACAAATATGGGAGGTAAAAGTCTTTACCATCTCTCTTCTCGTTTTTCCCAGTAGGGTCGCGTTCGTAGGAACTGTATCTTTGCCTTCAACAGGTCCATGTAGAAGTCATCTTCGTTTGGGTGCATCTTGCTTAGGATGCGGAAGGCGGTTTCTGGTCCGACGCCTCTTATTTGGAAGGCAATTAATGCTTTTTAGGATGTCGATGAGTTGTTCTGGGTCTTGAATTGGATGAAGGTCTGCTAGGAGTCCGGAGCCGCATTTTTTGCAGACTGGTTTCTCTGGAAGTTCACGCAGGCGTTTTTCTTCTGAGTGATGTCCGCATGATAAACAGAGCAAGGATGGGCGTCTGGCTAGTGTTGCACGTTTCATGCGTTCAATGTTGCTAAGTAAAACGCGTTCGGGCGCCATCAGCTCTGGGATTTCTGTGTATTTTGATAGAATGCGATAGCCAAGAGGTGTTGGCTTTTCTAGGCGGAACAGTGTCGTTATTCTTGTTTCTCCTTCTTTCACGCCGTTCATTATTTTCTTGACTGATGCAATGTCTACTTTTTCCTGCATGGCTTCGCGCATGGTTTCTTCGTAGATTGGAGTTTTTTCGAATCGGCTTGATAGTTGAGCCATTTTTTCGTATGCCATGGTTTTTCCTCGGGGCAAAGCGCCGAAGCGTTCGGCTACGAACTTCATCTTGTAGGAGAATGGAAAGCGAGCTTTTAGGTAGTCTTGGAAGGCTTTGTCCACGTCTTCGGGTTTCAGCTTGAACAGAAGGGGTAATCTTTCGAGGTCGCGTTGTTCAATTGTGCGTGGTGTTTCTATTAAGATGCGGTAGCCGTTGTTCCACCAGCCTGTTATGAGTTCTTGGTCGGAGAGGACGGCGTCAAATATGGCGCCTAGGGTTCGGTTGACTAATTCGCCATAGCAAGCATGGACTATCACGTATTTGTCGAATGCCTCGATGAGAATGTGATTGTGTGTTGGAACTGGAGCGCCTTCTCTTATCTGTTCGTAGATTTCCTCTGCTGGTTTGAGCAGCGTAGCCTTGTCGGTTGAGAGTTTTGCAGCGAGTCTTTCCGCTACTTTTTCTGGTTTATTTTCCTTCTTCAGCTCTTGTGCTATTTTTTCGCGTAGTTTGCCGACTTCTTGGGCTAAGCTAAATGGAACTGGCAGTATTTCGCCGTCCCATCCCGGTAAGGCTGCGAAGGGGTCTTCAGCTGGGACCACGTACACCGTGCCTGTTTCGTCTTCGATTTGTACTATGCGCCACACTTTGCCTCGGATGATGATGTTTAGTCCTATACGAGCGCGGAGGGCCATGAATTCGTCGCCTACTGTGCCGATGGTGCGGTCTGAAAGCACGTCTACTATGGGGTAGCGGCGTTCGTCTGGTATCATGGATAAGTTCTCGTGGTAATATTCGCGTGTTCTCCGAGACTTATTCAAGGTGTCGCCTTCCAGCCACGCCTCTCTCAACGTATGTAAGTATTTCGCAACGTCTAAAAACTTCTCTTTTGTCAATGTCTGATAAGGATAGGCTCGCCTTAGGATTTTGAGTGCCTCATCAAGTGAGACCTGTTTTTTATCCATTAAGATTCCGACGATTTGGTGGGCGAGCACATCTAATGCGCCTTCGTGTATGCGTATGGGCTCGAGTTGACCTTTGTAGGCTTGTTTGGTGGCGGTTATGGCTTCTAGCGTGTCGTCTGGAAAGGCACTGATGATGACGCCTTTAGAAATTAAATCCAGTTTGTGTCCGCTTCGGCCTACGCGTTGAATGAGGCTGCTCACCTGCCTGGGCGACAAGTATTGGATAACCAGGTCAACGTGTCCTATGTCGATGCCTAGCTCCAACGTGCTGGTGCACACGATGGCTTTGAGAGCCTTTGCCTTGAACTCGTCTTCTATGGAGGCTCGAACTTCTTTTGAAAGTGAGCCGTGGTGAACCGCTATGTCACTGTGCGCGAGTTGAGTGAATTTGTGTCCGAGCACTTCAGCGTTTGATCGGCTGTTAACAAAAATGAGGGTAGACGTATGCTGTTTGACTAGTTCTAGTATTCTTCTTATTCTCGCTGCGGCTTCAGGAGCAGTATTCAACTTTTGAGCTAGGTCATAGTCAACATCTTCTGGAAGCGGATACTCAACACTGTATTTGTAGCCCTTTGGTAATGGAACTTCAACGACTTTGATGGGACGGTTGGAGCCTGCGATGAACTGTGCGACTTTTTGAGGGTTGCCAACAGTTGCGGACAAGCCGACTCGTTGAAACTCTTGTTTGGTGAGTTCGAGGAGTCGCTCCAAGGCCACTGTCAACTGGATTCCCCGCTTGTCTTCGGCTAGCTCATGAACTTCATCAACAACCACGTAGCGGACATGGCTGAGGTGTTCTTGCATTCGTGTCCCTGGCAAGATAGCCTGAAGCGTTTCTGGCGTGGTAACTAGCATGTTCGGAGGGCGGAGGGCTTGTCGCCTGCGGATTTTGATTTCTGTATCGCCGTGTCTTACCTCAACGGTAATCCCAAGTTTCTGTGCCCAAAAGGATAGGCGTTTCACCATGTCACGGTTGAGCGCTCGAAGCGGTGTCACATAAAGAATCGATACGCCATGCTTGTCTTCCTGCTGTACAAAGTTGGAGAAGATAGGCAAAAGAACAGCTTCAGTTTTGCCGCTGCCCGTTGGCGCAATCAACAGAACGTTTTCGCCCTTCAAAATCGAGGGAATTGCCTGCACCTGAGGCGCAGTCGGTTCAAAGAAACCTAATTCGATTAGTGCTTCACGTACAGGTTTAACGAGTAAGTCGTAGACAATGCGACCTGGCTTAAACTCGGACAAGAGACGATGGCACTCCGTAGCTCTCATAACTACAGAACAATCTCTGAACTGTAGGGTTAAAAGATTGTTTGTTTACATTACGTCTCATGTGTGGAATATTCGCTTACTTTGGACATAAACCTCTTTACATTAAGGAAGTGTTAAAGGTTCTACATATTCTTGAAAAAGAGCAGGAATCTGGTGAAGCATCTCCTGTGGGTGGACACGGTGCAGGCATAGCCTTTCTCAACGAAAGAGATGAATTCACCCTTGCAAAGGTTGGAAAGACTAATGGCTCGCCTGTTGACGATTTGAGTCTGCAACTGGGAGAAACCGCTGGCCACTCTCGTCTGATTCTGGGTCATGTGCGTTACGCCAGCACGGAATTTGGAAACACGATTGGGCACAGAGAGTGCACTCAGCCTTACAAGCCAATCTGCAAGCATAACTTCAACTTTGTCTTTGTGCACAACGGTAAAGTGCAAAACTATCAAGAATTGGCGGGGAAACTCACCATGTCACACAAATTTGAATCTCAAAAAATCGAACTCATAGACTCTGAGGTCATTCCTCACCTATTTGAGGAACTCCTCTCTGAATTCAAAAGCACCAGAAAGGCAACCCATGCATTATTCGAAAGCATTGAAGGAAGCGATGCCCAAGGCAACACAGTGGTCATGCTTGGCTATAACAAAAACGAAGCTCATCTAAACGCAATCCAGAAAGGAAAAACCAGAGGCCTAGTAGCTTGGACCAACTCAAAACGCGAGGCATTAATTTGTTCACGAGAAACACCCATAAAAAAAATCCTAAACAAATTCATCACCGAATACCACTTCCAAAAAACAATCCATGTCAAACGTACAGACTCAATTAATCTTGAAGTCCACTTCAGTCTCACCCTGCCTACATGAAAACCCACAATAAAGCACAATCAGAAACGAGACTCACGCGGACAAAAAAATTTTCCGAACTCTACTAATAAAATAGAACAGAGAAAGATAAAGGGACTGGAACCAAACTCGAGCGCTAGTCGGAAGGACCACTTATGTAAGCCCAAGCAGTCACTAAACCCAGCGTGATAAAGGCGCCAGCAATACCAGAGAAAATCCACTCAAGACCCAGCGTAGGAAACACGACTGTGCTCAACCATGGAATCACATACTTCCAAGTAGCATTAGCCACAATGCCCGCTAAGAAACCCAGCAAAGCAAAGGTCCCAATCATTTTAGCTCTTTCACCCATACTTTTTCACCTTGAAGAGATACTAGCCCCAAAACTGCCTTTTCTAGCTAACCTACACAAACATGTATAAGAACGGGCACTGACCCTACGTCCTTTGCGTAATAAAATTTAAAGAACAAGGCAAAAATGAAGCGAACGTATACTCCTACATATATGCGCTAGTATTTCCAGCATGTTAACAATGTAATAATACACTTTTCTTAAGCAATGCTTGTAGGAGGAAAAATCTATGTCAGAAAGATTTGCTAAAAAATGGGGAGAAAGAGAAGAACAAACACCAATACAAGCAAGACTCAAAGAAGCGGTAAGGCCACCAGGACCACTCAAGCCACGCCTAGACTTCGCCATACGCAGAATCGAACTCCAGATCCAACGACTAGACAACGCGGGTGAAAGATTCACCGAACGCGACAAATCAATCTTCGTCCGCATAGTTGAATCCTACAGCAAACACGACATGCCCAGAGCCAACGTCTTCGCAAACGAACTCGCCGAAGTCCGAAAAATGGAAAAAATGATAATGCACGCACGCTTAGCCCTCGAACAAATCGTACTCAGACTAAAGACAGTATCAGAACTCGGCGACGTAGTCTCAAACCTAGCACCAGCAGTCGGCGTACTACGCACAGTCAGAACAGGAATGGCAAGCATATTCCCAGAGGCTGAAAGAGAACTAGGACAAATAGGAAATCTGCTCAACGGAATAATAATAGACGCAGGCCAAAGCACAGGATTAACCATAAACTTCGAAAACGCCAATGAAGACGCCCAAAAGATCCTCACAGAAGCCGCCACAGTCGCGGAGCAGAGGATAAAGGAGAAATTCCCAGACCTGCCAGCCGGAATGCCCACTTTACCAGAGAAAACAGCGACATCAGAGACTCAGACCTAGCAACATCCAGAAGTATTATAAGGTGAAAATATGTCAACAAGACCTTCATCCAACCTTTTTCTATATATTGGCAAACCAGTGAAAGACGAGTACGGTCGGCAAGTCGGCAAAATAGCATCATTTGCAGTTAGCCCAAACGGAAGAGTAAACGGAGTCTTTGTAGAACACGGAGACGGAGAATTCGTACGCTACTCAAACGAACAGGTTAAAGCAGACGGTGAAGAAATCACACTGTTACCTTCAATAAAGTTAAGAGTAAAGTCCCTTTGCGACGAAATCCCACTAATCTGGAGAAAAGACCAGGCTCTAAGCGACTTAGTTGACAAAAAGAAAATTCCATCCGAGATGTTCGGTGAACTGCACAAAAACTTTGAAGGCGCCCTCAACCAATTAAAGGCTGATGCCCAATCACACCTTGAGAGCATAGACAAACAAATCGCCAAATGCAACACGCAGATTAGAGAACTCAACTCAGCGCTGATTCACATAGAAATTGAACGCGAAATCGGAAGAATCGACGACACAGCTTATCAAACCGCCTTGGAAATGATACAAGACGGATTGAGAAGAGTTAACTCTGAAAAAACCGATCTCGACTCCATGAGGAACCAACTTTCTAATCTGTTACTCGGAGACACGTCTCCAGCCCATAAAGAAACAGAAACTACAAAGTCAGCAACCTCGCAGTTACTACCCGAACCCCCTGTTGTAGTCCACGTGAAGAGCCTAAGCAAGTCAAGCACTTAAACTCGACAGGGAAAGTGGGGGCAACCAAAAATTTGGTGAAGTTTTTCCAGCCTCCACCACAACCAATAGGAGATGTTATTTTTCAAACCGTCCGCAAGTTGAAAACCCAACAAATGCGCTTAGAGCAAGCTACAGTTCGCTTACGTGAAAGAGACCGATCCCTCTTCAACTCATGTGTGACTCAGGTTAGAATGAAACGTCAGGAACGCGCTGCCATATGCGCCGTGGAATTGTCGGAAGTGCACAAAGTTCTGCAAATGGTGACACAGTGTCAACTCGCTCTAGAACGCATAATCCTAAGACTTGAGACCATAAAAGAAGTAAGCGAAATAATGGCTGATCTAAAGCCCGCTCTGAAAAGCCTGCGCGTATTAACAGAGACCATGGTCAATGTTATGCCTGATGTGGCACAAGAACTGCAGAGAGTAAACGAAAGCATAAGCCAAACATTAGCTATGACAAAAATAAACTCTCCAGAATCGATTGCGCCGCTCACAGCCAAAACCGAAGCAGGCGAAGAGATACTGAAAGAGGCTTCAGCGGTTTTGGAAAAACAAATAAGTGATCAATTGCCCGCACCGCCTATTCCAGTTGCCGCTGGAAAAGCTGACGCAGGTCGAGAAAACGTGAAAAAGCAGATGATTGCCCTATCTGCCACATGCTCGGAAATAACCCAACCAACGGAGAAAAGAGAAAATGGACAACAACAATCCTTTGTAACCTATAAAGATGTGGAGCTTCGCGGCGTTTCGTTCACAATCGAGCGACAGACATCTCTTGAGGATGCTATTCTTCAATATGCTAAGCAGAAGGGTGAAATCGATTTAGACCAGTGCGCAAGCGAGCTGAGTGTTCCACACGAGGACATAGAAAAGGCGCTGGAGAATTTGGGCAAGAAACAAAGAATCGTGGTTCAGAAGTGAAATAGTTTGAGCGCTTCTTCAGAATTGGAAAAAGCTGCAACTAGCTACGCCATCGAGGCTGTGCGTCTTGACAAGCAAGGCTCCAAGGGAATGGCAATCACCATGTATCAGAAAGCCATTGAAACCCTTCTCAAACTGGTTCAATTGTACCCCGAATATGGCTTAAACAAAGTTTACATCGCAAGAGCCATGGCTTATCAAGACAGGATTCGGTCAATACAAGGCGTAGGCGGCTCATTCGAACCACAAGTAGACGAGGAGAAACCCCCAACAGAAGAAAATGGCTCTACTCCACATGCACCACCTTCAGAAGCAAAGAAAGCATCATTCGAGGAATTAGTGTTAAAAGAGAAACCCGATGTCAAATGGGACGAAGTTGTAGGGCTAGAGCAGGCTAAAAAAGCCATCAAAGAGGCAATAGTATATCCGGTTCAGAGACCAGACCTTTTTCCACTCGGATGGCCAAGAGGCATTCTGCTCTTTGGTCCTCCTGGCTGCGGTAAGACTCTTTTGGCCGCTGCTGTTGCAACCGAAATCGACGCTGCCTTTCTGTCTGTTGATGCAGCGTCTATAATGTCGAAGTGGCTCGGTGAAGCCGAGCAGAATGTCGCGAGGTTGTTTGCAACTATTAGGAAGATTGCTTCGGAGAGTCGACCTGCCATTGCCTTCATTGATGAGTTGGATTCTCTCATTGGCAAACACACCAGTGAAGTTGGCGGGGAAGTGCGTATGCGGAATCAGTTTCTGAAGGAGATGGATGGTGTTGTCGATAAGGGTAAGAATCTGCCTGCCTATGTGATTGGAGCCACAAACAAGCCATGGGATCTTGACTGGCCCTTCATTAGACGCTTTCAGAAGCGTATTTTGGTTCCTCTTCCAGACTATGATGCGCGATTGCACATGTTCAAGCTCTATACTAGTCATTTGGCTTTGGCTCCTGACATGGACCTTTATCAATTGAGTCGAATGTCGGGTGGTTTTTCGGGTAGCGACATAAGAGACGTAGCTCAATCGGCGCATCTCAAAGTCGTCGGTGAATTCTTTGAGTCAGGAAAAGCCAAGGACAAGCAGGCTCAGCCGAGACAAGTTTCAATGGATGACTTTAGAGACATCTTAGAGGCAAGAAAACCGAGTGTCTCGTTAGAGATGGTTGCATCATACAACAAATGGTTCGACGCGTTTAAGGCCCTCTAAATCCCCATTTTTCACAATAAAGAAAATAATGCACAAAAATACAGCACATCCATAATGGTTGAAACATGTTTATGGTTGGAAAGGTTTGGAGAGGGCACTCGTTATTTTCCGTTTCGAGTGGATTCCTTTCTCTCTTTCGAACGCTCTCCAAACCCCAAAAACCATTTTCTGATTTCTAATCTAGGTTTGATTGACTGGTTATAGTTATTTGGACGTTTTCGTCCCCCTTTATTGCGGCGCCTTTGAGGGTGGAAATCACAGCGAACAGCACGTTTCTTGTGATCTTTTGAACATATGGGTTTAATGGAAGCATTTTCCCATTGATGTTGATGCTTAATATTTCTTTAGATTCTCGTCTCTTTTGTATGATCGGTGCCATTCTTTTTTCTATTATTTCTATCAGTTTTTCTGGTTCCTTTTTCACATCAACGACGGGAATTTTCAGGTTTGTTGTCTCTATCTTCGAAACTGAGCCAGTGAATGCCAAAATTGGCTTGAAAACTTGCACTGCTTCCTCTATTTCGTCTTCGTTTTTCGCGGTCACAACTTTAGGTACGGTTAGGTCTTGTGCAACCAAGCTTCTAAAGCCTTCGAGTACAATGATGTCTGTATTGCCTTGGCAGTTTTTGGTGATGTCGCTGAGGACATATTTTGTAGTGTCTACTTTTCTAATCGTGGCAAATTCTTTTTCTGAGACGCCTACAGTTATATGAGCTCCAGCTTTGGCGTGTCTCCAAGTGTCTTTGCCTTTTGCATCGATTGTGAAATTGGGTTCGTGAATGTGTTTAACTGTGGCTACTCTGTAGCCTTTTCTACTTAATTCTCTAACTATGGCTTCTACTGTTATTGTTTTGCCTGATTTTCGGCTTCCAACGACGGCTATGATTGGGATAGGTAGATATGCTGGCACATTCTTCACTACTCTTTTTGTCTGAGTGTCTAGGAATGATTAGAGGTTCAGGAATAAACGTTTTCATGTTCTAGGTGGATTGTACTGGTCTAGTATGTGTTGTGAAAAATTTTTTCTGAATACTCGAGTGCCTTTTTTGTTTATGTTTTGGGTTTTGTTCTTGTTTCTGATTTGATGCAGGGAGAGAGATTAGACGCAGATTTCTGATTTCGTTGATGGATGGTATGCCATTTTTGAGTAGTTACTCTTAAATAGGTTATCCTCCAATTTCGGAGACAAGGCTGAGACTATGAATTCAAAGATGATTGCTTTTGTGATAATAATGGCAGTTTTAGGAAACGTTTTATCCTTTATTCCGATAGGATTAACTCGTGTTGGACAAGTAGGCTTTGACTTCTCCCTTGTAACTACATTTATCGTTGCACTTTATGGTGGGCCCCTCCTAGGATTTCTCACAGGATTTGCAGGGGGTCTAGCTGCTGGCATTCAGTTTGGACCAATGGGTCAACTTTCTTGGCTGGGATTAATTGGTTTGCCAATCGGGAAGGCTTTAACAGGGCTCACTTCTGGTATCCTCTTTAAAGGTCTCAACATAGGTAAGAGGTCTCATCCATCTCCCCTAACAAGTTTTACTGTCTTGCTAGGATACGTTCCTGAATTTTTATTTACAGTCGTCTTTTTCCTAGCGCTGGTTCCTTACTTCTTCGGTTGGATGAGCATTCCTCTAGTAGTTTCAATCGCAATTAAGGCTTGGATGGAACTGGTTGTCATGAGCCTTCTAATGGGTGCCTTGATTGGAAATCATGGATTCAACTCTTTTATGTCAACTTTTTTCGACTCACACAAAACAAAATAAAGTTTTAAGAGAGCCCTATTGACAATACGGAGTTCACAGTATACTATCTGAGGCATAGCATTGTTCAGATTTGAAGCTAAGCAGAGGATCTTTAATGTTGGAAATGTTAAAGTAGGTGGGCAGCCAGGCGAATTACCGACTGTGCTCGTTGGGAACATATTCTATAAAGGGATGCCTGAAGTAACTAACCATGAAAAGGGAGAGTTTGACACTAAATCTGTGTTGAAATGGGTAAATGTTGTCAAGGAACTTTCTGAAAAAACCGGTGTACCACATTTTTTGGATGTTATGGCTTCTTATCCTAGCGCGATGAAGAAGTATATTCGATTCGTAGCCGAAAGAAGCGGGAGTGGTTTTCTCATCGATGGTGCAACTTCTGAAACGAGAATAGCTGGCTTGGAAACTGTCAAAGAACACGGGTTATCGAATGGAGCGGTTTTTAACGCCATTGCGCCTCAAACAATCCAGGAAGAGTTGGAAGCGATTCATGAGTCTGGTGTAACCTCAGCGATTTTGATGGCTCAAAACGAAACGGATTATTCACCCGTTGGAAGGATTACAATTTTGAAGGGATTTGAGGGGCAGAAAGGCTTGCTTGAAATCGCAAAGGAAGCGGGCGTAAACAACGTTCTGATAGACACAATCGTTTTTGATGTGCCCAGCATCGCTTATGCGGTTGAGGCCATCAAACTCGTAAAAGAAGAGTTGGGCTATCCTGCTGGTTGCTCTCCAGCCAACGCCACTTATGATTGGAAGTTAGTTCAAGACAGGGACATGAAAAAGGGTTTCGCCGCATATAACGCCTCAGCTCACTCAATAGTCCAACTCAGCGGAGCCAACTTTCTGATTTATGGACCGTTAAAACAAGCGAGAAACGTGATTCCAGCTTGTGCCATGACAGACGCCATAATTGCCTACCACTCCACAAAGCACTTTGGAATCAAGCCCTTGGTTTCCAATCACCCACTTTACATGATTTTCTGAAAAATAATCGTTTCGAGCACTCTGCCTTTCCCTTAGTTTCTTTCTGTAGGTTTCTTCTATTTGATGTTAAATTCAACCGCTTTCATTTACCATTTGAGAGAAGGAGAACGCATTGTTGCATAGGAATGATAATATTAGAAATGTCAAGCGTAAACGACTGGAAAGGTGAATCCTTTGTTTAGGCTTGCTTTCACAACACAACAGAATGCTGGAATCCTAATTTGAAGCAATAAGCTGCAAACATTATTTCAATCATCAACAAGCTTTCCCCGAATTATCACTTCGTTATTTCTCTGGCGATGACTGCTCTCATTATTTCATTTGTGCCTCCAGCTGAAATCGCTTCTAAAGAGTCTCTTAGGTAGCGCATTACATGAAATTCAGGTAGTGTTCCATAGGCGCCGTGAATCTGAATGGCTTTCATAGCATTTCTCCTGGCAACTTCACTAGAATAAGCCTTCGCGGTCGCGATTTCCTTCACAATTTCTTTACCCGTCTTTCCTTGGTCGAGCAGCCAAGCAGTGTAGTATGCCAACCATTTGGCAGCCTCTGTCTCGATGCTCATGTCCGCAAGCATAAAACGTATGGCTTGAAGCTCAGCTATAGGCTTGCCATACAATTGTTTTTCTTTGGCATATTTTAGCGCCGTTTCGTATGACGCTTTGGCTAAGCCTAAAGCAACGCCAGTGTTTCCTGTTCTGCCGATTTAAGAGACTGTCTTGAGAGTCGCCGGGAGTCCGTCTCCCTCGTTTCCAATTAAGTTCTCTCTTGGTATTTTGCAGTTTTTGAATACTATTTCTGAGACTATCATTGAGCGCATGCCTGCATGTTGCTCCCTCATTCCTGGCTCAAAACCCTCTGTGCCTTTCTCAACAAAAAAGACACTCAAACCTCTCCTGCCTTCTCCTGTCCGCG
>Ga0315314_1003472_pt1 | contig 12314 bp, 8 predicted proteins | sample TDP9_MG_FD_203631 | JGI IMG/M metagenome (GOLD analysis project Ga0315314, IMG submission 203631) | Freshwater sediment microbial communities from Lake Towuti, South Sulawesi, Indonesia - TDP9 | ecosystem: Environmental > Aquatic > Freshwater > Lake > Sediment | place: Indonesia: South Sulawesi...
AAGTCTGCTTCTGTGAAGATTTCGGCAAAGGGGCGTCCATACTGTTCTGAGGCAGAAGAGACTGATCGGTCTACCAGATCTTTAAGAGCGCCGTCGTCTTCATGGCTTACGGTATAATAGGTAACGCCGCCGTACAATATAGCGTCATTCGTTCTTCCCATTGCCTCAACATGGTCTGGATGGATCGGCAAGATCGGGGCACATCCCCACGCGTGCATTATGAGCCTCGGATCAAAGCCCAGGTCCACCATCTTATGGATACCCGTTTCCGCGATTCTTCCCGAGATTTGCGTAAACCCCGCGAGCGACGTGGTCGGAACCAAGATTAAGAAAAGCTTGCCGGGCGGAACATGGCAGGACTCGGAGATGAAGCCTATAGCCTCTTTGGGAGGCTGTTTTGACGTTTCAAGAACCAGAATAGCCACGTCGGATTCGTCTCTATAGCCGATCTTCGCGTATATGGACTTGGGTTTCAGTGCCAGAGCGCGTGCGGGGCCTGAGCCAAGAGCTGAATAGTCGCCGACTTTGACCTGCCATCCTGCCAGCTGGGACCCTAGGGTCGAGACAGCTGGATGGCCGGTGGAGACAGAGATGGACGGAAGATCAAGACTTCCTAACCTCATTGGGGTTATGGTTGCTTCGCCAAGTCCGCCTAGGCAGATTTCGGTCACTATCTTGCCTGCGAGGAAGCCTCCTTTTGCTTCTATACCCACATCGACTATGCATGTTCCCAGATCGGTTTCTCTGGCAATCACTCCGTACTTTTCTGCTCCGTCGCATAAGTCTTTCACGAGTTTCAAGGCATTCTTGTTTACGCTTAGTTCAGGCAAGTTTCTCTTCCCCGGTGATTTCACCTATAGATATCTTTCGTAGAAACTAAGATGTGTATTTGTGTTTTTGGAGACGAATAGTCTTCCCTTGCCGTTCTCTGCTGAGTCTCCGGTGAACCGGTAGAAAGGACCTGTGACTTTCTCTCCGTCAATCTTCACGTTGGGTCTAATGTCGTCTATGGTGAACGTAGGTGGAATCGAGGGGACATAGCCGCAGATGATGACCTTCCCGTCAATCATCCCCGCTCCTGCACGACCTTCACAATCTCCCTGAACAAGTATGGTCCCATCTCTCATGTGAACGCCCGCGAACTCGCCTACGTTCTCGTCTACCCTGATCAGTCCGCCTCTCATGTAGCATCCAACCTCATTTCCCGCGTTCCCGTGAATGGCTATTGTCCCATTTTTCATACCATCTGTGCTTCCACGGTACGGCGCGCCCACATAATCAGCCGCGGAGCCGGTGACCTCGATCCTTCCGCCTTCCATCATGCACCCTAACCATGAGTCAACGTTTCCTTTCACAAGGATTTCGCCGCCTTTCATCATAGCACCCAAGTGCATGCCTATGTCGCCTTCTATGATTATCTTCCCCATTGACATTTTGGCGCCGATCATCCGAACCTTCCGAAGGTCGCCTTGGAGTTGAATGGTAGTCTTCACTGGATTGTCAACATCTCCGTCTTGGATGTTGAATAGGTCACTGAGCAGCCTTTGCTTATTCCCCTCCCAAAGCTTTAACGCCGATATTTCCTTCATGGATCTCCCCGCAAAAACATCTGGTGACACGCATTCGGCGTAAACCGGTATTTTAAGTGGATATCTGAGGCTTAGGATGACCATGGCTTCACATCTCCGGCTTGACGGAGATGGGTGCTGAGGCTTTCAGGAATCTTTCGGGGATGAAATAGTTCTCGAACTCTACCGTCCAGTATTCTCTAAACCTCTTTCTCAAGTCTTGCAGGACTTCAGGACATGGGCTGGTTCCAAGACAGGACGGGACTGTTAGGTCGGTCCAGAAGGTTCTTCCATCGACTGATTTCACTATGGCATCGTCTTTTGCCACGATTTTCCCGCCTTTGATGGTGTAGGCAGTTTTCTCAAAGGCTCTGCGCACGGTTCTGTAATCCGCAGAGGCGTCCGTCTTTCTTGGGTCTAAGCCATATATGGCAACGTCAGCGTCGGCTCCAACGCCCAAGTGTCCCTTGTTCTTCAACCCCAGAGCCTTCGCCTGCCCTGCACGCGTCACTATGGCAATCTCCTCTAGGCTGTACTCCCTATCAATGCTCGGAAGCAAGGATCTCTTCTTAGCCTTCCTGTTGATTCTCCTGAGCATCTTCTCTCGGGCTTTATTGCTCACTAGCCACGTGATGATTTGGGGATATGTGGTGAAAGGTGCGCCGTTGGGGTGATCTGTGGTCAGGTACATCTTCCATGGGTCCTTCACGAGAAGGGCGAGTTCAAGCCCTATGGACCACATTGTTGCATGAACGTAGCTCTTGCGTCTATACCTGAAGGGTACTATGCCGGCGCCTGTCTCGGTTTCCACATCATGATTGATCCATTTATTGCCGCTCAGTTCGTAAAGCGTGTATTGCCAAGGACCGTCAGCAGTCATGGTCGTCGTGTCTGTGAAGGCAACCTGTCCCATGTCAAGCGTCACGTGAGAGTGATAGTTTACATACTTAGCTATCTCTTCCGCGCCTGACCTCATGGTTCGCCAATCGTCACCCTTGAAAGCACTGAACTGGCAATGCGTAATATGAATGACCGGGTCGTCTCCCTTGGCTAGGTCTTCTACCGTCTTCATTGTCTCGATGGTTGTAAGGTAGTTGCCAGGTTGACCTAGACGGTTGGTGTGCACATGGATCGTATGGGGCATGTTGAGAATCTGGTTCACCCTGCAGAGTCCGCGGATAATCTCCCTTGGAGTGACACCAAAGTTTGGGACCGGGTCATCTAAGTCTCTGACGTTCCTGCCGAAGCCCCAAGCCTCAACCCCGCCTGGGTTGACGATCTTGATGGCGTACCCTTTCGTGGCTAGAATCATCCAAGCCACATGTGTCGCACATTCCTTGATCATACCGTCTCGGAGGTATTCAAGGGCAAACCACCAGTCGCCGAGTAGTGGGAAAGTGGCCTTGTCAACGATCGGTGTGTCCTCGAGCTCTTCATGAGTGTGCCTAGCCTCAAGCGGGGGCATAGATGGGTTGCAGATCATTGTATACCCCATCCGAGCATAACGGTAGCCGGTTGTGAAGGTAGAAGGGATAGAATGGCCAACGCCTGATCTGGTAATCGTTGTCTTGGGTTCTACGTCTCTGATGTGGTCTTCTGGTCTGAGAAGGCGCCCCGCATTCACCTCAGCACCTGCTATGTGGGTGTGAATGTCAACTCCGCCGGGCATCACAACCATTCCTGAGGCGTCGATCACCTTCGCCTTCTTCTCATTCACCCTATCAGCGATCTTGCCCTCCTCAATCGCAATGTCCATCCTTTCTCCTTTAACGCCGTTGAGCGGATCGTAGACGAACCCGTTCCTTATTAGCAGGCTCATACCTCGTTTTCTTCCAAGACAGGGACGCGATTTCCCTGAAGCGATTATGTTGTCAGATTTCTTAAGACAATGATGTCTGATACGCGTAAGATTACCGCAAAACAGTTATTTATTCGTTTCAGCACGAGAAGTCCCAAGTCAGAAAGTGGCGCCTAGCGAGCGTGCATCGCTATTCTTTCCATCTCGTTTCGCCTCTTGACGGCATAGCTTCCCGCGTCCTTGTTAGCTGCCACAATTATCTCTTCCCCGAGGCACTCCTCAAAAGGCTTCGGGTTGTTAAAGGCTGCTTTTCTGGCTCCCTCCGCGATGAATCGCAGAGCCAGATCGACCCTTCGCTGGGGAGATATGTCGACGGCCTGATGATAGGCTATCCCTCCGTAGCTAACCCGTGTCGTGTCTTCGCACGGCGCGGCATTCTCGACCGCCTGGACAAGGACCTGAGTAGGATTCTGCCCTGTGCGCAGGTGGATTATCTCAAAAGCGTTCTTGACGAAGTTTAGGGCTCTTGCTTTTTTGCCAGCGTTCTTTCCAGGTCGCATGAGGTTGTTCACGAGCCTTTCGACGATGTTTACTCCAGCCTTGTGGAATTTGCGATGCTCATGTCTCCCCATGGTATGCGGAATATGAAGTGGGCTGATGGAAACGTATCTTTGGAGCCCTACGTCTCGCACTTCCACATCCATGCTCCATTTGCCGAAGAGTTGGTACTTGCTTTTCTCGCTCATTTGGCTTCTCCTTGAGCTGGAACCAATATCTTCTGAAATTTGCTCCATTATTTAAGGGTTATGAGGAACAGGGTCTAGGACTACCCTATAACCGTTGCTAATATAGCTTTTGCTGTATACAGGCGGTTTTCTGCTTCGTCCCAGACAATTGACCGAGGTCCGTCTATGACTTCGTCGGTGACTTCCTCGTTGCGGTGGGCTGGTAAGCAATGCATGAAAAAGGCATCGTCGGCCGCGTGTCTGAAGAGGTCTGGTCTCACTTGGTACTTGGGCAAGAAGACTCTAAGCCTGTCTTCGCGTTCGGCTTCGTCGCCCATCGAGACGAAGGTATCCGTGTAGACCACATCGGCGCCTCTGACCGCTTCCTCTGGCTCACGAAGTATCTCTACAGTTGATCCGCTCGCCTTCGAGTTTTCCCAAGCCCATTCTATGGCCTTGCTGTAAGGCTTGTAGCCCGGGGGACATGCCACAGATATGTTGACGCCGATTTTGCTACAACCTATGAGCAGAGAGTTGCAGACATTGTTCCCGTCGCCTACGTAGGCAACCTTCAAGCCTTTCAAGGAGCTGCGTTTCTCCCAGATCGTGTACAGGTCAGCCACAACCTGGCATGGGTGGAACAGCTCTGAGAGGGCGTTGATCACCGGAACGTCGGCATGTTGCGCCATCTGTTCCAGGTCTGCGTGTCTGTAGACTCTTGCGACGATACCGTTAACGTATCGGCTTAGAACCCGAGCCGTATCAGCAATCGTCTCGCCTCTGCCCAAGTGTGCCTCTTGCCACCCCAGGTATATGGCTTGTCCGCCTAGCTGGTTCACGGCAACCTCGAAAGAGACACGTGTCCGGGTTGAAGCCTTCTGGAAAAGCAGTGCGATCGACTTCCCGTCGAGCCTTCTTGGCTCTTCATTCGCAGCGGTTTTCTGTTTGAACCTGCGGGTGGTTTCCAGGAGTCCCCATATATCTTCTCTTGAGTAGTCCTGCAGAGTCAGGAAATCACGCTTCTCCATTTTTCCTCTCACCAACATTCACGATGGCAGTTCTGCCTTCCGAAGCCGAAGCACAATCTCATTCGATGTATATCGCGGGCCTATAAGGCTTCGCCGCCGACGCTCTATTCTTCGGGTCGTATCTTCCTTGATCTTCTTCGCCATAGACGGAGACTTTGGCGTTGAATTCCTTCTCGAGAAAACCTACTGCTTCATTGACCACGATTTTTTCGTCCAGATGCCCGCTCTCAAGCCTTCTCTGTCTACGGTCTTCGGGGGCTGTGTTGATTTCCGTGATTATCTTGCTCGCGAAATCTGCCAGGTTCTTAGCCTTCTTCTTCAGGTCAGGGTCCATAGTGAGGCTTTTCATGGCGTCGCGCATCTCAACCTTTTGTGAGACCGCTCTCTTGAGAAGCTCCAGGTAGGCTTTCCACTTCCAGCCTGCAGCCGCGTAGTAGCAGATTCTTTTGGGAGTCATCTTGGTAGCCCTGATCACATTCGTCGTATCCTCGATCAGATCTCTGATTAGGTCTTCGGCTTCTTCTGCCTTCACGTCAATCTTTGAGTCGTCGTAAGAAGGCCACTCTGCCTTGGAGACTAGCCCATCGTTCCCCAGAAGATGCCAGAGCTCTTCGCTTATGTAAGGTGTGAAAGGAGCCAGCAGACGGACCCACATGTCTGCCACTTCCTTCAGGACCTTTGGGTTGGGGCTGGTGGTTCGTCTCAGATACCATCGTATGTCATTCCAGACCTCGAAGAAGGCGACTTCAGCAGCAGTCCTCGTCTTCAACATCTCGATGGCAGCCGTCACTGTCTTAATCCTTCTTTGTATGGTAGAGAGTAGCCAACGGTCCACGTTCCTGGCTTCCGTTTCGCCCTTGAGATCGACCATCTGGTTTACAAACCTATGCATGGCTTTCAGTTTCGCGTCTATGCTTCTTGCGTTTTCGTCTCGCCAATCGGGGTCTTCCATGTCCTCTGCGCCTAGGACCAGCGTCAGCCTTGTCACGTCAGCTCCAAAACGGTCGACCGCGTGTCTCAAGGTTAGGAAGTTGCCCTTGGACTTTGACATCTTTTCGCTCTCGATTGTCAACACGCCATTTACGCCTATGCCTTGTGGCCAGTGCTGCTTTGGAAAGAGGGCTGTGTGCTGAAAGATGAAGAAAGTCAAGTGATTCGGGACTAACTCCTTGGCTGAGATCCTCATGTCCACGGGGTACCAGTAGGCGAACTCGCCTCTCATCTCCCCCAGTAACGAAGGTGGTAAGCCCGAGATCTCAGCCACTTCTTCCGGCTTGCCCTTTCCGAAGAAGATGTAGTCGAAGACCTCGTTTGTGAGCTGGTTGGGATTGACGTCATGTTCACGAATAAGATTGACGATCGTGTAAAAGGCCATGTAGATCGTTGAGTCGCTGAGCGTCTCCACTATCCACCCTGGACTCCAAGGTAAAGGCGTCCCAAGTCCGGTTCTTCGGGCGCAAGCCCAATCGTGAAGCCAGTCAATCTTATCGTGGAAGTAGGCGCGTGCGGTCTCGGGAAAGATCTCTGCATCGTCGATAGCCTCATGGGCTAGTCGTTTCCATTCAGGGTCTGAATAACGTAGGAACCACTGGTCTGAAAGAATCTTGACGATGCATGCTGTGGTGCATCTGCACACGACCTCCTCGGGAAGGTCATACATCGAATCTGCTATGCCGGCTTTCTTGAAATCTTCCACAAGTTCAGCCTTAACTTCATGAACCCGTCTGCCAGCGTACTTGCCTGTGATAGGCTTCAATATGCCTGTGTGGAATTCCTTCTTGTAAATAGTTGAGGTTACTTCGGCGACTTTGGGGTCATACTGGTCCCTGACTCCCATTTTCTCGATGATCTCGACACCCGGGAAGTCACCGAACCCTTCAATGCTGATCAGGGAGATGGGTCTAATCCCTCTAACAACCTCCGGGTCTATACCGAACTTCACTAAGCCTTCGGGATTCTTGACCAAGTCTTTTATGGCTATCCAGTCAGCTGGCGCATGGGCTGGAACGCTATAGACTACGCCCGTGGCTGAGTTTGGATCGACAAACCATCCTGGCAGTATCGGAAGTTTCCTCTTCGTTATCGGGTCCTCGAAGTATTTGCCTATCAGCTCAGCTCCCTTAAGCTCTCGAAGCACCTCAACCTTCTTCAACTGTTCAGAGAGCTTGAGGATGGCTTCTTTGCTGACAATCCATTTCTCACCGTCAACTTTCGCTTCGGCATACGTGGCTTCGGGATTCATGAACATGTTTGTGACGCCGTAGATTGTTTCAGGTCTGAAGGTTGCCGCTGGCAGGAAAGCGCCGTCGAACGGAAACTTCAGCAGAGTGTACTCTTCAGGCGACACACCCACTCCTTCGAGCCTGTCATGATCGCCGGTTGGGCTTTGACAGTTTGGACACCAAACCACGGGGTGAGTTCCTCTGGCAACATATCCTTTCTCGCGTAGAGTTTCGTATTGCCACTCGATGAAACGGCTGTAAGTGGGCTCCAGATCAGTCGTATGAAACTCTCTTCTCCAGTCAATCGAGAACCCTATTCTCTTTGCTACCTCTCTGCCTTCACGCGTGTAGTAATTGGCCATATAGACGGGGTCAACAAGCTTTTCCAGATCTTCTTCGGGGACGCCGTCAATCTCTCTCAGTGCCTTGATAATCTCCTCGTCGCCCCTCTTCACCCGCAAGGCAGCGCCCACAATCGGCTCGCCTGTCCAGTGCCAAGCCCAAGGCCAAAGCGTGTTGAATCCCTTCATTCGCATGAAACGAACGTAAACATCGACGCGAGTCGCGGTGAAACCATGCCCGAGGTGCAGCGGACCGTTCATGTAAGGATACGGGAAAGTCACGAAGCACTTTTCCTGTCTAGGATCAGGGTCCGCCTCGAAGGTCCCTGCCCTCTCCCACTCCTTTCTCCATCTATCTTCGATCTCTCTCCAGTTCACAGCCATTGGTCTCACCCCTTGACTTTCTTGCGTATGACCATTTTAGCCTTTTCCAATGCTTTGGACGCTCCTTCAACATGGGTTCCTCCGCCTTGGGCAAATTCGGGTTTTCCGCTTCCTCCTCCGCCTAGCTCAGGTGCTCCTTGGCGGGCGATCTCCCGCGCGTCAACTCCGCGTCTCTGTGCTTCTTTCCCAACCATGGCGATGAGCCTCGCATTCTGGTCCACGCAGACGAAGACAGCCACGACGTTCGGGTCTGTCTTGACGAGTTCGTTGGACACCTTGATGAGCAAGTCTAGGTTAGCTTCTTCTTCGCGAATGATCTCTGAGACTACCCTCAAACCCGAAATCTTCTCAGCGGCTGAAAGGTACTTCTCAGCCATGAACTTGGCAAGGGTCTTGGTCAGGTTTTCTTTTTCCCGGCGCAGCTGCTTCCATTCGGAGACCATCCGCTCTAAGGTCTTCTCAACCTTCTCCGGCTGGACGTCCAGCAGTTCCGCAGCCTTGACCACTTTGGCTTCAATCTCTTGGACGGTCTTGACCGCTGAGCCGCCAGCAGCGAAGATTACCCTTTCCACACCGTCTTGGATTCTTTCTGTGCGGATTATCTTTATCAAGCCTACCTCGCCTGTCGATTCACAATGGGTTCCACCGCAAGCCTCAACCTCCCAACCTTCAGTCTCCACAACCCTTATCTCGCGGCCGGGCACTACGCCACCCTGGTAGAGTCTGAAACCATATTGTCTCTCAGCCTTCTCTCGGGGCATCCAGAATGTTTTGACCGGCAGGTTTTTCATGACCACCTCGTTGGCCAGCCTCTCGATTTCATTGACCTCATCACGAGTCAAACGTTTGGGATGCGAGATGTCCAGCCGAGTCCTGTCCACATCCTTCTGGGCTCCAGACTGCCAGACATGCTGCCCAAGGACTCGCCTGGCAGCACCCATGACAACATGCGTAGCAGAATGATTCCTCATGAGGCTGACCCGCCGTTCCCAATCGATTACTCCTCTGACTTCACTGCCCTCCTTCGGGGCGGCACTCTCTACGAAATGGACTATGATGCCGCCGACTTTCTGAACATCCAGAACCCGAGATCGGGTCCCATTGAACTCTAGAAAGCCATGATCCGCTGGCTGACCTCCGCCTTCAGGATAGTAAGCAGTCCTGTCCAAGACAACCCGGTTACCGGATAAGCGCAAAACTTTGGCCCTGAACTCAGAGGTGTAAACATCCTCGTAGTAGAGTCTGCGGGTATCAGGTAAGCCTACGAACGCCTTGTCGAAATCCTCTATGGCCTCAGTAGTGGCTGGCTTCAGGGTTCTCGGCGCCTCCAGATGCCTCGCAGCCACGAAACTGTAGAAGTTTTCGGGTACCTTTACCTCTGCGCCTTCAGCCTTCGCCATCTCGCTCACAACTTCGGGTGTAAGCCCATGGGAATCGTATAGTTCGATCAGCTTCTCCAATGGAACCTCGGCACTTGTCTGCGTCTTCTGTTCTAGGATGATCCTTCTGACGAGCCCTTGGCCTCTCTTGACCGTTTGTTCGTACTTCTCTCTTTCTATTTCGAGGAGGTCAAGTATCTCGCCACGCATCTCTCTCAAGTGCGAGAAATCCTTTGACCAGCGTGATATCTGCATGTCTATTATCTCGGGCATCTTGTCCTCGATCGAAAGATTCTTCAGAAGCCTGTAGGTTCGCCTGATCATCAGCCGCGTGAGATATCCTTCGTGGACGTTTGAGGGAACGACTCCCTCTGCCAACAGGAACGCTAGACACTTCGTGTGGTCTGTCACGGCGAAGACGCTTACGACTGGATTCGCCAGACGGTACAGCTCGCCGGAGTCTACGCCTATCCTCTCGGACACTTTTCTCCAGCTTTCGACGAGGCTGGAAGTCTTGGATATCTCAATCAAGCCGGAGACCTTCGAGACCTCAGCTAGCAGCTTCTCATCCACGGGTTCAATTCCCCCCATGCTCATGATCTTGTCAAGTAGGTCGCCGTAGACGGCTTTGAAGCCGCTGACTGAACCTTGGGAGAGCCACGTAAACCTTTCTACGCCATAGCCTGTGTCAACAGTCCTTATGGGCAGCTCTATAAACTTGCCGTCGACCACCTTGTACTTCATGAAGACAAGTGTCGCGACCTCTAGCCCGCGGACTATGCTTTCGACATCGGGTCCAGCGTTTCCTCCGCCTGACCAGACCCCCTCCTTATAGATGACTTCTTCTGATCTGACGCCGAGGTCTTTCGTCACGAACTCATGGTGGTAACGCACAGTCTCGTCTTTCCAGTAAACCTCCTTCTCCGGATAGTTGAAGGCATGATGGCCGCCCATCTCGAAGATAGTGAGGTGCCGCCCGAAAGCCGGCCCGACTCTGTCGACATCCGGAAACCTGACACACGGCTGGCTTATGACAAGAGGGTTGGCAGGAGGAGGAATAAGACCCTCCGTAACGTAAGGCTGGAAATCGATAATGCTTGCGTTTGTGAAGTAGAGGTCGTCTCTCCACCGGGCTACAATCGGGTAAGGCTTGATCCGTCTGTGCCCCCTTTTCTCAAAGAATGACAAGAAAGCTTCCCTCATTTCTTCTAAGCTGTAAGGCTTCCATGTCGGAGCGTTGCCAATGAAAGTGTAATGACCGCACCCTTCAACTGTCGACTCGCCACAAAGCCTCTGGTCTGGCCTCTGGGTCCAGAAGTATTCGCCACAGTCAGGGCAGTGTTTCCGGACGTAACCATACTCATCGAAGAAGGGCAGATGATACTCCTGTTCTGGAAAACGCATTGGGCTTCATCTCCGCGGGAGGATGCTGACCGCTTCCACAAGTACTGAGACTATCAACTTAACCATATCAAGAGAAGATGGTGCCTTCGTTTAACTATTTCGTTTATCCTCAATCCAGCATAAAGTCCACCCAATGAACCAAAGGATGCAGATTGCGGGAATTAAGATAAAAACAACCTTGTGGCTTAACCTAACGTTGTTTGCTTTGTTGTCTCCTTCATGCTTTTCGATCGATCGATCGCACCATTTATATATGAATATGTAAGCAGATTAGCCAAAACCATTAACAAATTTAATGCGCCAGCCCCTAAACCAAGACTTTAATACGTCATGATAATAACTAATATATTGTTGAAGCAACCAAGAGGAGTTGCTTATGGACATCAAGTTTAAAGAGGATTTTGTTGTTCTCTGGAAGAAATTTTTTGGTGAAGCGGAACTTCCCATCGCCTTCTACTACACGAATGAAGGAGGACATGCGGAACTCGTGAACCCAACATAGTTCGCTAATGCATCTTCCCAACACTTTCACTTGTAAGGAAGGGGAGAGCTTTATGTTTTGACGCGGAGTCAATCGGCTGTTTTGGCGGACAACAGTGTCTGGGTTTTCGTGAAACAGAAGAACCTGACGTTGAATACTTCCTCTCCTGTGGAATTCCTGGAAAAGTTGAAGGTGAGCGTTACAAGAAGACGCCCGAGATTGCTGCCGAGGCGGTCAAGCTTGAGCCGTCGTTCAAGGCTCCAGCAAGGTTCATAGTGTTCAAGAGGTGGGACTCATTGAATGAGTCGGATGAACCTGACGTCGTAATCTTTTTCGCGTGCCCCGATGTCCTTTCAGGCCTCTTCACATTGGCAAATTTTGATGAAACGGAACCCAACGATGTTTTCACCCCGGTGGCTTCAGGGTGTGGCTCAATTGTGCTGTATCCCTTTCTTGAGAAAGACTCTGTCCGTCCAAGAGCTGTCATAGGATTGTTTGATGTTTCACCGCGCCGCTTTTTTCCAGAGAACACACTTTCGTTTTCTGTACCCATGCGCAAGTTCGAGCGAATGGTCCGCAACATGGAAGAAAGTTTCCTGACCACAAAATCCTGGAAGGCAGTACAGAAAAGAATGCAAGGGGCACCATAATAGATGCGCGCGTGCAACTCCTCGAGGCCATTGATTGAACTGCTAGAAATGGTTGAGGACGAAATTTCTCAAGCTCTTGTGATTGCCCAAGAAGGCAACGATATTTTTAGTAGCTTTAACTATCTGCACATCGAACAATCTTGACACAGCCAACGAGAAAACAAACGTGAACATCCCAAAGACAACCTGCAATCTAACGTTTATGGAACCGAAAGTATGAAAAGCGCGCGCATATAATGGGGTGGTGGAAATAACAAGAAAGAAGTTATGAGGAGGATTTGCTGTGCAACGTTGGAGCCAAGGCGCAAGAGTAACTTCATTGATGATCTTATTG
>Ga0315314_1003473_pt1 | contig 12314 bp, 11 predicted proteins | sample TDP9_MG_FD_203631 | JGI IMG/M metagenome (GOLD analysis project Ga0315314, IMG submission 203631) | Freshwater sediment microbial communities from Lake Towuti, South Sulawesi, Indonesia - TDP9 | ecosystem: Environmental > Aquatic > Freshwater > Lake > Sediment | place: Indonesia: South Sulawesi...
TGGTTGAAACCGGCTACTTGAGTTGTGCAGTCTTCTGGCTTCAGTCCTAAAGCGTCAATTACGTCTTTGGTCGCAAAATGCCCGTGACAGACACCTATTGTCTTGACCTTGGTTTCTCTGGTTATGAGGTTGGTCCCCTCAAAAACGGGATTGGCTGTTTCAATGAGCCAAGCATCTGGACAATATCTCTCCATGTCTATTGCGAGATCTAAGAAGAATCTGAGTTGATAGTAAGCTCCGATTCCCCCGTAGTAGTCACAGACTCTGTCGCCTAGTCCCCGGTAATATCCATAACGTTCTGCGATTTTACGTTCAGTCTCATCTGCATCATAGCTGGTGACTCTAACGGTGGAAAGAACAAAATCAGCACCTTCCAACGCGGTTTTCCGGTTCAGGGTTGTCTTAAACTTGAGGTTTGCCTTCACCTCTTTCTTGTATCTTTGAGCAAGACCGTAAACCATTTCCAAACGGTCTCTGTTTATATCCATTAGGGTGACTGTGCTCCCTCTCAGAGTCTCTGTTACACAAAGGTCCCGTATGAAAGCCAGCGAGAACATGACACTTCCAGCACCTATTATAGATATCTCAACCATCTTTCTTCATCCGCTCACGAAATTTTCGATATGTAATTCGTCGAACTCTGTTTAAAAATTTATTTATCTCTATCCCGGTTCTCGTCCATTGCAGAAGGAGCCCTCACTACTGCAAGATTGATATCTATTCCGCCAGACGACCTCTAGAATCAAAATCCAAGTCTTACCATGGATCTTCCTAGAGCTCCGATCCAAGTTTCGTCTAAGCTAGGGTCGGAGTCAGCAGACCAGTCTAGCGCGGCCCCGTTTGGAAAGGCTACTTTACTAGGTGAAAAACTGCGCCTTGAACGTTCAAAACGTCAATCCCTTTTGTATCTACACAAATTTCAAGAGCTCATGTCCCAGAGTCTCTGCTGATCTGTTCTGACTCTCGGACAAGTTTTTACTGTCTGTTCCAAAGTGTAGTAATATCTTGCTGAAGACCGATAGATCTTGCATGAAGGAGAAGAGATGTGGAGGGCAGAAAGCTTGGACAGAAAAAACTATGGTATTCTCGCGCTGATGATCATAGTTGGCATCTTCGGCGCTTGGTATTTCTACGGTCAGATGGTACAGAGATCGAGACCTCAAACGACACGGGACGACTTTGAGAATGGGTTCGGGGAATGGATCGCAGACTCTGATGTGCCGCTGGACCCTAACAATCCAGGTCATAGTGTAGAATGGTGCATAGAACGAGTGACGAACGTTTCCAGATCTGGCCAGTATTCTCTGATGTTCTTCATCGACGGAAGACAGGATGACGGAACCATCTGGATAGAAAGAAGAATAAGCGTCCAGAAGAACTCAGAGATCGAAGTTAAGGTATCCTTCGTGTTCTACAGTGAAACCGAAAGTTTCAATACGATAGCAGTAGTGTGTGCATATGCCGGAGTCCGCAACCCAGAAACCGAAGCAGATTTCACTATTGTCGGTCCTGCCAACGAAGTTGCTGGGTGGAAAGATTATGCTTACGCTGCAACTGTTCAAACAGGCTCGAGCGAAGAAATCTTGGTTGCTCTAGGAATCTCGGTACGTTGGGAGACATACATGGCCTACAATATAGACGACGTTGAAGTAGAAATCAAATAGGTGCTTGGCAAACTCTAACATTCCTTACAAGGCTGACTGAGCATCTCAACATCGGTATCAGTCATCTAGAAATTCCTAGAATACGTTCAGCACATGAAAATCTTTTAAGAGTGAAAAAGTATCTAAGAGATGGAAAGGGTTGAGTCTTGGTTTACTGTCCCAAATGCGGAACTAAGAACGAGGATGATGCCAAGTTTTGCGTCCAATGTGGCGCTCCTTTATATGAATCGGGAGCCTCGGAAACCAGAACTGAAGAGGGATGTTTCGGTGCGAGAGAGAGAAGGGAAGCAGAAACATGCTTTGGGCTTCCTCATGCAGGACAGATTTTGGGCATAATTATCGGAGTGCTCATTGTCGTTTGGGGGGTCATATGGATTTTACAGCAATCTGGAGTTTTGCCGAGGGGCGTTGAGATCTGGCCGTTCGCTGTGATGATTTTGGGGATTCTGATCATCGCAGGCGCTATCTATGGGCTTCGCCGTAAATAGCGGGGCACGGCTCAGCTTCGCATTTGCTGCAGATTGCGCCATGATTCCATCGTGAGAGCTCTATCCGCGTGTAGATCCAAAAGACATTCAAGGTTAGAATATAGATGGCTGTCTGAAGGCTACGCGTCAAGTCGTCAGCCCCGACCAAAAGGAGGAAAGCTCCCAGAACGAATATGATATTCACAAACGCATGGGTGAGACTTCCCCCATATCTGAACAGATGATATTGAAGGAGGCCGCAGGCAACGCCTACAAATCCTGCCCAGAAAACAAACAAGTAGCCCCCAATTGGAGGAATATCCGCAAAAAAGTATAGGATCGTTCCTACAAAGGAAAGTATGCCTCCTAAAGCGAGCCCAAAACAACCCGCACAGAAAGTCTCGTTCCCTATCTCAAAAGTGTGTGACCAGAAATTCCCGCAGCTGGGATGATGACCTCGAAATCGTAGGTTCTTTCCGTTAATGCTTGCAGCCTCAGACTTGTTCGAAGTTTCGTCGCCATTTTGCGGTCTGAAGTGAAACATTTGCAAACATTTTGAGGGGAACAATGCGAACAGGGTTCCCGATATGCAGATTGAGGCAAAGATTGAGCCGGTTAGCGCTTTCCTCCAAGGATCGTCTGTACCAGGTATTCTGTTACTGAAAGTCATCAGGGCTATGAAGGATAAGCCAATGAGCGCAAGTAACAAGAGACAAGACGAAGTGAAGCCCTTATGGATCGTTGGATGCTCTTTCAAAATAGGTCCCTTAAGGCTTTCAACAGACCTTGACTGGCTAGATAACGATAGGTTACTCTCTTCAGCCTGTTAGTTGAGAAGATCCCTTTTAGCCGCCTACTGAATGATCCGTAGAAGCTGCGATAGCACTCGTACAATTCTTCTTGCACCTCTCTTCTTGAGAGGCTCTCAGTCGGCATAATGGCGTGAGCCATGTCATAATGAGCCCAATTCGTGTCCTCGATCCAGCCTTTTTCTTTGGCGGATTTATACAGTTCTGTTCCTGGAAAAGGCGTCAATATCATGAATAACGCGAGGTCAGGATCCACCTGATTCGTGAACTGCCTCAACTTCTCTATTGATTCATGCGTATCTTTTCTTTCGCCTATGATGAAGGTTGCTTGGGCGAAAATATCGTTATCCTTCATAAGTTTCATGGCTTCTTTGTCAATGTTCGGATCTATCTTCTTGTTGAAGCTTTCAAGCGTCTGTGGGTTCGGGCTTTCGAGACCCGTCAGTATCCAGAGGCATCCAGCCTTCCGTAACAATGGAAGAAGGTCTCTATGGTTTACTATGTCGTCGCATCTCAATTGGGCGAACCACATTATCTTGTCAGCGATTCTTTTCTTCAGGATTTCGTCGCAAAGTTCCTTTGTTCGGCTTCCCAAGCCAAGGTTGTCATCGGTCAGCCATAGGAACCGGCTTCCATATTTCGTATAGCAGTGCTCCATTTCGTCAGCAACCCTTTTCGCCGACTTAGCTCTCCACACTCCGCCCCAATGACCCCATTGGCTACAAAATGTGCAACGGTGGGAGCAACCCCTCGATCCTTCCACGATCGCGTAACCCGTCTTTGCCCCAGCCATCATTGTAAAATGATACTTATTCATGTTCTTCTCAACGAACTGGTATCCAGGGAGCGGAAGCTCATCCAGGTTTTGAATCAGTGGCATGCTGGAACTATGCACAACCTTTCCCTTATGCTGAAAGGAGATGCCCTTAACAGTTGAAAGAGGCTTATTCTCTTCCTTAGCTCTAACAACTTCAGAGAAAGCCCGTTCTCCTTCACCTCTGATGATGATATCGATCTCTGGAAACACTTCTAGGCTCTCTTGCGCTGTCGCCGTGAAATGCTGTCCGCCGACGACGGTAGTTATCCCTGGGTTTACCTTTTTGGCCGTTTCCAAGGTGCGGAGAACCTCATACGTATTGCACGTGGCAACACTGCTCGGAGCTAGAATGTCAGGATCGGAAGACTCGACGTACCTTTCCAAATCCTTCCAGCCGATTCTCTCGGCCTGACAGTCCAAGACCTCTATTTCTATGTCATTCTCTTGAGCCTCAAGGTAGGCCGCCAAGACTAGGATGCCGAAAGGCGGAGGCAGATATTCACCCATAAGGAACCAGTAATCTTTCGGCGGCTCAACGAAGAGGACCTTCAAACCGGTTCACCTGGCTCTACGATTATTCCAGAAGGGCGCTGCACATTTATATATCGACGAAGATTTAGATAAGCTTAGAATCTGGTGAGAGATGTCGATTTTTGCGTGAGAGACGCCGTAATCCAAGCATTCTGGGCGCATTGGAAGCTGGCTGCTTCTCCTGCTTATTGGGGTAATCTTCTGTATTACGCCAGGTCTGCTCGGCAGTATTGCCGGAGCTCGGGACCGCAAATTCGCTTTACACTTGTTGCTCCGCCCTAGCAGACGGAGCTCTTGATCTGACGCCGATCCGATGCTGATTCGACATTGCCCATCTGAAACCGGCATAGTCCCCTCTAGGGTAGGGGGTCGTCTTCGAGCCTATAGCCCAGGCTAATGGATCAATCTCAACATAACGGAGAAGAATATGTCAGGCATGTTCAGCACGAATCGTGATCGGGCGACATTGGAATGAATTAGTCTGAGAGGAAGCTTTATATATCACATTTGATATCAATGCCGATATCACTGGTGATGTGAATGCTCAATCATCCCCATGGTCCGTTCAAGCGTTGGATCAGACACACAGCGAGCGTCCCAAAAGGGTTACTCAGATATCACGTGCTGAGGCTCTTGAAAGACAAGCCTATGTCCGGATCGGAGATAATGGAGGACATTGAAGAAGAAACGGATGGACGGTGGAAACCGAGTCCAGGCTCAGTCTATCCTCTCTTGGCGTATCTTCAAGACAGCGGGTACACAAGAGAGGTACCAGCTGAAGAAGGTGGAATAAGACGTTACGCACTTACAGAGCGTGGTGAAAAATTCCTTGAGGAGCAAGTGAGACTCAAGGGAAAACTGCGGGAGAGGCTGGAGTTTCTGGCCCCTCCATTCTTGGCACCGCCATTCTTCAGCGGATTATGGTTTAGTTCCCACCCTGAGAGACTCAGTAAGCTTCGGGAACCGGTCAGACGGTTCGTCAGAGGACTTTTTAATCTCAAAGTGGCCCTAGAGAGAAACCCAACAGATCAAGCCTTGAAAGAGGTTGAGGAATTTCTAAACAATACCGCAGAGAAAATTGAGGAAATCAACAGGAAACTGAATAGTGCGGATCGGAATCACCATGGAAGTAATTGAGGCCGCGGGACTAACCAAAGTCTTCAACGGAAGCCTGGTGGCCGTTGACCACGTGAACTTCAGCGTAACCGAAGGCGAAATCTTTGGTTTTTTGGGTCCCAACGGAGCCGGCAAAACAACAACTATCAACATGCTGATAACGGTTCTGAAGCCGACAGAAGGCACAGCATCCGTATACGGATACGACATTGCCAAGCAAGCCCGGCAAGTCAGAAGCACAATAGGGGTTGTTCCACAAGAATACACAGCGGACGAAGACCTAACGGGTTACGAGAACATCATCCTATGCGCGGATTTATACGGAATACCTCGCGATGTTTCTAAGAAACGTGCAGCCGATCTACTGCAACTCGTAGAACTAACCAGTTTCAAAGACAAGAAGGTTCAAACGTATTCGGGCGGAATGCGACGAAGACTCGAGCTTGCGTGCGGCTTGATCAACAGACCGAAAGTGCTGTTCCTTGATGAGCCGACTCTCGGTTTAGACGTTCAAACTAGGACAGCCACATGGGACTACATTAAAATGCTCAAGAAAGAGTATGGTATGACACTATTTATGACGACCCATTATCTTGAAGAGGCCGATGCCCTATGCGACCGCATCGCAATAATCGATCACGGAAAAATAGTGACGATAGGATCACCCGAAGTCCTAAAGAACAACTTGGGCGGCGACATAATAACCCTGAGCATTCAACAAGACTCAGACATAACTGGGTTAATCGAAACGACTGAACACGTAAAGGATGTCAAGAAGCAGAACGGCTTATATATGATTAAGGCTGAGAATGGCGAACTAACAGCGCCACAGATAATCGAAGTTTTGAGGAGAAATGGATATTCGGTTACGAGGCTCTCGCTTGCAAAACCGACCTTGAACGAAGTTTATCTGGATTACACTGGAAAGTCTTTCAGAGACACAGAAGAGTCTAAGGAAAGTTTCGTGAAGCAGAGAATAACTTTAAGGAGAGCAAGAGGGCGATGAGCAGACCGAATGGACAGTATGCAGCTGTGCTTCACGGGCTTTGGGCTCTAACAAATCGTGACCTCAAAAAATGGTACAAAGAACCCATACTATTCTTCATCTCCATACTTCAGCCAGCTCTTTGGATGGGGCTATTCGGGAAAGCCATGAACCTCGGCGCGGTTCTCTCCAGTAACCCTGCGATTCCGCCGGATGCCGCGAAACAGATTATGAGGCAAACTTTCGGCACGAGCGATTACTTCTCTTTCATGGCTGTGGGCATGCTATCTTTTGTGGTGCTGTTCACAACGATGTTCAGCGGAATGTCTATAGTCTGGGATCGACGCCTAGGATTCCTAAATAAAGTGCTGAGCACCCCCGTGGCCAGAGGCGTAATAATCTTTTCAAAAGTTCTGTCAGCAACACTAAGGTCGACCGCCCAATCTGCGATAGTGATCATAATCGCTTTGTTACTGGGTCTCCAACTTAGCCCTGACTTCAACCCGTTGAATCTCTTGGGCGTTTTCGCAATCATATTCCTAGTATGCGTAGGCTTGTCGTCGCTCTTTGTACTTATCGCTATCAGGTCTACAAGATGGGAGACGCAGATGGCTGTCGTGAATCTGCTTAACTTGCCCCTCATGTTCGGGAGCAATGCTTTCTTTCCTACTAGGATGATGCCCGACTGGTTGCAGCCGGCAGTCCGGATGAATCCAGTGACATATACCACTGATGCCTTGAGGCAACTCTTGATACTAAATACTGATGTTACACAGCTCATGATAGATTTCACTTACCTCGGGATTTTCGCAGCGATATTTGCGTCTGTAGGGATAGTTCTCTCGTGGAGATACCTGAGCAAATAAGGAGTTTCCAAACTATGAACGGTGCCATGACGGACGATCTCGTGGTGGTGCGGGATTTATGGAAGACCTACAAAGTTGGAAAGATCGAGTATCCTGCGCTTCGTGGAATAGATATGATCATCTCATCCAGCGAGTTCATCGCCCTGGTAGGGCCATCTGGTTCAGGCAAATCCACGCTCCTCCACATAGTTGGTGGCTTAGACGTGCCCACCAGCGGAAAGATCGTCGTGGACGATGTCGATCTCTCAAAGCTCAGCAGAGACGAACTCGCAGAGTACAGAAACAAGAAGATTGGGTTTGTCTTCCAGTTCTTCAATCTCATCCCATACTTGACCGCCGTCGAGAATGTGGAGCTCTCAACGACTATAGCCGGTTTAGATCCGAAGCTACGTAGGTCGAGGGCGATGGGGCTCCTAGAGAGGTTTGCTCTCTCGGATAAGGCAATGAAGAAGCCGACTGAACTCAGTGGGGGCGAACAGCAGAGAGTCGCAATAGCTCGCGCTCTAGTCAACGAGTCCAAGCTGATACTTGCCGATGAGCCAACTGGAAATATCGACAGCGAGTCCGCAAACGTCGTGGTGGACGCCTTTGGTCGGCTCGTCAATGAGAAGGGCGTCTCCGTCGTTATGGTTACGCATAACCTTGAACTCACGAAATTTTGCGATAGGATAATTAGGCTGAGAGATGGACGGATAGTAGAGGTGGAGGAGCTCACCAAATGATGAAGCTTAAGGTGTTCATTCTTGCCGTGCTACTACTCATCGCGTATATGCCTGCTGTACTGCCTGTGAGGTCTGACGCGACCAGTTACTTCAAGGTTGTCAAGGTTTATTGGGGGTTCGATCAGCCGACAGAAGTCTCTCCGGGTGATGTGGCGACTCTCGCAGTAATCTTACAGATGACCACGTACGAGTCTGTATCCACTGTCCAAGGGGTCAAGGCAGAGCTTTCCTTGCCTCATGGTTTCCAGGCTGTCGGAGGCGGGGATAAGGGCGTAACCTTCTTCAGCGGCACAATAGCTCTCGGATCCATAATCAAACTGGATTTTCCCCTTCATATTGGCCGGGAGGTGTCGAAAGGCGAATACGCGATGGACGTGAAGCTAACGTACTACGTCGGCCAAAACTTGTATCACGAAGAGACCTTGGATATTGCCGTTGAGGTGACAGGGAGACCCGACATAGACATAGAAGCCCAGAACGGTAGCCTTCGTGAAGGAAGTCAGCAGATTCATGTTACTCTATCTAACGAGGGCGATGCGATTGCACGCAACCTTAGGGTGATGAACGTTTACTCAAGCAGCGCCAGTGTCGAACTGGAGGGAGATAAGTCTCTTGGCGACTTGCAGCCAGGTGATAACGCTCTTGTGCCTCTGCGCTTGTTTGTGCCTATAGATACGGGTGGCAGAATCGTGTCCTTGAACCTAGATGTCAACTACTTTGGTCCTAGAGACGTGACGTACTCGTTCTCAGAAACGTTGCAGCTGCCTGTGAAGCCGTTCAATCCGGAAACTCCTCTGGTATTAAGCTTGGAGCCTAAGGAGCTGGCCATAGGTAAGAGCAGTAAAGTCTACATAGATCTATGGAATACTGGCGATCACAACCTTTCAGAGATAAGGCTCGTTCTGTCGCCCGATGATATTCTGAAGATTTTCGGCCCGACCAGTTTGTATGTCGATAGGCTGAAACCAGGAGATCACTATCGCATTGAGACCGAGATGTATGTTCCTTCAACAGGAATGACCACGACTGCTTCATTGGCCGCGACAGTGACCTATCTCGATGATGACCTATGGATGACCCAAAGCGAGAGCGATCTTTTGACCCTCCTCCTTAGAGGGTTGATCGAGATCTCTGTCACAGATGTGGCTGTTATCCCTTCGTCGCCGCGTCCAGGAGGTCCCTTCTCCGTAACCATCACAATGACGAACGTAGGCACTGCAACAGCCCAAGCGGCGTATGCTGTACCCAATCTGGAAAATCTCCCTATCAAGACCTTTGGACCGAAATCGGTTTACATTGGAAATATTGAACTCAACCTTCCTACAACTGTGACCATTAACTTACAGCTCGGGAACACGACCGAGAGCGAGTTAACATTGCCAGTGACCTTAGGATACATGGACAACCTAAGATCGCTGCATAACTTTACCTTCAGCGTACCGATCAATGTGGCACCTCAAACTAGTCCTCCGCCTCAACCCTCTGGGGCAGGCGGTTACCTATCCCTCGCCAACCTGGTTATTGGAGGAATTGCAATAGTTGCGGTTGTAGCCGCAACAGTTATAGTGGTGAAGAGGCGGCGTAGAAGCGAATGAGAGCTCAAGACATAATGGTTCTTGCGTGGCGTCAGCTGAAAGAGCGAAGGCTTAGAAGCATTCTGACCCTGTTGGCGATCGCTGTGGGAGTAACGACTATAATCACACTCTCAGCGCAAGTAGTAGGGGCCAGAGAGGCAATAATACAGAACCTGGGAAAACTAGGGCCTGAAACTGTGATACTCACTTCTCGGGGAAACATGGCGTTTTTTACTGATGCAGACGTGGCTAGGCTAAGAGAACTCGATGGAGTTTCAACAGTGATCCCAGTGCTAATTCTGAACACTAGAGTTCCCGATATGCAAGATGCTGCGACTCTGGTCGGAATCTCTTCCTTCGACCTGACGAACCTTCTAGGAGAGGTCAGGCTACTCGACGGCAGCATGTACGTTGACGTTCCTGCACCTCAAGCCCTGTTGGGCTCTAGTCTAGCAAAAGATGAGATAGGAGAGATCAGATACAAAGCAGGACAACCCGTCTTGCTTGAGATAGGGAATAGACCAGTCATGATGACTGTTGTCGGTGTTCTGGATACGTATGGAAACTTGCTACTGATTCAACCCGAGAAATCTGTCTTTGTACCCTTAGAGTATTTGAAGAGGCTTCTGAGGACCAGTGAATACCCGATTATCGTAGTTAAAGCCATCAGAACCGAGGATGTGGATCACGTAGTCGAACTTGTTCGATACGTCTACGGTGGCAGGGCCGAGATCATACCACTGAAACAGATAACCGAGACCGTCATCACCATTACGTCACAGATCAACGTACTGCTCGTAGGGGCCGCGGGTACATCGTTTATAGCTGCGGGGTTGGGAACATTCAACATCATGATGATCTCGGTTCTGGAGAGAGTTAGAGAGATAGGCATTCTCAAAGCCTTGGGCATGAAAGACAAAGGGATCCTCTCACTCTACTTGATCCAAGGGTTACTGATTGGGCTCCTAGGAAGCTTAGTCGGGCTTTTGCTGGGGTTCGCATTGTCTCAGCTCACACCGGTCATGTTTGGAGGTTTTAGCATGGGCCCAGGCCAGGAATTTGCGTTTACCCCCATCATAAGCCCCTCCTACGTAGTCATAGCCGTAACATCGTCTATTGCCATAACGCTGCTATCCACGGCTTATCCGGCTTGGAGGGCGTCTAGGTTGAGACCTGTAGAAGCCTTGAGATATGAGTAGAACCGGAGCCCAAGTGCCTCGGTTTTGCAGACGTCTAGACTGCCAGAAAGCTCGGTAAGCTACCTGGCAAGCTCAAAAAACAGACACGGTGCGCATCATTCTAAGTGTTTTAGATAGTGATGAAAATCCTATCTAGTCAACATTAAGTCAAAGATCATAAACCATATAATAGCGCCTTGCAGATTTCAGCCAACGAGCAAAGATGACTGAGTTTGAAGAATATAGGGGACCACCAAGTACACTGGGCTATTCCGACCTTCTGATCGTCACACTCACAAAGCACGAGAAACACCTGAGCACTCTTGTTGAGAGGCTCGAGAAAGTCCTAGATCAGCTTGAAAGCCTTGATGAGAAGACAACTCCCCAAAAAAGAAAACGAAGAAAATCAAAATTATAGATCATATGGAACGGCCTCATCTGCCTTCTGATAGGCCGCATGTACCAGTTTTATGCTCAGCGAGATTTTGACTCTTTCGGAAGCTGAAGGTTCATTCATAGATTGAGGACCGAGAGAATGAACTAATTGAACGGGTAAGACGAGAGATCTGTCGACAAGGTGTGATGGAACGTATTTGTTGAAACCTCGCAGACTGGGAGTGCGCCCTTACTCGTGTAACTCAGAAAGGAAATTGTTATATGGTGCAGGTCAGACTAGGCATGACGGAGGACACCGGATTGGTTGTGAAGATCGGGTTTGTAGGTTGCGGCGGAATAGCCATGGCACACGTGAAGAGACTAAGCGGCATTCCTGAAGCCAAAATGGTCGCCTTCCAAGATGTCATTTCCAAAAAGGCAGAAGACGCCGCTGGATCGGTGGGAGCTAGAGCCTACTCAGATCTTCAAGAGATGCTTACCAGGGAAAAACTAGATGCCACATTCGTTTGTGTTCCGCCCTTCGCCCACGGTTTCGAGCCGGAGATAGTGGAAAGGGGCATCAACCTCTTTATAGAGAAGCCAATCGCTCTGACGATGGAGATGGCTAGGAAGATAGAGAAGTCCATAGCCAAATCGGGGGTTTTATGCTCAGTGGGTTACATGTGGCGTTATCTGGATACAACTGCACTAGCGAAACAGACACTGGAACAAAACGGTCCTGTGGGGATGCTGGAAGGGCTCTATATCGATCCCTACTGGTTCCCGCCCGGTCACTGGTGGATAGACAAACATAAGAGCGGAGGACAAGTCATTGAGCAAACTACACACGTTTTCGACTTAGCCAGATATTTGGTCGGCGATGTCGAAAGGGTTTACGCTGAGATGGACACTCGGCTCTTGACAGATGTGGAAGGCTTCAAGACTGAAGACGTATCTTTGGTTAGTCTAAAGTTCAGAAACGGCGCCATAGGCGTAGTCCTCAGCACCTGCGCCAGCAGAAGGACGTTCACTGATACAACCCTAAAAATAATAGCCAAGAACGTAGTTGTGGAACATGGAGGACACTCTGGAACCTTAAAGATTTACTGGGACAAAGAAGTCAGAGAGGTAAAACCTTCCGTCGACTCATATCTGGAAGAAGACAAAGTCTTCGTAAACGCTGTGGCTACAGGCAATGGAAGCGCCATCA